>ERZ856578.862-NODE-862-length-61540-cov-126.591217_pt1 | contig 61540 bp, 77 predicted proteins | sample MGYA00514384_ERZ856578 | MGnify/ENA primary metagenome ERZ856578 (study PRJEB29103, sample SAMN06111958) | human gut metagenome | biome: human gut; feature: ankylosing spondylitis patient; material: healthy_person | host: Homo sapiens | place: China:Hangzhou...
TTTGTCCTTGTGGCGTTCAGTTTGTAAATCCATTGTCCGCCGGTACTCTGGTAGAAGTTGCCGCGCGGGATGATGAGCGCCTCTTCCGGCTGGCCTAACTCAATCTGTACCCGGAAGCTCTTGCCTACACGTACGTTGTCGGGCATGTCACCGGTGAAGACGAGGTCTACGTCGAACGTGCGGTCTTTGACTTCGGGAACCACTTTCGTGATGCGCAACGGGTATTTTCTTCCCTGATAATTGATGGTGGCAGGCAATCCGGTGATAATGCGGTCGATGTAGTATTCGCTCAGGGAAGTATGCACTTTATATTGGTCCAGCACCTTGATTTCCGCAATGCTTTCGCCGGAAGCGACCTGCTGTCCCGGAGTCACCTTGACAAAGCTGAGCTGGCCGGCGACGGGAGCTTTCACCACCAGGTTGCCGAGTCGTTCGCAGGCGCGTTCATACTTCTTCCGTTCCCGTTCGCGGTCGTTCTTGATGAGGTCTTTGCGGATGACGGTGACGGCAGAGTCATGACGGAGGCTTTCCCTTTGAAGATGGGCATTTTTCACTTTATAGTTGTATTCGTCCTCGGAAACTTCGAGCTGCGCCTTGCTCTTGATGCCCATGCGGTACTCCTCCTTGTCAAGGGCAAAACTCTTGCGCAGGCGGTTGAGGTCATAATCGGTCTGCAGGGCTTGTTGTTGCAGGTTCAGGCTTTTCTGCTCCATTTCAATTTCTTTTTCGCGGTAGGTGATAAGTTGCTTTTCCCAGTCGTCGCGCTGGTCTTCAATGCTGCGCAGCAGGTCGGGGTTTTCCATGACGAGGATGGTATCTCCTTGCCGGAGCAGGCTCCCCTCCTCTCCTATGATGCGTTCCACGCTTCCGGTTTCACGTGCATTGACCTTGATGGTAAGGATGGGCTGAATCACTCCCTCCACATCTACATATTCCATAAATTTGCCGTTTTTGACTTCGGCTATCTGTATGTTGTCTTGCTCGATACGCAGTTTGCTGGGACCCAGCGAAAGGGTGACTACATAAATCAGGAAGGCAAGGAAGGCAACGCCTCCCGCCAGATAGTAGCGGTAACGGATGTACCAGGGTTTCTTTTCAAGTTTTATATCCATAATGCAATATTTTATATACTCTTTTTTTACTTTTCAGATACCCCCTTCAGAAGTTCTTCTGAATAAGGGTTCCGAGTTTTACTAAAACTTCACCGGAGATTTAGTAAATCGTCACCGGAGTTTTAGTAAATCTCCGGTCAGCTTTTACTAAAACTATTCCACGATTTTATTACTGTATAGATTCTTCATTAGTAACCCTTTCCAAGTCTTCTGCCAGTGGCCTCTCTTTTTCAAAGTCATATAGCGTGATGCTTCTCAGTGTATAGTACAAACTCCAATAGTTGTACAAAGCCGTTATATAGCTTCTCCGGGCCGTATCTTTTTCCGTGATGGATGCATTGAGGTCGAGTACCGAGGACTTGCCGAGCAGATAGAGTTTTCGGGCTACTTCGGCGCGTCGTTGGGCTGTATGGTCCGTGCGGGCGGCTATGTTTACCCGTTGCGCCTGCAGGTTGAATTGCTTTACGAGTTTCCGTACGTTCAAGTCGAAATCCGTCTTGTCTTGCTCTACCTGCGTGTAGACAAGGTCTCGGTTGGAACGGGCCACGCGTACTTGTCCCCTTCCGCGCCCCCAGTCCAGGATTGGGAGGGTAATGCCCAAGCTGACGTACTGCTGGTCCAGTGGATTCCGGTAGGCATCTTTCAGCTTGTCGGCAGTTTGTGTCAAGCCGAAGCGCAGGTAGATATCTGCCTTCAGTCCGGCATTGGCCTTGGCGCGCGACACGGCACTCTCGCTTTCCACCTTGCGGCGTAGCATGTTCTGTATCTCCGGACTGTTTTCGTTGGCAAGCATCAGCGCGGCATCCAGGTCGATGTGCAGGTCGGGCACGCGGTTGTCTATTCTCACCTTTATAAGGAGGTCTTCTTGGATGCCGAGGTAGGAACGGAGTTCCTGCATGCAGTTTTCCACTTCGATGCGGGCATTCATGCAGTTGGTTTCTTCGGTCAGTTTGTTGAGTTCGAGCTGCAACATTTCGTTTTCGCTGATGGTGCCGATGTTATATCGTCCTTGCGCATATATATATAAGGTGTCGGCATTGGCGTAGTTGGCGTTGGCTATTTCGTAGTTGCTTTGTGCTTTGGCCAGGTTGAAGAACTTCTCTGTGGCATTGGCGGCAACAAGCTCAAGGGTTTCTACGTAGGTTTTCTTGGCTTCGCGATAACGGATAGGTTCGATGCGCCGGTCCCACTTCAGGCTGTTGTAGCCAAACAAGGACTGGCTGTATCCGATGTTGACGGGTGAAGTCTGCCAGGAATAGGTGTCACTGCTGAAAAGGTCGAGGCGCTGCGCAGCCGTTTCAATGAAAAAGGTTCCTCCGGTCCACGGCACGTTTTGTGTCAGGCTCAGTGTCAGGTCAGTGCTCAGCAGGTTCTGCTCTATGAACTTGACGTTGCCATCGCTTTGGGTCACTTTGTTGATAGCACGGTCCAGATAGGGATTGGAAGTAAGCTTGAGCGTCGGCAGGTAGTTGGCACAGTAGTATTTGTAGTTCCAATAAGCGGAACGGAAGCTATGGCGGGCATTTTGGGCGTCGGGCGACTGCTGGCGGGCCTGCTCGATGGTTTCTTCCAAAGTCAGCTCCAACGTGTGCTCTTGGGCAACGGCACTCGACGTCAGACTGAATGTAATAAGCAATAAAAATATATTCCGGTGCATAGTTGTTTTCTTTACTCTATAAAGTTCAAATTCTATGCCATAAGTATAAGTTATTGTATTATAAGTGTTTGTTGTGGTTCGAAGCTTTCCAAACGTGTGCAGTTGCGCACAAAAATAGTGCGATAATGCACGCACAACACATGGATATTATACTTATCTTTGCCCGTACAAGAGATGTGGGATTGTGTAGGCCTTGCCTGCACGAAAAGAAAACAGATATGGAGCAGTTTGGTAAAATATTGATTGTAGATGATAACGAGGATGTCCTTTTTGCGCTGAACCTTCTTCTCGAACCCTACGCCGAGAAGATAAAAGTGGTAGTGACTCCCGACCGCATCGAGCATTTTATGACCACTTTCCGTCCGGACATTATTCTGCTGGATATGAATTTCAGCCGTGATGCCATCAGTGGTCAGGAAGGTTTCGACAGCTTGAAGCAGATTCTGAGTATCGACCCGCAAGCAGTGGTCATCTTCATGACTGCCTACGCGGATACGGACAAGGCAGTGCGTGCCATCAAAGCGGGGGCTACAGATTTCATTCCCAAGCCGTGGGAGAAGGAAAAATTGTTGGCGACCCTTTCTTCGGGCATGAAGCTGCGTCGTTCGCGGACCGAGATAAATCTGCTGAAGGAGCAGGTGGAAGTTCTGAGCAATGCCACAGCGGGAGGCTCCGAAGAGGTTATTATCGGTGATTCTCTTGTCATGCAGCAAGTCTTCTCTACAGTGGAGAAGTTGCGCGATACGGATGCCAACATACTTATATTGGGTGAGAATGGAACCGGAAAGGATGTGATTGCCCGCCTGCTGTACCGCAATTCTCCCCGCTATGGAAAGCCGTTTGTTACGATAGACCTCGGCAGTATCCCCGAACAGTTGTTCGAAAGCGAGTTGTTCGGCTACGAGAAAGGCGCCTTCACCGATGCACGGAAAGCGAAAGCTGGACGTATGGAAGTGGCAACCGGCGGTACGCTTTTTCTGGACGAGATAGGTAACCTTTCCCTGCCCATGCAGGCCAAATTGCTGACTGCCATCGAAAAGCGTTGTATCAGTCGTTTGGGAAGTACGCAGGCTACGCCCATTGATGTGCGGCTCATCTGCGCCACCAATGCAGACATCCGTCGGCTGGTGGACGAAGGAGACTTCCGCCAAGACCTGCTGTATCGCATCAACACCATCGAGTTGCATATTCCACCTCTGCGGGAACGCGGAAACGACATCTTCCTGCTGGCAGAGTATTTCCTGCAACGGTATGCCCGCAAATATCAGAAAGAGATGCGCGGGCTGACCCGGGAGGCGAAAAACAAGTTGTTGAAATATGCCTGGCCGGGTAATGTACGTGAGTTGCAGCATACAGTGGAACGTGCTGTCATATTGGGAGACGGTTCTCTGCTTCGTCCGGAGAACTTTATGTTCCAAGCTTCCGTTTCCCGTCAGAAGAAGGAAGAAGAAGTCCTCAACTTGGAGCAATTGGAACGGCAGGCTGTGGAACGTGCCATGCGGCTCAGTGAAGGAAATGTGACCCGTGCCGCCGAATACTTGGGCATTACTCGCTTCGCCTTGTACCGGAAACTTGAAAAACTGGGCTTATGAAACGATATTCATTGATTGTGGCACTGCACATCATCGGCATAGCCTTCCTTTCGGTCGGCGTTTATCTGCTGGTGGATGCCGGACTGTGGTTCAGTGCACTGATGGCTTTCTTGATATTAATAGCGATTGCCGTTAATTTGTATCGTCTACAGATGATTCAGGTGCGCATGATGCGCCATCTGGCAGAGAGCCTACGCTATGACGACATGATGCTGTCGTTCCGTTCTCCCTACAAGAACCGGTCTATGGAGGATATGGTGGACGAGCTTTCCGAAGCGATGAGGAATTTCCGTACCCGCGTGCTGGAACGCAATGAGATGGAAGCGTGGCAAAAGCTGATACGTGTGCTGACGCACGAAATAATGAATTCAATCACTCCCATCATCTCCCTCTCCGAAACCTTGAGCGAGCGGGAAATGTCGGAAAAGAACTATCCCGTCATGCGGCAGGGAATGCAGACTATCCACCGCCGTAGTAAGGGGTTGTTGGAGTTTGTGGAGAATTACCGGAAGCTGACAAGACTTCCCGCCCCCGTCCGTCGTCCGGTTGCCGTCCGCGAGCTGTTGCAGGATTTGCAGAAGCTGTTTTCGGAAGAGTATATCCGGATAGAGCTTCCGGAGACCGACCGCATACTCCAGATAGACCGGACACAGATAGAACAAGTACTGATTAATCTGATTAAAAATGCCAAAGAGGCATGTAGCAGGAAAGAGCATCCCCGGATAGAAGTGAAGATGCTACCCGCCCTCTCGTGGCAATGCCTAATCACTGTCAATGACAATGGTGAAGGCATTCTGCCGGAAGTGCAAGATAAGATTTTTGTACCGTTCTTCACCACCAAGCCTTCCGGTTCGGGCATCGGGCTCAGTTTATGTAAACAAGTGATGAACCGGCATGGAGGGAATATCACGGTGCAGTCTACTGTGGGAAAAGGGAGTTGCTTTACGCTGCTATTTGGATAAGTGGGAAAGAGGGTATATACAAAAATAAGCTACTGAAAAATCAGTAGCTTATTAATTTCTGTCGGGGTAGCGGGATTCGAACCCACGACCCCCTGCTCCCAAAGCAGGTAAGACACCTATTTAATAGCCTTGACAATTAGATATTTATGGTAATGAGCTGATTCTTGTTATTAACTATTTCAAATCAACACTCTGTTTTAACAACTCTATTTCACGATTTAGAAGAGCTATTTCCTGCTCCTGAGCACTGCATTTTCGCAATGCTTCCCGTAGCTGTTGCCGAAGGGAAACTATCAGTTCATCTTTGTCGTTCATATCCCGGTTTTGTTATAAAAAGGTTTTCCCACACGATTTATATGCTCACCAATAGGAGTACCTATATTCTTATTGTAATCAACCACATCAACCTTATATAACAAACCCAAATCCTCTATCTGGATATTGATATCCATTAGCTGATTAAAGGTAAGCCCATCCCCCACCGCAGCCAAGTCAATATCCGATCCCTCGGAATACGTACCCTTAGCACGGGAACCGAAAATAAGTACCTTTTCTATATTGGGATGGCGGCGGAATACGCCGCAGATATCCGTTATTACTGTATCACTTAAACCGTACATAAACTATCCAGGTTATTGTTCATATTTTGTTGTTCTTTAGAAAGTCTGTTATCCAATTGCTTTAGAAGATTCGAATACTCATCATATATTTTAACAACAATTTCTCCTGCTTCCCCCTCATTATATATATGAGAAGTCGTATTTCTAGCTTTTGCCATTCTTCTCCATGAGTCATGATCAGATAACAATCCGTCTTCAAAGGCCTTTTTCAATACAGGGTTCGGGCCACTAATACCCTCGTATCCCTTATATCTTAAAAAGTCCTGCAAGACTTTCCATGCGAGTTCAAATGTATATTCAAAACGCTGAACTAGTCCCTCCATCTCTAATTCTGATAAATCTTGAGGTCTTCTATTTGACTCAGTTAATTCTAACACACGACCACAAGCCCGATGAAAGCTGTCGTATCTTTGAAGCCAACGTATATCTTGTTCCATAACTAATTTATTATTTATTGAAAAAATACATCTTGTTCTTGAGTCCTACCTTTTCCAGATTCATCGTCCCATGTAAAAATGAATTTGTGGCTAGGTTTATGACCACAACATAATAAAACAGATAGCTCTACTGAACCATAAGGTATAAGACTTGGTATTGGGAACATAGTAGGATCACCGATTAGTTCTATAGCAGAATCAGCATCCAATGTTTCAGAAGTAAAATCAATATTAGTAGCTTTGGCTTTGCCCTTATTGTATATTTTCATTTTCCAAATTGAGTTCCCTTTTCTATCAGTTGCTCTATACACATTAGCTTCTATCATAGCTTGTTTCTTTTCCAAAGATTCCGCTTTACTTTTCTCAATCTGATATTCATTCAGCTGTACCTGTTGTTTATTCAATTGTTCTTGCTGTTCATTTAATTTCTTTTGTTGTTGATTTAATCTATAAGTATGATTAAAATACATATAGATACCTCCTAAAAAGGTCAATGCAGTGATTAACCAGTTTATATTTTCTGCGATATTTTCCATTGTAACTTATATTTTAAAATAAATTTTCATTATGGTTGTTTCAAAATATTATATCACTAAATCATTTGATAAAACTACTGGTCATATTCGACATACAATTATCAAAGATGGAAAAACTGTATATGACATGACTTTCAAGTTAACCCCAAATAGTAATATTCCTTTTAGCCCCATTGATTTTCTAGAAGCATCTCTTAATGGTGAACAAATAATAATAGTACCTCAATATTATAGAGAATTACAGAATATTGCTTTTGAACTTCACTTGTTAAATGCATGCAAGTCTAATGATGAAAAAAGAGAAATATCATTTGCAAATAAGATAAAGGGGCTAATTAATAGAATTATATCGTTATTTACTTAATCTTAAACAACTTACTTCCTTTAAAAGCGTTTTTGTAATCTTCTGCATCAGCTTGTATTTGCCCTTTTATTACTTCAATTTCCTCCTGATTATATGAGAGCAATTCATTATATCCTCCCAAATACTCTCTGCCACATTTTACACATTTAATGTATGATTTATCGTCATTAAACTCAAAAGATTCAGTATCACCACACGTGATACAGCGAAGCTTTCCTGTATATTGTTGTTTCATAGTCCTTTCTATTTATTGTCCATTAATACATTAATTAATCTCTCTTTCTCTTGAAGAAGTTTATCTTTCGCATCGATAACTTCCTTCAAATGCTTTATCTCAATCAATGCACTTTCAAGTTTTTCTTTATAATCCAAGTTTAAAGAATCCACATTATTATTCTGACCTAAAACGATATTATTATTTCCTGTATTAGATTGATTGTTATTTACTGAATTATCAAAGAAAATAGTTATTGGAACATTAAAAATAGCAGCAAGTTCACGAAGCAATGAGGTATTAACATCTTCTTTATCAAGCATATCATATACGGCTTGTTTTGTCTTACCCAATCGCTTTGCCAAATCTGCAACTTCAATATTTTGTTTAAGCATTAACTCTTTGATTACCAACCCAATTTTCATATGTTTCAAGTTTTTATTTAATTGTTTTCATTGTTTTATTGAAAAATATTTCAAGTTTTTCTTGTTTACGTTTCAAGAAAATGTTTAATTTGCACCATAAAGTTAGTGCAAATACGCAATAACAGCAAGAAAAAGAAGAATAAATAGATTGTAAACTCTAAATAAAAAATTGGATATATGGAAAATCAATTAGAAATTATCAAATCCAATCTTCCCTATGGTTATGAAGGAATCATTGCAGAAAAAGTTGGATGCTCAAAAGGTACAGTACACAATATACTCAATAATAAACCTGTATCCGCTCGTTCTGCCTATAAAGCTAAAGTCCTTTCTGTCGCAACTCAAATGGCTAATGAAAGGCTAAAAGTTCTCAATGATGTTTCAACAACAGCAAAAGCATTGGAAAGCTATGGAAATGCACCTAAGTAAAAGATTAACCAAGCGTGAAAATCAGATCGCCGGACTTGCCTTTTGCGGACTCGCAAAGAAAGAAATGGCAGACAGGCTTCACGTGGCTTACGGAACTATCAACGTATTGCTCGACAAAGCATACAAAAAGACCGGAACCAGCAAATTAAATGAACTGGGGTCATGGTGGGCCAATAGAGTATTTACTCTAAACATAGATTTTCAACAGCTACAAAAGACGATTATAGCTCTTTGCTTCTTGGGAATAGCAATATTCCAATTTTCAGTAGATAATCATCACGATTATTACTACCGAACAAGAAGAGGAAGAACTCAAAGATACAAGACTGAAGAAATATCTCAACCTAATTATAAACAGGCAGCATAGCATAGAGTTGCAATGTGTTTCAGATAGTGAAGAAAGCTCGTAACCAATAATTAACCAACCAAAGAAACAGCTAAAATGGGAGAAAGATATTTAGAAAGAATTGTAGCAAGCGGCATAAAAATCGGAACGATTCAGACGCTTAAAGCATTAGGGCTACTGCCGGAGGTGGTAACAATCTCCCAAGCAGAAAAGATATACGGACGCCGTCTCATTACAGAATGGCGTAGTAAGGAATGGATAAAGTTTTATCCTGCTAAGAACAAGGAACGCGGCAAGTATTACGTGAAAATGTCCGAACTGGAAACAGCAAGTGCCATGATGGATATTCATAACAAAGTACCGGCCAACATAATCAAAGTATTAATGCAAGTACCATGACTGCAAAAGATATACAAATAGGGCAGAACATTTCAGCCGGATTCTTTTTCCGGTGCGGACATTACGGGGATGATGTGGACTACGCCATTATTACCGGAGTGGTTATACGCAAATTGGAATGCTATAATCAGGTGCTTGTTGATGTCGATTTAGAACAATCGTTTAATAGTCCCGGCAAAGCAGTCTGGGTACGGTTAGATAAGGCAGATTTTAATATTAATAACTAAAATTCTCATTATGAGCAGTATTATTCAAGTTAAGATGGAAGAGTTAAATGCGCTTCCAGCAACGAAAATTGTCGAAAATGAAGGTGTACAAGCAAAGTTTATTCAAATGTACAATGCAATTTGGGGTACGGATAAGGGTGAGCAGATGTACCACAAAGAAGTATTCAATTTTCAAAAATTACTTCGGGATAACCCCGATGTAGCCACTTCAAGCAAAATGTCCCTTTATGGCTGTTTCCTTGATATCGCAGTCAATGGACTAACATTAGACCAGACAGGGCATCCGCTCTGCTATATTCTGAGTCGCAACTGCAAAACTGGGTACAAAAACGAACATGGAAACGATATTTACGAAAAACGTGCATACGTTTCGGTTACCGGCTACGGTGAACTTACCATGCGTATGCGTGCCGGCCAAATTAAATATGCTGACAACCCAGTCGTCGTTTATGAGGGAGACCATTTCAAGGCATCTTTAGTCAATGGAGTAAAAAACATCGAGTATGAAGCACAATGCCCCCGCACATCAACCAAGGTTATTGCAGCATTCATACGCATTGTACGCAATGATAATTCAGTGGATTATCAATGGCTTATGCAAGGGGATATTGAACGCTTGAAGCATTATAGCGAAAAAGCAAACTCCAAATGGAATGAGCAGACCAGACGGAGAGAACTTGGTAATGCCAATGCTTTATACACTTCCAATAATGGCGGTATTGACCCCGGTTTCCTTGAAAACAAAATGATTAAACACGCCTTCGACGCATACCCAAAAGTACGTACCGGAAAATATACCATTATGGCAACCGATCAGGAGGAAGAAGAAATCATCGATTATGGAATTGTGGAAGATGCCAATATTGCACAGGAAGACCCAAACATTCCTTTCGGTGAAGAAAAACAGCTCACCGCACCGGAACCGGTATCTGTAAATGTCAGCAAAGCAGATGAAGAAGAAGGATTCTAACCATTAATACTTAAAGCTATGTCAACAGAATTAATAAAAGTAGAAGAGTTTACCTCTTTAATGAAAAGTGCCCCTGATGCCTTAGGGAAGAACCAAAAATCAATAGCCAACTGTAATTCAGCGGGACAGGCAATCTTAGATACGATTCAAGGAGAAGGCATGACTGATGAACTGGATGCCAAAGCTGCGGAGTATCTGAAGAAAGTCAATGTTACAATTACCAACATGAAAAGCCGTCGTGCGCCTGTTACCCAACTATTCGACCGTATCCGGTCTATTTTCACGACAGATGAAAAAGCCATTGACCCAAAAGACAAATCAACAATTCCGGGCAAAATAGCTGCAGAACGTGACAGATATGCAGCACTGAAGCGTGAAGAAGAAAGGAGGAAGCAGCAGGAAATGCAACGACAAGCCAATATTGAAAAGGAAAAAGGAACGTATCGGCTTGCCATCGAACAGGCTATCAATACACACATGAGTTCCTATTTTGCCGAACAGCAGAAGAATCTGAGTCATATTTGGGAAAGCATTACATTAGCCACATTTGAGCTGAAAGAAAAAAGTATTAGAGGTTGGTCAACTCTGTACCCTCGTGAGCACTTCGACACTTTCAATCAAGACATCACAACTTACTATTTGGACGCACAAACCAAAGAGAATATCAAGGCTGAAATTCTAAATAATAAATATTCCGCTTTCTCTCAACAGTATAAGTTTAACATGGAGGATTTACGTCAGTTATTTATCGACCGCCTTTCCTCCAAAAAGCAAGAACTTATTGAGGAAGAAGAATTGCGCAAGAAAGATGCTGAAGCTGCTGCCAAAGCGGAAGCCGAAAGGAAACAACGGGAAGAAGAGGAGCGAAAACAACGTGAACTTGAAATACAGCAAAAAGAACATGAGCAGCAACAAAAAGCGGAGTCTTCTATACAATCCGCACAAATGAATAGTCTGTTTGCAACGGCTGCCGCTTCTGTTACAACAAGGACCAGCAAAGCCAAAGTGACTGAAAGGATTAAAATACTACACCCTGCCGGCTTCTTGGAAGTATATCAGATGTGGTGGATAAATGAAGGTCAGAATCTGACAATAGAAGAACTTGAAAAAATTCACAAAAAGATGATTTCCTTCTGCGAAAAGAAAGCCAATAGCGATGATGAAATGAAAATCAAATCAAAATATATCCGATACGAAGAAGAAGTTAAAGCAGGAAAGTAATGGCAAATCCGGATTCATATTACTTGCGTACAGAAGTCAGCAACTCCGATCTGACAGAACTCAAAAACTATCTTTATCCCCGTACCCAGTATGGGGATAAAGAAAAAGCCTTCAAGTTTGGGACATTGGTAGATGCACTTATTACCGAAAACGAACGGATACATTATAGTAAGCGCATGGTGGATGATGTAACCTATTCACGGGAAGATTTCGAGTTAGGCCTTGCCATGAGGGAAGCTTTAAGAAAAGAGGCAAGAAAAGACGAGTTCCTTAGAGCCGTTCTTTCCAACTCCGATACCCAGAAGTTCATGGTAAACAAATCCCAGAGATTTCTCTACGGAAACTTCGAGTACACTCTTGATACCCGGTGTAAATGGGATTGGTGGTTACCTGGTTTTGGATTTGGTGGAGATTTAAAGACCACTTTTGCAGAATCACAAAACCAGTTCAATGAAGCTATAGATTTTTTTGATTGGGACCGTTCCAGAGCATGGTATATGGATATAGCAGGAAGCCAACAGGACTTTATCTATGCCATCAGCAAGAAGAACCTGAAAATATTCAAAGCATTCATTAGACGCGACGATGATACCTATAAACGTGGAAAAGAGAAATATGATGATTTAGCTTTTAAATGGTGGCAACTAATGGTCTAATTATATTTTATCAGAAAAATGAATAGAAAATTATTAAAAGCATTAGATGATAATGGTTTCGTTACTATTGGTTTTCCCGAAGGAAGTGTGAAAGTTAATCCAGATACTTTGCAAATATATACTCCCAAGGGGTATCCTGCAAAACAAAGGATTCTTTTCGGTTATAAAGCATCAATTATAACCTTCTGTTTAGGAAACAAACGACAAAAGACATACCATCTTTTCGAACACCGATTAGTTGTATATCTTTTTGGTGACGCAAATCACAATGTTATCAGCAAAGTTGCAGGAGGTGGCAGTAAGTATGAAATTATAGATCATTTAGACTCTAATAAGTTAAACAATCTTCCTGAGAATTTGCAAATCGTTACTAAAAGGCAGAATTCTAGTAAAGAGAAAACAATAAAGTCCAGGTTGCCTGTTGGAGTATCTTTAGACAAAAGAAGAAACAAATATCAAGCCAAGATCCAAATAAACGGTAAGAGAAAAACATCCAAATGCTTTGATACACCATTTGAAGCCAGCCAAGCTTATATTGAAATGCTAAATTCTTTATAATATGAACATACTTATCACACCCAAAGAACAAATCTGCAAGGAACTTACAGATATTGACTCATTCCTCAATATAACAATGAGCGAAAATGCAGAAGAAGCCGTATTGCGCGGAAATGACTTAGCCGTATATGTCGCTCGTTCAGGAAAGTTATTAGCTGATGCTAAATATTGGCTTAACGAAGCCATGAATTCCGAAACAATGAAAACACTTGCCGAAACAGCAAAAAATGTCAAGGCTACAGCTACGGCAATAAACGCTTTAGTAAACTCCCTTTGCAGGGAAGAACGATATTTGGTCGATTGGTGTGAACGGTGCAATCGAACCGCAACACATCAGCTATCATGGTGCGTGACAGTAATAAGCAAAGCCAAAGAAGAAATGAAAATGGCTGGTATGTACAACAATAACAACAGACAAAAATGCTAAACGACCAAGAAACACCCAAATACTTGCTTTGGCTTCTTATAGCCATTATCCTAATGGGATTAGACGAAAACATTACTGGATTCCCATTCATCATGGGAGCCGGTATAATCATATATCTATTTATTAACATGCTTATTCTTACATCAAAGGATGAGCCTAAAAAAGAGAACAATGGAAACTGCAAAAATTGACATCAAGCAGGCTGTCATTAAAAAAGACAGATTAAATGTTGTGTACAACGAGCGATTCACAGAAGCCAACTACACAAACAAGGTTACCAAGAATTGCGACCAAATCGTACATTCCGAACTGAAGGAGATTTTTAATCACTTGAAACTGCATCTTGTGGTATTATGCGAGCAACCCGAAGCGGAAAAAATCTACAAGTCAAGTTTTACATCACCGGGCTTTGATGAAACTCTGAATAACTACTTCATTACCGGATATGCCAATGATAGCAACGATGGAGTACCGGGTATAACCATAATGGGAGGCAAATTACTACAATCCGGTAAAATTGTGGATTTGAAAATCTTTACTCCATTCGGAGACGAAGAATATAAATTTTCAGAAGAACTACAAATAGATGCAGCAGCTTGCGATGCGGAAGTGGAAGCATATCTCTTTGAAGAGAAATGGGGCATTAAGCAAGAGCGGTTAGACTTTGATAGCGATATCCCCGATGAAGCTGTTACCGATGCAGAAGAACTTCCTGTAGAAGAAGAAAAGCCTAAAAGGAAAGGCAGAAAGACCAAAACTATAGCTCCTGCCGCTTAATCAAATTCGGGGCTGATTTTTGTCAGCCCCATAAAACTCTAAATTACAAGTCATGATTATAGAATTAAAAGGAAACGTTTTTGAAGTTACTTTCAAGTACAAGCCCACTATTGTTGACAGAATACGTCAAATCACAGGCAAGAGATATGACGGAAGCAGAAAGAAATGGCTTATTCCTGTTTCCAGTCGTGTCGAACTTGAAAAAATGGTCTATCAAATCAGACCATTTGAAAATATCCAATGGGTTACAGGACAACAAAAACAAGAAGAGGAAGAAGTTGCGTACAATATACCGGAACTGCCGGAGCTTGATATTCCCCACTTACTCAAAGTAAACCCATATCCCTATCAATTAAAAGGAATTGCAAGAGGATTACAGCTCAAACGATTCATGAATTGCGACGAGCCGGGCCTTGGAAAGACACTGCAAAGCATTGCAACCATTAATCTTGGGAATGCCTTTCCTTGTTTGGTTATTTGTCCTTCTGCCTTAAAGGTTAATTGGGAAAGAGAATGGCATAAGTTCACAGATAAAAAGGCAATGGTACTGACGGACAAAGTACGAGATACATGGACTTTCTTTTATCAGACTGGCATGTATCAGGTATTCATCGTTAATTATGAATCGCTTAAAAAATACTTTGTACAACGTATCAAAAAAGAATCTGGTTGGACTTTAAGAGATGTGGAATTCAGAAACAGCATCCAACTTTTCAAATCTGTAATCATTGATGAAAGCCACCGTTGCAAATCATCATCCACTCAGCAGGCTAAATTCTGTAAAGGTATATGCAATGGAAAGGAATGGGTCATTGAACTTACCGGAACTCCGGTTGTCAATAAGCCTAAAGATTTAATTCCGCAGTTATCTATCCTTTCCAGAATGGAAGATTTTGGAGGATATAAGACATTTGTCAATAGATATTGTTCCGGTCAGAATGAAGCATCAAACCTGAAAGAACTTAACTATATGTTATGGACTAAATGTATGTTCCGGCGTGAAAAGTCATTGGTGCTGACAGACCTTCCCGATAAAATACGACAAGTAAATACTTGTGAGATAACTAACCGCAAGGAGTATATCGATGCAGAGCGTGATCTTATCATGTACCTACAGAAATATAAAGAAGCGGATGATGAAAAGATAGAGAAAGCATTACGAGGTGAAGTCATGGTACGTATTAATATCCTCCGCCAAATATCAGCCAGAGGGAAAGTACGTGATGTAATTGAGTTCGTAAAAGACTTTCGTGAGAATGGAAAGAAAATCATCCTCTTTTGCTCACTTCACGAAGTGGTAGATCAACTGAAAAGCTATTTTCCTACGGCTGTATCTGTAACTGGAAGGGATTCACAAGATGAGAAACAAAGAGCAGTGGATTCTTTTCAAAACAATCCCAAAACGGATATTATCATCTGTTCCATTAAAGCTGCAGGAGTCGGACTGACCCTAACAGCATCAAGCAATGTTGCCTTTGTTGAATTCCCCTGGACTTATGCCGATTGTTGCCAGTGCGAAGACCGTGCGCATCGTATAGGGCAAAAGGATTCTGTAACCTGTTACTATTTCCTCGGCCGACGTACCATTGACGAGAAGGTTTACCGTATCATTCAAAATAAGAAAGCCATTGCCAAAGATGTTACCGGCTCCACGGAAGATATAGAGGAAAATATCGTTGATATGGTAGCGAATATTTTCAGCACAGATTATGATGATGAAGCTTTCTAAAATAACACCACAACAAAAATAGACCGGCTAAAAAAAGCCGGCTATCAAGTTCAAGAAAAAGGTAATAAAATCCGTGCCGCTAAAGGTTCTTTGATAATCAATGGCACTATAAACCAAGTACACAAAGAAGTTTTTAACCGATAATTATATTGATATGAATATGTATAGCAAATATGTACCCAATGTTTTTCTCGCAAAATGCAGTGAGAAACACGAAAAAGGAGAAGTTATTGAAGTTACAACCAAATATGGCAAAGAGAATGAATGTATTGTATTCAATCTCATCTATGAACGTGAAGGCTTTTATTATTACTCCATCGTCAGAGCTGACGGATTTAATGTGCAAGAATGGGCCAAACAAAGAGCCGAGCGCCGCCACGATTGGGCCCAGTCTGCCGGACAAAAAAGTAACGAATATTTCAACCGCTCGAACAAAGACAAAGATTTTCTTTCTCTTGGAGAGCCAATCAAGGTCGGGCACCATAGTGAAAAACGGCATCGAAAAGCGATTGATGATGCTTGGAACAATATGGGAAAAAGTGTTGAATTTAGCGACAAGGCTGCTGAACACGAAAGAATTGCCAAATATTGGAAAGAAAAGGCAAACACTATCAATCTTTCTATGCCGGAAAGTATCGATTTCTACGAACACAAGTTAGAGAAAGCGAAAGAATACCATGAGGGATTGAAATCCGGTAAATATCTGCGTGAGCACTCCTATTCTCTCACTTATGCCAAGAAAGCTGTTAATGAAGCACAAAAGAATTACGAATTGGCTAAAAAACTATGGGGAGATTTAGAGAAAGTATAATTGCAAAATTTGAAAATATAAGTATGAAAAAGGTAATTGAGAAAATATATATCTATAAGGTACTGCCACCTTATAAGAATTATTACAGTATCTTGACTGATGATGGGTTAAATCGTAGTAATGTTGTAATTGTTGGGAAAAAGCAATTATTGAAAGTCGCTTTAGCCTTGATTGTTATGGCTATTTTTAATAAAAGGACTACTATAAATAAATTCAAATCTAATATCCAATGAAAAATGTAACGAAACTCGCCAAGAAATCAGCCGGACTTAGTCAAAGATGTTCGATTTGTCCACTTATGCAAAGATGCACTTTAGAAATCCATAGAGCCTGTTTTGACAGCTTTGTAGAGGGTTTCAAGAAAGGGGCCAGAGCTGCTGAAAAAGAAATAAACAAGAAATTCAAATCGGAACAGATATGAGTGAAAATAAGAAACCATGTCCTCAATTTCCATATTGGGGCGCAAGTTATCCCGATGCGTGCTGCGTTGATGGTATATTACAAGATTTAGACTACTGTGATGAGAATGTAATCTTTATGATAAGAGAGAGGATGTTCCCTGCCCATTTTGCCGGACAGAAGAATTTATAGAGTATGACCCGTTTAGTTGGGTTGACCATTTTTGTGAGGATATGGAAGAGAACGGTGATACTATCACTGATTCAATGGAGCAGCTTGCTAAACAAAAGGCAAGGCAAGCCTATATTGATTGGATTGACAAAATGAAGGAAAGATATTCGTAAAAATATAGAAATGCGTGAAATCAAGAACCTAAAAATAGGAGAATTATTCTCTATTCGCAAAAATGGAGTAATATATGAGTTTCTCGGATATTGTCCGATAGAAAATCTCCCTATTGCTTTTAATCGCAATAAGTATGAAACAGTATATTTTGAAGATGAAAATAAAAAAGTTCATATAGCATGAAGATAATTGTTAGTTTTTCCGGTGGTAAGGATTCGCAAGCCTGTTTAATCCAGGCTGCCAATAAATATGGAGTCGATAAAATAGAAGCCGTATTTTGTGATACAGGTTGGGAGCATCCCGATACTTATCAACATATTAGTAACGTGTGCAAACAACTTGATGTCAGATTAGTAATTTTGAGAAGTAAGAAATACACTGATTTTGTGGATATGTCTATCAAACGTTCCCGGTTCCCGTCTTCCCAAAGAAGGTTTTGCACCTCTGAATTAAAAATAAAGCCAATGATTGATTATATTCTCTCACTTACTGAACCTTGCTTGATAATTCAAGGTATTCGAGCAAAAGAAAGCGAAGAACGCGCCAAACTTCCTTATGAGTGCAACTACTTCGGAGAATATTTCGAACGTGTGAAAAAGAATCGTAAAGGAAAGGCTGTTGAGGTATGGAAGCAAGATTATCGTAGAAAAGATGTACTTAAATGGTGCGAACATTATGATGCCAGTGTTTCTCGCCCAATCTTCCAATGGTCAGCACAAGAAGTTATAGACCAGATCCTTTCTACTGGACAAAATCCAAATCCTTTATATTATCGTGGATTTTCCCGAGTTGGTTGCTATCCCTGTATTATGTGCAGGAAGCAAGAGGTAAAGCTAATTTCGCAAGAAGAGTTTGGACGAAGTCGCTTGATAGATGCCGAACAACGAATGAAAGAAGAAACCCCAAAGGGTTCGTCTTTCTTCTCACCGGGCTACATCCCTGATCGTTTCTGTAAAAATAAGACTTATCCAACAGTAGAAGAAGTTTTCGAGTATGTAAACCGGAAAGATGCCGGCATGGATGATATGTTTGAACCTGAAGGTGGATATAGCTGTATGAGCCTTTATCATGGATTGTGTGAATAATGGGGTTTAATGCGCTACATCAATACGACTATAATACCCAAAATTGCAGCTAAGACGATAAGAAAAACCCCTATGCTGCGTCGAATTTTCATCTTTCGATTATGTGAATAGTAATATTGATGATCTCTTATCATAGCAATATCATCACCTGAAAGAGGAATAAGATTAGATAACAATCTCTTCCATGGTTCTGCAGGATTAGTTTTGACATCTTTAGAATATGTCATTAACAATGTGCCGATGAGCCCTAATATAGGTATCAGAATACTGATTACAATTTTAATATTAGATATATCCATTGAATACAAATTTTGAGGGACAAATATAGTGAAAAATTAATAAGTAGTATGCCCTGAGCGGCTTTGTAAGACCTATTTTAGTAAACAATTACTGCAAAAATATGGCATCAAACCTAAGACACCTTATAGCAAAAATGACTAAAGAAAAATGTATTGTATGCGGAAAAGAAACTGTATCAGTCATTAAGACTGATGTCGGCTATATCTGCTATAACTGTTATGCTGAACAAAAGAATCCAACCAAAAGAAAAAGGAAGAAAAACAACGAGGAAGAACGTATGCAATGCAAGTTCTTTGAAGAAGTGGAAAAGCTATTCCCCAAGTTGCCCAATAAACTTCTTTTCGCTGTTCCGAATGGTGGAAGCCGCCATATAAGGGAAGCCGCTAATCTCAAACGGCAAGGTGTAACTTCCGGCGTATCTGATGTTATCCTACTAATTCCAAAGAAAGGCTACGCTTCGCTATGTATAGAGTTTAAGACAAAGAAAGGCATCCAATCGGATGAACAAAAAGAATTTCAAAGGCAAGCGGAAAACTGCCGAAACAAGTATATTATTGCCCGTAGCGTTAAAGAAGGTATTGAAGCACTTAAAACATACCTTCAATAGATATTTGAGCTTGTATCAACTGAGATATGAAAGAAAGTAGGCACTGGAATACTTTTAACTAATCATTTTTTGTATAAAAAGCCCCGACGGAAGTCGGGGCAGAACTTATAGATTAATAATTTTCATTCTATGTTATAACTTTGGAACGTCTCATCATGTTTATATAAGATTTCAAGAAGCCTTCAGCAGCTCCAAGTGTTGACCAAAAAATCCCGACGAAAGCCGGGATATGTCACACACAATAGATATGAATTGTTGCTTATGAATATAAAGGCAGCTTATTCAGCCGCCCCTTCTACAAATTCCTTCACCCGATATGCAACCAATTTAAATAGTCCATTGCGAACGATCCCCGCTCAATCTCTCAATAGCCTCTAATCTTGCTGATATCTGAGAAATCCTTTTTCCGTCTTTAGAACGGTCTAATGCTTTTAACTCCGCCTCAAGGGCTAATTTCTGTTGGTGCTCTAACTCTTTTGCAGCCTCTTGGCTTAATAATAGAACACCAGAATCTCTACTAATTTTGTTCATAATTACTTTTTTTTAGTTTATAAAATTATTGCAGCAAAAAAAAATCGCAATACCTCCTAAAAGATATTGCGATTCAATGATACATTGCAATGGTACAAATATACTAAGAACTTCTGAATAACCAATTTTTTCCAAAAATAAATTTGCTTACCACACAAATATGTTATAGGTTACACCGACACCAACGAATAAACCACCCGGATAGCCATATCCAGCCTGCAAGCCAAGTCCCCACCTACGCTTATCCTTTACCTTGATGGTATGATAGATATCATTCGTCTCTGTCTGATATACTGTCTTAGGAAACACCATCAAGCTATCCAATCGTGGGTCAACATATCCACTCACCACAGCCCGATACGAACTGTCCCTATATACCACTTGTTTACGCCTAAGCAGCGTATCCCCTACCCTTGTCGTATCATCCGGCACGAAACGCCAAAACACAGCCATCGGCGCAGAGATAAGCATCGTATCTACCTTGACAATCGTCTTTATCTTCGTCTCTACACGAACTTCAGCCGGAGGCTGCTCATGTGGACGGAACCAGACCGCCACACAAGCAGCTGCCAACAATACAACCAATATCCACGGCAACTTTTTCATTCCTCGAATCTTAAATCGTTAATCCGATTCATCCATCCCCGTTTGAACTTGTTGTTAGCCGGACGAGAACGGCATATATCCTCAATGAAGTCGAACCGTGCAATCTTAATCATGTCGAACAACTCACGAGGGTTCCTGGCATTCACCGCAGCAATGGTCTTAGGTCCAACAATGCCATCCACAGTAACACCAAGCAAGCGTTGAGATATCTTGATGCCATGCGCACCGGATGCCCACACCCAATCGACCAATATATTAGCAACTGATTGCGATTTAATCTCGTCAGCTTTCCATCTGTCCCAATAATGCGGCTTGAGCACCCGGTTAACGACATCCTCACGGGTAAGCAGACGCAGGTCATCCACGTCTATATCACCGTCACCGTCCTTGTCATAGCCGCATGACTTCCACGTACCGATAGTCACACCCATATTCGTAGCACCTCCAAGGTCTGCCGGGTCATTCACGAAACCGCCTTCCCATTTGAGAATCCACAGCGCTAATTTATACACATTCGCCATTCTTATTTTCCTCCTTGATTTTTGGTTTTACATAAAAATACAATATATTTGCAAACGCCTTTGTTTAAACTTTAAGTTGTGTAGTATTAAGGGAAAGGGAGCCGTTGTGAAACACCTTCCTTTCCGCGAATCAGTAGCCGTTTTGCGGTTCTCTGTCACCGCATTTCTTCCTCTCACACCGTTTCAGTGCCAGTTCCAGTTTCAGGTCAGAATTAGCCTCCTTCAGTGTAAACAACTCATCCTGCACCTTACGGAGCCGGTCTGTCTGCTCCACAAATCGCTGTTCCTTCTCCGAAAGCTGCTTCTGCAGGAACTCGTTGTACTCCCGTAATGCCTTGAACTCCTCGGCATCAGCATGCGCGTCCTCAATACGCGCGTTGGTCTTACGGGACATCCACCACTTGATAAGCTGCTTTATGCCCTCGATACCACCGAGGGCGGTCATCAACATAATCCAATCATTCACTCCCATTCCTTCAAGTCTAACAGTTGATACAAATTATAAACACTCCCACATAAGCACAAGCAAACGCAGCCAACTCTGCCCAGAACAGCCATTTCCGGTATTTCAATATGAAAAGTCCGGCAATCGGGAATGCAATGGTCGGCAGATACCACATCCCGGCAAAACATACCCAGAGAATTGTGGCCAACCCCGAGGCGACAGTACCCACATAGTGAACTTTACTTTGGAACTCCTCTTTGAACAGCGGTGCCGTCCCTACGAACATCAGCCCACCGCAAGCAAGAAATGCCAAACATTGCAGGTTCTCCGATGAGCATTCAATCCACACCGGCATAAGCAGCATGGCAGGAACAATCATAGCTATCTGGAACAGCCATGCCGGACGATTCCGCTTCTTCAACTGATAGTAGGTATCAGACAAGCTCCAAGGCACTCCGCACACTCTCACCGCATACATTATGTACATAGTGAGCAAAAACAGCGACATAAAATATAAGTAAATCATAAGCCATCAATTTAAAGGTTGAACACTAATTTTTCAGGATAACCGGAAGTGTAATCATACGCTCCGACCTCCTCTTTCGTAGCAAGTCCCATAACCGCGGCCAGATGTTCCTGCGTGGCATTATAGCATTCCAGGGCATACAGTTCCAGTGCGGCCAGCATCTGCAAGGCAAGAGGAATGGGGATTACATACTTCACGGTATCATACCACAGCACGGTTGTCTCCTTGCCCGCAGCCTGCTCGATAGTGATTGAGTTTGCCAGTCCTACCCGCGTATCCTTGTCAAGCCACATCCGCTTGCCGCCAAGCGTAAAGGAATTCACGGCATCGGACCCGTCGTAAACAGCAATTTCATTGACCTTCGCGCTCTTCACACCCTCCAAAGTCGGCTCATAGGGAGGGATTAATTCACATTCAAGAATTTCCTTTGCAGACGCTGCCGGATGGGTTTCATAAAATGTTTTTTGTTCCACATTCAACGGTACCCAGGCTCCATTCAGGTAATCCTCATAGGTTGTACCCACTTCATAGTTTCCGTCCAGTTCAAAATCAAGACGGACAACTTTCTCCTCTGAATAAATATGTATATATTGCATTATTGTTAAAGCCTATTTTTATTCATTATGATAAATCGGTAATTCGCTCTAATACCTGATGTAAGCGGTGCCGTATTTATTTCAGTAAATGAGCCCAGATAATCCGAAGATTTGAACATACGATACGGAGAAGAACTTTCCTGTGCTATCGCATACTTTCCGTCAGACGAAAGCCCCAAAGCAAAGCTATTGCCAATAACGGAATGCTTCAATGCCCAGGTTTTTCCGTAATCGGCGGATATACGTGCACCGGAATAAGAGTACCCTCCCTCTATAACCATATATTTCCCGTCATAGGATATGGCCAATGTACGGGCAGAGAAACTCGAATCGGTAATTTTAGTCCACGTCTTCCCATAATCCCCGGAATAATAGGCATAGTATAACTTTGATGAACTCTCCCTGTTGCAGCAACACAACATGTATTTGCCGTCACCGGAAATGGCAATCTTTGTGATAGGCCCCCTGAATATTTCACTGCTGAAAGTTTCTCCATAATCGGAAGATATAAACAGCTCATGGGTAGTATAATAGGGAGAATTTGACGCATATGCCACTACGTATCTGCCGGAATGGGACATTTCCACCCCCATGAGAGGCACGGTATTGTCTTTTAATCCATTAGAGACCCGCCATGTTTTCCCATAATCCCCGGAAAGCATCAAATCATATTTGTTATTGCTATTCTGACACACAATAGCGACCAGATTCCCCCTACCGTTGCAGGCTATCGAGTACACGGAATAGCAATTATCAGGCTTGAAAGGTTCTGCCGTCTCCAGAAAATCCGTAGAACGCAATAATCCCACATTTGCCATATAGCACGAGCAATAGATATGCCTGCCGTCTCCGGACATGGCAATCCTCGTTCTATCGTTGCTGAAAAAGTATTCGTTTACATTAGGAAGGTCGGAAGGTTGTCTTCTGGTCCATGTCATTCCACAATCCTTGGAAATATCTATTAAGACTCTACTGTCGGAGAATGCAATCACATACTGACCGTCCTTTATATTATTGCTTCGTCTTTTTAATACACTCATAAACCTTAGTCCCTTGTTTTTACGGATATTGAATAGGCGCCAGCGGCATAGCACCAGATACTAATCTCAAAGATATCTCCAGCGGAAACACTGATTGAAGTACCGGACATCGAAGTGAACGCGCCGGTATTGGGTATCGGCTGTGTGAATGCCGCCGATGCGACGCAGCGGATATACAAGTCATTGCCCACTGACATTCCGGAAGCAAGGCTGATGTTCGTGGCAGAACCCAACCTTGCAGTGATACTTCTCTTGGAAATTGGCAGGGAGGCCAGTGTCGTGACCGTATTCGCACCGGTGACTGTCGGGTCACCGACACCTTGCGGCCCTTGTGGTCCTTGCGCACCAGTCGCCCCTTTAGGTCCAGTAGCTCCGGTAGCACCCGTAGCGCCTTTTGCTCCGGTAGCACCCTTCAGGTTCTTGAAAGCAAAGGAAAAGGTTCTGGCCAATGCGGTACCACCGAGAGAAACGGTCACGGAGGGCGTACCGATGTTGGCGTCAACCGTAGCAGTAGCACCGGTAATACTGGCACTTGCACCTGCTGCACCCGTGGCACCAGTAGCACCGGTAGCGCCTTTTGCACCCGTATCACCTTTGTCTCCTTTATCGCCCTTTGGACCTTGTATTCCTTGTGCACCAGTGGCGCCTTTTGCACCAGCAGGACCGGTAGCACCAGTATCACCTTTTACTCCTTGCGGTCCTGTGGCACCGGTATCACCTTTCATGCCCTGTGGACCTTGTACGCCTTGAGGACCTTGCGCTCCCGTATCCCCCTTCTCGCCTTTATCGCCCTTTGGACCTTGCAATTGTCCTTGACTTTGCCAATCACCGTTATACCAAGCATAATATGTATAAGGCAATGCAGTTCCAACGGAATAGAAACCAGTGATGTTTGCCCCGTCAGGTACAGCAGTCTTTAAGGCATCAAGCGTATCGTAACGTCCAAGAAGGGTGAATGTATCTCCCGGCTTGCCTTTCACATAGATATCCGTCTTAACGTATTCTTTAGCGCTCTTATCCCATTGGTATACATAGTGGTCTGCACCGATGTAGGTAGGATGTTCTGCCGTATCAGTAGCATTCGCAGTAGCCGTCTCCGATTCCTGCTTGAGGGCAGCAAATTCAGTGACACGGGTACTTTCAGCATTTACACGGCCACTTTCAGCATTTACGCGTCCGGTTTCGGCTGTTTGGCGGTTAGTTTCCGCACTATTACGTGTATCCTCAGCAGTGCTTCGGGCATTCTCAGCAGTAACGCGCTTACCTTCTGCTGTAGCACGACCGGTTTCAGCATTGACACGACCCGTTTCGGCTGTCTGTCGGGTTGACTCTGCGTTGGCCCGCACTGTCTCAGCATTTTTACGTTCCTCCTCGGCGCTGACACGTTTACCTTCGGCAGTAACACGGCCGGTTTCGGCAGTTGCCCGTCCGGTCTCAGACGTCTGTCGGACCGCTTCAGCTTTGCCTCGCTCTGTCTCTGCCGTTTTCCTGAGACCTTCGGCTGTCACACGTTCCTTTTCGGCATTGATACGCGTAGTTTCAGCAGATGCGCGGGTACTTTCAGATGAAGCACGCTTTGTCTCAGCCGTTTCACGGGATTTCTCAGCTTCCTTGCGTGCGTTCTCCACTATGACACGCTCCGCTTCGGCTTTGCGCACTTCCTCAGCAGCTTCCTCAGCAGGGGCAGACAGCAACTCAAGCGGTGCCTCGACCACCGATTCTTCCATACCGGCAAGACGGAGGGCGGGCAGGCTCACGATATCGGCCAGCGAATCGACAATCTCCACATCGCCCACACCTTGGGAGCCGACAAGAAGGGCTTTCTTCACCTCCTCTACAAGCTGGTTGAACTGATTTGATTCCAATACCATAATTTTCAGAATTGATTTAAGATGGCTGGATGACGTTCAGTTGGTTAATTACCGCACGTTTCACGGCAGCTATGAGCCGCGAGTTCTTCACCACAAGTTCAAGAGCCTTGCAATACTGTTCCGGGATTTCCACCGCATCTTTCGAGTAGTAGATTTCCCGTGCCAGGTCTTCAAAGCCTATATCCAGAAGGATACTTCCGTTGTACATCATTTCATTGCCGACCGTTTCGGCTACGTCGAAGGTCTGCTTGGCGCCTTCGAATGAGGTCTGGGCCTCGATTTTCTTAAAGTTGATTTTCATACTTTTTATTTTAATTATTCTATATACTCATCCATGACAGATACCAATTCCCCAAAACCCGTTTTATCACATGCCATTCACGCCCGTTGATATTCGTCCTGGAAGAGTTCGCGAACGTACCGGAAGGAAAACTGATGGTATTCCCGTTCGGCATTATCCATATCTCATGCCCGTCAGAAGAGGACGGAAGGGATATAGTACAGTTGCCGTAAAAAAGCAGTGTGTGGTCGGTCGCCTTAATGCTGTACCTTGTAACCGAAGAGAGTATCACGTCAGTATTCCGGTATACACCTTGCGTCTTCAGCGGCCCGGCAATTTCCAGAGTCCCGGAGGACGGAGCATACATCTTCCCCACTATCACATCACCACCGAAATAGCTCTCGCCGGAAGATACGTGTATGGCCCTATTGCGCCCCGGAATGGTTGCAGAGATGGTTACCACCCCTTTGACTGTGCCCGCTTCCATAGTCTGGTAGGGCCTTATCAGGATGCTATTGGCTCCTCCGTCCGACGCTATCGCATGCAGATAGTAGCTCTTGCTGAGTTCGAATTGCGTAGTGCTATCTGTAAGGTCGGTCACGAACGCTCTCGAGTTGGTGGATATACCGTTACCATGCAGATACAGATAGTCACCTATCCGGCCGCTGGAGGCGTTTATCTTTCCGTTTACGGTGATGCCGTTCAATATGGCGTTGGCACCGGAAATATTTCCTTTCAACGTAAGATTATTGGCTGTGATATCGTTAAGCGTGGCATTGGCACCGGATATGGTACCTTTCAGGGTAAGGTTGTTCGCGGTGATATCGTTCAAGACAGCATCCCTGCCCGTTATACTCCCTTTCAAGGTAAGATTATTGGCGGTGATATCATTCAGTGTAGCCCCCGCCCCGGTAATGTTGCCCTTCAACGTAAGGTTATTGGCAGTAATGTCGTTCAGGATGGCGTCAATACCTGAGATATTGCCTTTTAATGTCAGATTATTAGCTGTGATGCCGTTCAGCGTAGCATCCGTGCCCGTTATGCTGCCCTTTAGAGTCAGGTTGTTTGCCGTGATGTCGTTCATCGTCACACGCCCGTTTGTATCGACCACGAAACTGCCGTTGATGATGGTCTTTCCCGTAAAGTTTATCCGGTCAGCCTCGATTGTAGCATTGGATATCAGCCTGCCCGCTTCGCCTTCGGTGATGAACGCGCTGATTTGAGCACGCCTGACGATATCACCGTTGGGGTCGACCTTTTCCGCAAACATGGTGGCGATATTGCTCTCCGTCACTAAACCGGCTTTGTCGATATTGGTAATGTTACCTTTGGAATCGAAGGTTATCTTCTGCACGAACTGGTCTATACGGCTGGCCGTCTGGCTGATGGCTGAGGTATGCTGTTCCACGGTACCCTTCAGGCTGTTTGTGGCGGTCACCATACTTTCTATCTTCTCGGCAGTCACATGAAAGCTGCCTGCATGGGCGAACAGCTTGCCGTCCAGGTCAGAGACGGACGCACTGAAGTCTGCACGAAGACCGCGGGCCGATATGTCAATAGCAGACTTATATGCTTCGGTGATTCCAGTCTCAAGGCCTACAAGACCGGACGTGAATTCAGCTTTCAGACCACGGGCGGAGATGTCGATAGCAGAGGTGTATTCTTGCGTTATACGACTCTCAGTATTCGTCAGGTCCTCCGTGAACTTCGCTTCAAGGTTGCGCGCGGTAAGCAGGAATTCACTGTGATACTCTTCAAGCTTGCCTGCCGTGCTTCTGATTTCGTCAAGGTTCGCCTGAATCTTCTTGTCTGTAAGTTCAAAACGCATATTGAATTCCTCGCGCAAGTCAGCAAGAGCATCATCGGTTAGCGTAAGTGCATACAAGTACATGTCACCGGTAAAAGACATGTGGAAATCACCGGTTCCGTTCCACTTACCGGTTATCTCCATCTGTTTGAATTCAGTACTGGGATATAGGTCCTTAGAAAAGGAAATCGGGGTGTATTCCTCAAAACCTTCTTTGTTCTCGTTCTTGAAATGGAAGGCAAGAGTGCCGGGGCGCTTCACCAGATACTTGAAAGAGATAGTGAACTGCCGGGGGCGCTTGAGTTCGTCGAAGGTCTCAAAATCCGGATGGCGGTAAAAGTCTGAGTTGACCTGCTCGATATAGCTGTTCTTAAGGCGTAGCACATTCTTTGCGCGTTCGCTTACTATATCGGCGAAAGATTCCTTGTTCGCATAGAAGTTACTGTTGAAGTACAGCAGCCGACCGTCAACTCGGAAGATGCGTATGTTGCTGCTACCGGTCCAGTACTGCATGTCAGCGGCAAAAGACGCATTGTTAAGGTAATTGTTCAGGGCATTGATTTCATCACGCACGGATGAGATTTCAGACTTGATAAGTCCTTCAATGACAGTGAACATTGTCAGGATGTCCTCACCGGCCATCGTAAGGAATCGCCCTTTGATTTCTACGCCACCTTCCGGTGTGTACTTGATGTAAGTGCTCTCATCACGGGCGCCGATATAGGAAGTACCGTACACTTTCATGTAGGCATGCCCGGTGGATTTGTCAACACCGAAGGAGATTACATCTTTCCCCGTTAGGTTGAAGTCGTCAATGCCGGTGTAGAAAGTTATAGACGGGGATGTCTCGTTGGTAGACGATAGCACGATTGCGCTTTGAAGGTCTACATCTGTACGGTGGCCCAATCCTATAATGTCATCGCCCGCTTGGGGAACATCGCTGTCCTCATCGCAGATGGTCTTGGACAAATCGATGTAGTCACGTCCCACGGCCACAACCTCACGCCAATAGTAGCGATTGGAGGCATTAAGAGTGGTTCCTTCGACGATGTTGCACTCCTTTGCCTGCGCCAGCGAGCCTACACTGAACTCGTTGGCTATCGCCTCACCGTCCTGCTCGGCAAGAAAACTGCAGCGGTAGACGTCTTCCAGTTCCTCCACGCGGATGCACTTCATACCGGCATGGGTGATTATTTGTTCACCGCCTACATGGGTAGCTCTCTTGACTTGCAATTCATCAAAGACGGCCTTTATCTTCACATATAGACGGTCAACGACAGCCTGCGAGGTGCCGTCCTTGCGTACCGTGATACCGCTGCCGTTCTTGCCTATCAGCAATCCCTTCAAAAAGTTTATGATTTCTTCCGCTACGTCGCTTGCGTCCTTGCGGAGGAACATTCTCAAGGTACGCAAGGCTGAGAACACATTGAAGTTGCTTGCGGCCGTAGCGTCGTTGGTCTTGATGACATAGATGTTGCTGCCGCCGGTACCGGTGAAGGTCTGACCTTTGAAAGTCAACTCCTCGACCTTACCTTCTATGTCGGAAATGCGGGAATAGGCGGTGCTCTCGCCGATAGTATACTGCGGGGAATCGTAAGGCTTGTCGAGGTTGATTTCAAAGCCGATGACACGGGACAAGCGCCCGTCCTTGAAGTAGGCAGGATTGACAAGGTTGATGCGCTGTCCTATGTCAAAGCTGTGATTTATTTGGTCTTTGTGTACCCAGATGGAGTTGAGCGTAGCCGTATAGGTGCCGTCGTCGATGCAGGTCTTTGCCACGTACTTCTTTGCAGTGGCAAGCAGTTCCTCTTCGGCAGCAGCCACCAGCCCAAGTTCGGTTATCTTCTCGGCATTCCAACCAGACAGTACATACTTGTCACCTTTTGAAGGGAACAACACTTCATCCGGCAAGGAACGGCCGTAGTCTTCATTCTGTACAATCTCCCAAAGTTGGGCATCAGGATTCCATGTGCCGTCGTCGTTCTTTTCGGTCAAACCAAGAGGATTAAAAGCTACGCCGAACTCCATGCCGTTGAGCTTACCGGACTCGAACTTGATTTTGAGTTCCTGACCCTCAAGAATGTATTCCTTCGAGAAGCTTATTCCGGTATCAGTAAAACGGTAGAAGGTAGCTTTAGTATTCGTGCCATCCTCGTTGTTCACCTCACTTTCATAAGAGCTTACATCGGTAATCTCCCCTACCCGCTTCGGATATATGTCGTCGAATACAACAACTGCTTCGATAGCTTCCAAATCGCTCAACCCCTCGCGGGCGTCTACGTATGGAGTACCTGCCGGAAGCATAAGGCGCTTCTGAACGATGCCATTAACGACGGCACTCTGGTCTATCGGGCGATAGTTGGTAGGGATGTTGCGCGTTGAACCGAACGCATAGATTCTTGTGGCATAAGTACCTTTGCTGTCGCTTCTACTGATGTCTTTAGCCTCCTTCCCAAGCTCAATCGTGACGGTATCCGAGAACTCACAGCGTCCGAAGTTGATTACATGGTCCGTTACCCAACAGTCACAGCCCCATTTCTCTGCCATGCTAAACATGGCGTCAATGAGGTTCATGTTCTCATAAGTCATCAGCTTTGATGAGTTCTCTACACTGCTGTCAATGGAAAACGTGAAATCCTTTCCTCCATAAGTATAACCAAGAGCTTTCAGATTGCGGAGGAATACACCCATCTGAATATCCAGTGAAGCGGTAAGGGACCAGGACGCTTCCTGCCCACCAACTTCAGGGGTGTACTTGAATATCTTCGTTTTCCACTTCCAGTAGTAGGCGTCAAGACGAAGCTCATAGTCATACCCCCCGCTGGATGCGTTATATGTCGGATAGGACATATCCACGATTTGGTATGTCTTGGCAAGCTTTCCACCCATGGAGGCGTCAAAGACACCACGTAAGTTAACGTAATCGTCAGTCTGGAAATCCACCGGAGAAGAGCTGCTGAAAGGCAATACGACATAGTCCTCCTTCATCAGGGAGAACTTGCCGATTGCTCCGGGGGAAAGTGGTACGGAACAGCGGGGATGCCCATGGATGTCTTTGACAGTTATCATAAAAACTCTCTATCTGTAGGATTTGGTTCTTTAAACTTCAATATAATCTTTCCCTTTGTGAGATTATAATGGCCATAACTAGCGCAATCTGAATAAATTAATTTATATGTTTTTTTCAAAGCGGGAACTTTTAAAGTAATCAGTCCAGATGTTACTTCTTCAAGGAAAGCTTCGTATTTTGCCAGATAATCAGACTCCGAAGTTCCACTAATCCAGAATGGGACATTGACAGTACGTTCATTCAATCTAACATTGCCGGTATCTTCCCTAACACCATCTTCTAGTCGGCTTTCGTTTCGCACGTTTTCCTTCACAGAAGCTGGTTTAAGAAGAGCTTCATAAGCACCTTTTGAAAAGCTGGCTCCCCAAAAGGAGATATCCCGATTGTTTATATATGCCTGACCTGTCATGATTCCTTTTTCAAATAAAATATAATCATAGCGGTTATTTACCAGCCAATGCTTTGGAATACTGCTTTACCTCTTTCAGAATTTTCTCCATTCGAGGAAGACAGTCGGTGTTTTTGTGAATACCTTCTAGATGCTCAATCATAGAATACATCATATCGGAATATTCATCACGAGAATCAGCATTGAATTTATATATGTCTTCAAGCCTCCTTAGTACATCTCCTTGCATTCCGATTGTATATTGTTCCCGTAATGTCGAGATACTTGCCGGTATGAACGCAGGCAAGCCACTTTGCCGAATGCCTTGATTCCCCATCGCACTATATATCATAGCCAACCAACTATTAGTTATAGCAGCTTCCGTTCTAATTCCTTCACTGCTCTCATATATGGCAGTAGCTCTTCCGCTAATCTCCTCTCCGGTATCTTGCGACACAGTTTCATACCCTTTGGAAGATGCCTGCTGTGAAAACATGGTTCCAAAGAACTGGTTGATGGCATCAACTTCTTTCTTCATGTCGTCAACCATCGTCTGTTTCATGGAGTCGAGGAGCTGCTTTTCTTCGGAAGTCAGGTCGTCATCTCCCATGGCCTTTTTCCACTCATTGTACCACTTCTGCATCTGCGGTTTGAAGTTCTCCACATACATGGCCTTAATCAAAGCCTTGCGCATGTATTCGCTCATGTCATCGGAAATATCCTCCGCTGTGGCCTCTATATCGTACAAGGAATTCAGAATACCATCAGAGAACGACTCCCATTCCTGCTCAGCTTCATTACGGGCGTTCTCCGCTTCCTGGGCGGCTTCTTCCGCACGGTTGATGGCTCCCGTATCAAGAGTGGGGAAAAGCTTGTTAGCCGCATCCACAATGTCAACACCGGCTTTCTGAATCTCGGCTATCATTTCGTCCAGTGTCTTACGCTCGGCGGTATCTATGGCACCGTCCTTCATAAACTCGGTATATTGGTCATACCAAGCCTGAATCTGAGGTTGGAGCTGGGCGGAAAACATGGAATCAACCAAAGCATTACGCATAAACTTATAGATATTGTTGGCCACATCCTCGGCGGTCGCTTCTGCGTCATAGAGCACACTCCTGATACTGTCGGAGAAAGAATCGAACGCCTTCCTTACCTCCTCGCCAGAGTCTTTCCAAACATCGCTGATTTCTCCGGCAGCATCGGCAACCTCCTTGCTCAATTCGTCAATGTCATTCTTGATATTGGCACGTTCTTCATCGGTTACAAGTCCATCCTCCGAGTATTCCTTCCATTTCTCCCAGATAGCTTTGATACGTGGTTCATATTGCTCGATATACATGGCTTCGATAAGTTCCTTGCGCATGGATTCGGAGATATTCTTGGCAACGGCTTCGGCTGTTACCTCGGCATTGGTAAGAGAGTTCAATATGCCATCGGAGAAGGACTTGAATTCCTCTTCAAGTTCTTTCTTCATGTTACTCTCGGTAATGCCAAGAGTATCAGAAAGAATGTCTTTGGCGGCTACGATGTCATTAGCCAACTTTTCAGCTTCGCTTCTCAGTGTATTACGTTCAGCATCGGTTATATCGCCGTCAGACATGGCTTTCTGAACCCGTTTATAAAACTCTTCTATCTGTGGTTGGAAGGTATCGGCAAACATCTTCTCAACCATTTGTTGACGGATGTACTCGAAGATATTGTCTGTTATGTCTTCGGCGGTGGCTTCGATGGAAGACATGGCAGACTTGACGTTATCAACAAACGACTGCAGGTCTTCGGCGTCCTTCAGTTTGTCTGTGAAGATGCTGTTCACACCCTCAACACCTTTCATCATCTGCTCAATGTATCGGTCAACCTGAGAACCGAGCTGTACCATGTCACTCTCGGACAATCCGTCTTTGGAAAGTTCTTCAAAAGTCTTGTACAACTCTTCCATCCTGCCCTTGTATTCTTTCTCGTACAAAGCCTTTATCATTGCCTGACGGAAGTAATCATAGATATTGTCAGAAACATCCTTGGCTGTCACATCAAGGGAAGTAAGAGAATCCTGCATGCTACCGATGAAGTTCTCATAATTATCCGTGCTACTGTCGCTATCCTCTTTGGTCCAGCCGAAAATTTCCGCAAGCTTGTCACGTTCGGCAAGTGCGGAACCGGCGATTGCATCATACTGCTCCCGAAGGGCCTCCATCTCCTCCTTGGTAATGCCTTCCTGGTCTTTATTGGCCCGGGCAAAGGCATCGTACCACGTTTGAAGGTCCTCGGTAAATTTGTTGCCTACCATTGTGGTAAGCACGGCACGCTGCATATATCCGCTGAAACTGTCAGAAAAGTCCTTGGCGGAACTGTCCATATCCATAAGAGTATCCACAAAACTGTCAAAAACACTGTCAAAGGTTGTTTGGGTGAGCTGTTCTTTTATCTGGTTCTGTATATCCTCTATCCTGGCCCCTCCCTCTATGATACCGTTCAAATATTCTTGCACGTCACCGTCCATCTTCGCCCAGAAGGCAGGAACTTCGGATTTAAGCTTCTCCAGCTGTTCTGTGGTCAGGTCAAACAACCCCGTCATTCTTCCGGTGCCGATAAACTCCTTGGCAGCTTGGACAGACATATCGAGCGCGCTGGCGATGTCCTGCCATTCACCTGAAGAGGTATTCTTTACCATGCGCTTGCCGATGGAATGGGAACCGGCAGACGCACCGGAATTAAGACGTTCCTTTCCTAGTAAGCGGTATGCCTCAATCTGCTTTTCAACAAGGCTAAGCGCCTCCTCTCCTGCCCTGTCCGCCTCTATGCCGTAGGAAATGCCGATGTATTCCAGCTTCTTGTCTATCAGCTCATCCCATATCTCATAGAGTTTGTTATATTCCTCTACCATCTCGTTATAGTGGGAATAATCGGCACCGAACATCCCATCCAACGCAGACACTACAGCGGAAATTCCAGAAACCGCACTCATTGCGCCTCCGACAATATCACCCGACATGATTTGCCCGACACCGGATGCCGTTTGACCCAAGCCGCCAAGTGCATCAATGGCACTTGTTATCTTACTGTCGTCAAATCCGAATATGTCCGTAATACTCGAGCCGAACTCATTCAATGCAGGAGTAAACGAAATGATGGAGTTACCTATGTCAGTAATGCCCTGACCAAGTTTTTTTGAATCGCTTCCAGCATCCTTTATTGCTTTGATACCCTTATCCAAATCATAGGTGAAAGCCTGCCACGGTGATTTTCCTTTCAGTTCATCCTTTAACCCTTTGATTGCGTCTGTAACATCCTTGATGGAGATTTCCCCTTTTTCTATCCTCTCAATGTCTTTATCGGTAAAGCCCATTCCTTTCAAGTCAGCGATAGAAATATCTTTATCAGTACCTGACATGTATTTGATAAGGGTTTCGTATTTGTCAATGATGGACTGAATAGCGGAAACCGATTTGTTACTTGCATCCTCGAATAAGTCAGCCATAGAACGGGTCGTTTTGCCGTACTGTTCATCGAGATTATTAAGCTGTTGCCGTTTTTCCTCTTCAAGCATACCGGCATCCCCTGCATTCGATGCTTCCTTTATTGCTTGGTCGTATTTATCTATGATGGCTTTCCTTTTCTGCTGAAAGTTTCCGAATTTTATAAGATATTCATTCCATGAGGCCTCCTGTTCGCGTATCTCATCACTTGACTGGCGTTTTTTCGTATTTCCTATAATGGTATCAAAAGCAGATGTATCAACGGAAATTGAAGATGAATCGAAGGATTTCTTCACATAACCTTTTGTCTGTTTGGCTTTCAAATCCTCCTGAGCATCGAATATTTCCTTCTGACCTTGTATATAGGCACGTATATAGTCCTCTTTCTGACGTTCCAAGGCTTGTATCTCCTTCTTATTGTTAAGCTCGCGTTGCGCCTGTTCCTTCTCGTATCCGTCTTGCAAGCTGTCAATGCGAGACTGTTCTAATTGGTTGTCCAAGTCTTGCTGCTGGCGCTCACGTTCGAGGGCTTGCTTGGATTCCAGCGTCATTAGCTTATCATTCTGGGCACGAATATCTTCTTGCTGTCGACGGAGTTTTTCTGCAGCAGATTCTTGCTTGGAAGAGTCATCATAAACTTTCAGTTCTTTTTCCGCTTCTTTCAGCAACTTGATATTGGTTTTATAGTTTTCTACGATACTCGAATCAAGACCTTCGAACTTACCAGCATCCATTAACTTCTTGTGGGCTGATGCAATAGACTCCAAAGCTGTTTCAGCTTCTTTTTTTTGTTTTTCCCAATAAGATTTATTTTTTATGGAAGCTTCCGCTTCGGCTTGTGCTTGTGCTTTCGCTAATTCAACCCGGTCAGCTTCTATTTTATCAACTACTCCCTGATATAGTTCAACTTCTTTAATAGCAGCTAATCTGTCTTCTTTTAATGCACCGGTATATCCACCAGCATTATCAGTCTTTATTATTTGATTATCGAGTTCTTGTAACCTCCGTTTAGCCAGCACAAGGTTCGTTTTTGCAACAACAACATTTCTCCTTGTTTCTGCCTCTGCCATTTTATTCGTCAGTTCTAATTGATCCATTGTTTTCAATTTCTGCATATCCATATCCTTGAATACGGATGGCATTAAGCGTTGTAATTGGATTAATGCTTTATGCCTTTCAAAAGTGGCTGCTGCGTCATCTCTTGCTATGGAGACAAGACTATTAACCCTATTCCTATATTCATCAGCCTGTTTTTGATTCGCTTTTATAGTATCATTATACCGAATCTGCGCTTTCTCGGCAGCAGTAACACGAGTAGAATAGCTATACACTGCATACCCCAAGCCTGCAACGGCAATTGCGGCAAGTACATAAGGGTTAGCAAGCACGGCACCAGCGGCCTTCATTGATGCGGCAAACTGCGATTTCAAGGCATTGGTCAGTAAAGTATGCATTGCTGCATTCTTTGCTATCGCTGTCGCTTCGGTAGCATATAGCCCTTTAGTTAGTACAAGGTTGGCCGCTTCAATACTTTTTTGCTTTGTAATCCATGTTGTAATCGCATGATAAGCAGTCTTGGCGGTAGTAGCAGCTGCTATGGAACCTTTGTAGCCCACAAATCCCCCGGTAATAGTTACAATCAAAGCACCTAACGTTTTCATTGACTCCTTTACGTCTCCATTAGCAAAAGCTTCATTAAAAGAAGAAGCTATATCGGAAACTTCCTTCAAAATTGCCTCACCCATAGGCCGAAGTGCTACAGTTATATTATTACGGAGAAGCAACAACTGATTTTCAGCACTATCATTCATTTTTTTAAAAGCGACCTCCGCAGCTCCAGCGGAATTTCCCAATTCCACCAAGTCCTTAGAAGCTCCTTCGGCATTCTTCCCAGTAAGAGCCAATGCAGCTTGCAATGCTTCATCAGTACCAAGCAGTTCTTTCATCTTGGTTGCAGAGCCATCAGCTTTATCATAAATCAACTGTAACGCTTCTTGGAATGTACGACCTTGGAAAGCTGCATCTCCGAGTTGGTTAGCAGTGCCAAGTATGGCAGCACGTATCTTTGTCATGGCTTCCGATGTTGGTACACCTTGCTTGGTTATAGTAGCCACAGCAGCCAATACATCATCAAGGTCTATGCCAAATGAAGCGGCAATCGGTGCTGCTTGGGCAATGCTTGTGCCAAGTTCTCCAAACGTGGTTTTACCCATACGTACTGTAGTGAACAGTTTATCGGATACTGATTCGGCTTTATCTGCCTGCATACCATAAGCATTTAAAATAGTAGTAATGGCATCAGCCGCCGTTGCTGTTTCAGTCAGGCTACCAGTAGCAGCCTTAGCGGATACCTCTAAAATCTCCATACCATTTGCCCCATCATGGCCGGCAGACACTATTTGATACAATGCTTTAGCCGCTTCATCACCAGCAATAGGTATACCACGAATCATATCCATAACACGATTCATGTATTCTGTCATACTGCCATCTACTTGTTTAGAAAGAGTAGCTACTTCAAGCATGGCTTTCTGAAAACGCCTTTCAAAATCATATGATTCTTTGGCCGCACGGGCAAAGGCTATCCCGGCACTGATACCGATACCTCCGAACACATCAAAAGATGTAATTTCATCAGCCATCGCTTTTATTATACCAATAGCTTCCCGACGACTCTTATAAAGTCCGGTATTATCTATGCCTGTAGCAAAATATAATGCACCATCTTTATTCTGAATACCCATAGTTCATTTATTTTTAAAATATAAGAAAACCCCATATCTTCACAGATACGGGGTATCAACCTCTAAAAACAAGACATGAAACAATGTTTCAACATTGTAATATATAAAAACAAGCATTATTTCGCTTTTACGCCTTCAATATCATAGTAACGCTTCATCCGGATAGTCTTGCTCGGATCATCGAAAGAAGGAAGTTCCACCCATTCATAGCCGACTCCCTCTGCTTCATCTTCATTACTTGTAGCATTCCTTTTCCTCATTATCATGGCGTATTCCCGCATCATAGCCTCAATGAGAGAATAGCTGCCGTCCAATGTTTCCCGATAAGTTAGTCCCAAAGATTCATGTACAATAACTAAGAATCTTGATTGGCTGTATTCTGCCAGCTTTGAAGATTCTCTTGAGCGGCTATTATCTCCGTCTCTCCGATTGGGCTCACGTTCTGAAGCGTCGTGATAGATGTGCAAAAAGGAAAATAACCGACACGATACAAAACTGCATTCAAGAGTATACGTATGTCTTCCCAGGTTGAATTATCCATAAGGACATCGCGAAACCAAGCAGGTGGCTCACTGGGCTTATTATGGATGCCCAGACAAACGATATCCATCAATAATTCCCCATACTTATCCATTAATTCCGGAAAGTCGCTGTTCATCTCATCTGTCTTCACAATCATACGGTTAATATCTTCCGCTTTAATCTGCATAAGCAAAGGGCGAATCCGAAACCATGTACGTACAGTTATCGGACGGATAACGATACAATCCCCAGGGTCCTTGCCATGGGGTACAGCTTCCTTGTTCTTAAACTCGAACGGTATCTTGACCGGCATTTCGGTAACTGTCTCTGCCTCCAATCTTAAAAAATGGTCTACACTCATATTCTGCAATTATTAAACATCCTCCAATGTTTGACAATGAGGGACAATTTCATCAGGAGCCTATCTTCTTGTACTTCGAAGAAACATCTTCAACCATTCGCGACTAGTTCCCGATGCTTTCAGTTCCATTCACACACATAGTTTGTAACCGTAGGCGGATTCGAACCGCCGACCACTGCTGCAAGCAGCGCTCTACCAGCTGAGCTATACGGTTCCATGCTTACGCTACTTCTACCACTTCACGGGAGAAAGCATAACCTTTCACTCCTGCCGCGGAAATTGCAGACTGTTTATACACGCGCACCAACAGCAATTCCGCCTGCTCTGCACCGGGGGCTTGTGATAACTTCGCGGCAATCTTACCGTTGACAATGGTATAAACCACTTTCTTTCCCTTTTTGGGCAAGGTTTCACATTGGAAAGTTTTCTCAATGGAAGGGATGGACGTTGCTTCTTGCCAAACGTCTTTCTCTTCACCTTCAGCACCGGTATCAATGGTTCCTCCCATCAACTCCTTGATTGTCTCATTGCTTGGGGTTGCAATAGAAAACTCGATGTAATCAGTCGCATCCTTTGTAAACTCCACATACAGCGGTTCGTCTGTGCCTTCAGTCTCAATCTTAATCTCTTTGGGATCAGAGAAGTTGAAAGCCACACTACCTTTGAACGGTAAGGGCAGATCCTTAAAATCTGTCCCAGGAACTCCGTCACCTACTTCTGCAATTCTAATTGCTCCTACGCCCATAGCGATAGGTCTTTTGTCTACTACCATAATTAATTATCAACTTTTACATTAAATCTAATATTCGTACACATAAATCCATCTTTTAAATCCGGTATCGGAATACTTAGGAAATCCTCTATTTCTCTACAATTGCCATCATCGCTATTTATCGCGGCAAGAGCCTCACGCACCATACGTTTTAACTCTTTCATGCGTTGACGCTGATACATTCCATTGTGTTTCAAAGGAACAAACACATTTACATTTACAGGGATTTTATTGATAAAATCCAGCTCTGTCAATGATAGATTATTAATTACGATATGTTCTTCCTTAACACCGGACTCAGATTTGTCTTTATATATGGCAATTCCAGTACCGGCAGTTTCTATCGCTTCATATACGAAATCTATTACATCAAATTCATCCATAAGCTAAATTTTTTCAAATACCTTAATCAATGCCTTGCGCAAATACTCTTGACATTGGATATATCCCGTAGTAGCCACATCTTTTCCCTTGGCTTCAACATGAATCGCATATTCCATACCGGCAACACCAATCAGTACGTAACTACTTTGATAAGCCAAAGAAATATCTTCGGCCAACTGCCTGGCTTTGGAAATACCTGTATCGCCGTCATTCCCTTTACCTCTTTTCTCAAAGTTCTCAGAAACGGTTTCTCCATCCATAGCTATTATATAGCCTACAGAAGAACGAAGATTACCTGAGTGGTCTGTATAGTTACCCGATTTGCGAGCCACTTCCACAAATTTTTCTCCGGCAGCAGAAAGTAATTTAAAAATCTTCTCTTCTGCTCGTTCTTGGAATTTGTCAAACCAGCGGTCTATATCCGTATCCGAAAACAAAGGCGTCAGTCTTGATTTCATACATTTATGATTGAATGGGATTGATACGGTTCCCAGCAAATTATATCCACATCAACATCAAGAGAAGGAACTTGTAAACGCAGATATTTGACATCAATATCAGGACGGACTTTAGTATAGAAATAACCATGTACTTGCTTTTCATCGCCAAGACTGTTTTTCTTCATGACTATACGCCCATCACTAACGGAATCATATCTTCCCTTTACTGACAGAGTTCTTGTTTCCCCATCAACCCACTCACCATTGACTAATTTTCCGCCAATCTCATAAGTTATCAAGGCTATATGAGGATATCTGGTTACCATGCGTTCCTTGCCCTTCCCCTAATAATGATTTTCTTCCTTAATTTGGCAGCCTTTTTAGGCTCCCCATTCTCAATATACAACTGACGTGCGGTCTGAATATAATAAGAACGAGGGTGAGATATAGATAATTTGTTTTCCGTAAAATCCGTAGAGTTTGCCAATATGGCATACGCATCAGCGACACAAAGACTTACTTGCTTCATGTTTTCCGCAGTACATTCCTCATCGGGATTAATACCACGTTTAACAAAAACCACTTTCTCCAAGAAACCTTCCATATCATCTATAGAGGGATATTCCGATATTGTTTCTCTGATTGTTGCCATAGATATAAATATTACTCTTCGTCGGACGGCTCCAAATTTTCATTTTCCACTTCCTGGCCCAAGAACTTTGCAGGAATATTATCCGTACCTTCTGTTGCTTCGTCGGACGGCCATTCCTTACCGTCAACTTGCATGATATACATCGCTTCTGGGTCATTGACCACAGGAATCGCATTAGCTTCAGCCTTAGTCCACTCCTTAAATGGCTCTTCTGTAGAGAATTTTGTAACCAAGATGAAGTCTTTCTTCACCATAATTGCTTTCTTCTTCAAAGCCTCAGAATTTTCAGCCATAATAGGACCATGCTGAATATTACCAACATTCAAATCCTCAAGGAAGCAAATTCGGTGCTTTCTCCATGGGCAAACAGTAGTACGTTTGTGGTTTGCATCTTCAATACGTACAGCCGGATTGATAGTGATAATCTGTGCCGGATATTCTTGTTCAGCCAAATACTCGTTAATTACCTTCTTGGTGATAATGAGTTTCGATGTCTGGTTAATCCAGCCCTTAATCTTATCCAAAGTTGATTTCTGCTTCTTCAATAAAGTGAAATCAGATGTCAGCATAATGATGTAGCGCAGGCTTACCCCATTAGCATTTGCTGCAGAAAGAACATTTTCAATATCCTGCAGACCATCAGCTTTTGCTGCATCAGCCCAATCTACAGAAGATTTTTTTCTGTTATCTTTCGGCATACCACAACCTACAAATTCAGTGGTTACAATACCGTTATTATTTTTCGCAGACAGGTTAAATCCTGCGCGGCTCATATACTGCATAGACAACCATTCTACACGACCACGCACTGCATTATATACAAAATCCTGATCTTTAAAAGAAAGGTTCAGCAACTCCATTTGCTCTGCATCCCCTTGCGCATCACGTTCCAGATTCTTATATTCCTGATAGTCGCTTTCATTCATACCACGTTTTACGGCTATTTTGGGAATATCACCAGACATTTTGCTGATTACTTCCCGAGTCTTCTCCGGAGCGGAAGAATCAAAAGAAACGACATCGGCAATTACCGGAGCGCCTTTCTCCCCAACCAATGTTTCCCATTTCAAGTTTGTAACTCTTTTCGGAGTAAAGAAATTCGGATAATACATTGGTTTTACATGGCGCGAGTTTAAACGGGCGCTCATGTTTTTCTTATTTACTTGTTTGATTAAACTTCTTTCCATAAATCAATTATAATTGCTTATTTACGAATCTGATTAACGGCATCAAAGCCTTCAAGCCTGCATCTATAGGGAAAGGCATATTACCTTCACTAACGGTTCCACGTACCATTAAGCCGCATGATTGGTTAGCAACAGTCAAATCAACTTTTGACAAGGTTATCACTAACTCAGAGGAACTTGTAACAAGGGCTGCTTTTCCTGCCGTAGTCTTCTCTTTTACCCCGACCAATACTTGACCTACCTTTGCTGCGCCAATTTTGGCTTCAAGAGTAATAATATCATATCCGGCATTACTCTTGTCTATAGCTGTAATCTTATCGGATACACTTTTTAAGTCCCCGCCAACAGTAACAAAATCCCCAACAGCAAACAGATGGCTTTTATTGACTTTTACTGTTGTCCCCTCTGCTTCCAAGGCTTCTGTAACCAAAGCTGTCTTGATTACACGATACCCTCCATTCTCATCTTTGCCGACAACGCAATATGGCGGCAATTCGTCCAATGGCATACCATCAAAAATCGCAGTTCTTAAATCCGCGCGAACAATGGTACCACCACCGACAACATCCTCGAGCATTTTTATGACCGCAGGATGGTACTGAAATTCTTTTTCTTTCTTAAAAAACATAGCTACAATGGATTAATTATTAATCAATACCGAGACTGGCAACCCCGTTGGAATCCCCAGTGCCCTCATCTTTATTCATGATTTCCAACCATTCCTTTTCTGTCCGGTCTTTTGGCTGTGCTACATACGGGCGATAATTACCTGCATCCACTTCATCGGATATTGCGCTTTGGCGAATTTCCTTATATTCTTCTTGAAGCTCCTTAATTTGGTCTTCTACAGATGTTTCGGAATTTACATCAATACGCTTAAACCATTTTTCCGGCAACTTGGCTGTATCAAACAATGCCTTAGCAGACGCGTTTTTGCCGGAATCGGAAACGGTTTTTGTTAAGGTGGAAATATTATCCGTCAAGGTCTGGATTTGCTTTTGCTGGGCTTGAAGCATCTTTTTGAAAGCAGGTGGAAGATCATCCAAATCATCATCTACATCATCGTCATCATCGTCAACGACCGTTTTGTTTTTCTTCCCTTTTTTACCCTTTCCCTCTATAGGCTTGCCATCTTTCAGACTATGCTTCTTTTCATATTCAGCAATAGCATTATTGATAACATTCTGATTGTTCTGCTCGCTTGCTTCCAAATCCGGAAGAATATTATCCTTAAAAAGAGAGACATAGTTTTCCAGATTTTCCTCGCTCTCAATATTAAACAAGGCTTTTACCTTTGCAGCATATTTCTCTGGAATACCTACTTTCTTTAAAGCTTTTTTAATTGCAACTAAAATTTCCATAGTCTTTTTGCTTTAAAATATATTGGAGCAGGATTTTTACCATAAAAAAAGGCTACCCGCACCCGGATAGCCTATATTCAAATAAACTTTAAATACTAATCTTCATCGTCTTCGTCATATCCACACATGGCGTCAGCTTCCGCCTGCCAGCGGTCAAACATAAAGTAGTACTTTTTATATCCCTCTTCCTTTTCCTCCATGCTTAGCCTTGCCCAACTTACGGAAGCCATCATTGCTTTGTTATTCTCATCATACCTTCCTGCTTCGTAATTTCTGAGAATTCTTTCCGATCTTTCTTTCCAATACCGGCGAAGCTCATCTGTAACTTCCGGTACTTTAACTTTATCTGTCATAATTCTTTCAATTCAATATTAATCTCATCTTCCAACTCCAATATTGAGACGACCTCAAATCTTGTATCAGTTGTAAAGAGAACCTCGTATTGGTTCATCTCTACAAATTTACCGTTAAATTCCGAGATTTTCGATATATCCTTTCCATTTTTACCTTGAATCGTAAAAACTATGCTCACTTCACTTCTTTTCAAAGGGCGATAACTCGCAAACATATCAGCTATTTCTGGAGATTTGCTACATGACGTAAATATCTTGTGGGCAACCTCTTTTTTGTCCTTATACAAGGCTTCGTATTCCTTTCGCTTTATTATAGTACCACGATATGTAATACCTTTAAATGTTGGCAACAAATCCAGTCCCTCACGAATAAGTGTTGCGGCAGCTTTATTAAACTCGCTAAGGTTATCATTGTACAACTGTTTATTTAACTGTCGATAGTTACCTCCGGCTTTAGTATAATGATGTATAGCGGCCAACCTTGTATTAGAAATATTCGGATATTCCTTTGAAAGAAAATCAATAGCACGCAGCATCGATACAGATGTGCTTCTTGTACGGGTAAACTTCTTTTCTTCCAATGTATAAATATTGGCTTTCAACTCTCCAAAGAACTGCCGGTTATCACGAATAAAATAGGGTTCATTGCTCCATCCTTTAGCCCTTTCAAGGTTTTTGTTTACCCAAGATTTAACCGATTGAGGTATATCTTTTACAACAAGTTCCTCCGATATCGTATCATTTACCAAATACTCGGCCAAATCTTCCGGTTCCATAACTATTGGAGTCGCATAACAAATGCAAAACGGATGAAACCCTGTGAATTTAAATGTTTTCGGATATTTGCCAACCATCGAATCACAAAGGGGACACGGTCCGCGATTACTATCAGACCGTCTTATCTCTATGCCCAAAATAAAGTCCTGACCATTCCATCGTTCATAATCTGCTGTACGATAAGCCATATTGGTTGTCGTAGAGGATAATCGCAATGCGTTCATGCTTGCACTGCGGTACACACCTTGGCCCGGATGATAATTCTTCATAGGCTGAGATAAAATCAGTTTCCCATTTGCATCACGCACACGTCTAAAACGTTTGTCCGGTTCTTTAAGAAGTTGGCGCACATCCCGGCCTATCTGCCCGGCATTACGGCCTACCGATACTCCGGATGCAAGATAATACTCCAGTTGCTCTTTTGCCAACTCCGCAATATTCCACACACGGTCAGACAAGGCATTTCCCCTAATATCCATACCTTTTTTAAGCTGCAACATAGCTTTGGCATTATGAGCAAACAGCCCTTCTTTTATAGCTGTACTGATAGCCAATCCCTCAATATACCTTGAGATAAAGTCATCATTCTTTAGTTCAGAACGTTTCCATGCGTCCATTTGGAATTGAGTAATATTGGCAAGTAGGTCAGATTGTAACTTTACCAACTCCCTATCAATACGTTTTTCTATTGACTGGTTTCTTACCCATACACTATCTTTCCCCTTATCTGCCCATTGTTGAAGATAAGGGGAAATAGCAGCAATAAAACGATTAAAGATAGCTGTTATATCATTTTGCTGCACCAACATTTTTTGCAAATGCTGACAATCATAAAAGGAAAGCCCTTTACGTTTCATCATTCATCTGGATTAGCAGGAAATGTAGTACCAAAAGGATTGCTGTTTTGTACCATTTCTTTTTCTTCTTTCTTCATGGTTGCAGTCTCTTGTTTGGCATTCTTTGTATAAGGAGATTCTGCAGTAATGGTCTCTTGCGAATTAATAGGCTTATTACCGTTTGCAATAGCCAAGTTCTGCAAAATTTCCGTAAGGTTCTTGGGCAAGATTGAACCGAACTTCACCTCGAAATAATTTCCCTCTATTGCGTCAGCGTTTTTGATATGGGAAATACGAGCCATACCAGCCTGCACGATTGTCACACAACGCTGTACCACCGGACCGAATATTTCCATCTGTTCCGTAGCTTTTATTTTTGCGTCAATAGTCATAAACTCACGAGCCACTCCGGATAAATCACCTATACCGATAAGGTTGTCAAAGGAGAGGTCAGGGCAAGAAGCACCGGAAAATATCTCATGCCTTTCGTTTGCGATTTCCTCTTTCTGAGAATCAATAGACTGCTGCCAGGATAAATATTCTGCATCACCATGATAAGCAGTTCCGGTATCCGGGTCCACTTCCATGGAGAAATTCAACTCCTTTCCTACCGTTTCCTTTGAAGGTAAATTGGTCTGGCCGTAAGTCTTTAGCATAGGGTCTCCAAAATAGTCATTAGTATCTGACATTCGAGAAAGGCGCATTTCATACGCATCCATAAGAACTGCTATATCTTCCCAGTCCGGTTGGTCTACCTCTGCATAGACAACTGGAATTTTCCCGAATAGATTCTTATCCTTTGTTATCCCCCACCGCCCATCATTGATTCCGGTTATAATCTCATTAGCGGTATAAATCTTTACGCATTCACAACTTCTGCCATTAACCATAGTTGTGTATTTATGAATGAAGCCATCCATATCATCATCATCGTTAAAATGCGGGTAAAATTCATTGGTTACATTATCATCCTTTGGTGTTGATAATATCTTGGCTTTTAATACGACTTCTTTTTTAAAGATAGGATTTCCATCCTTATCCGTTCCCTTAATATTGCTTTTCGTTACAGGATAAAAGACAATCGCCCCTTTGGTTTCAGATAGTACAATACGAGCAAATCTCATAAAGACTGATTTCATCTTAAGCTTACGGACAAATACCTGCTTGAAGTCTTGCAAGCTATCATCATCCATATTATCTGCCGATACAATCATATCCCCACCGAATAAAAAAGCTGCTGCTGTACGTACTATCTTCTTTGGGATATTAGTTACAATCTTAGCAACCGGCACAGTCTTATCTTCCAAACGTTTGGGCTTTTCTTCACCAGTATTTGGGTCTGTTTCAAACTCTGTATCTGAATATACAGCCACTTTTTTAGGCTCACGAAAACCTACAGAAGTTTTACGACGGCGACGTTCTCCGTTATATTCCTCCAAATATTCTTTGGGGTCTCTATCTTCTATGGTATCTACACATAAATCACTGACTATTCGGGAGAAGTCATCACTACTCAAAATTTCGGATATTTCTGGCATATACTTTTCTCTTAAAATATACACCTATTACTTTTTTTAAAGAAAAAAGCCTATCCAACGATATTAGATAGGCTTTTATATAGAGGATTATTACTTTTGGTGGGTGTGGAACATATGCTCCTAACTATAAGGTTCGCCTTGCTTATCAAAGTGTGTCTATTTTAGCCCACTCCCATGTTCCACACTCCGTCAAATAGTCGATATATATTTCCCATAATTCGCCCTCCATTTAATTTTATCAATTTATAAATAGATTTCATCAACTCATACGCCGTTAAACACAGCGAAACACAACCACACAAAGGAGGCAACACGTCTAAACCACTCAAAAGCGAAAGGCTATTTAGCAATCTTCTTATGAATACAAATATATAGCTATTTTTTCAATTACCAAATTATCCACGCCCAACTTTACGAACAGATTTTTTAAAATTGAGACCTATTGATTCTGCAAACTCTGCAAGAATGGTACATCCGTCCGGCGCATCATCATGGGCATTATCCCCTTCACGTTTATAGTTGGTGAGTGCTTTCATAAAACGACCATAGTCGGAACTTTTAACATATTCTGTTTCATCAAGAAATGCGCAATGCTTTTTTATCCAGCCGGCTTTCATCAGAATACGGGTTTCTTTATGCTGAGTAGTAGGACGCGCTTGGATAAGGCAGGACTTTCTTTTTGTGGTAACAAGTTTTCGCACATTGATAGCGAATATACGCCCACCATTGTTTGACTCGATACGCAACTGGTCGCATTCCGTATCTATTACCATTTGTGCCAAATGTGGTTCTGTAACTTCCACCGGGTCTTTTGTAAACAACACATCGGTAATGAAATATTTCTGACCGAATACCTTTGCAAACGGAGCGCAAAAATCATCATCCCCCTTATCGGCTGTATCACACGCACCGATAACACCATCCGGCCTTTTACCTGCAATATCAGCAAGTTTAAAACGCATAAGAGAAGACTTCGGGAATAATAATCCTTTCGCTTCAAACGGCTCCTGCATATACTCGGCCATCCAAATACTTTCATCCGTTTCTGAGCGTAATTCAAGATAATACTCTGTCGTATGTACATCTTCACAGAAAGAACGTTCGTTTTCATCAAGAGCCGCAATACGAATGATTTCATTATATTTCCCTGCTTCTTCCAAACGCCCAAGTACATCATTGGCAGACCAGCGTGTACCAATGTCAATAAGACAACAGTTACCCTCTATACGAGAATCATGCGTACCTTGTTTCCATGACCATACTTTTTCATTATTATTATCAGATAAGGCATCTTCCAAGCTCTTGTATAAGTCGTCCGTCATGGCGAGCATGGACGCACCGAAACCGATAACAGTTCCACCAACACCACCGCCAAAATAAGAAACCTGACGGGCTCCCTCAACATTCCAGCTCTTTACATTCTGTTTATCACCTTTAAGATAAATATCCGGAAATATCTCATGAAAACGTTTGGACTTCACAATATCACGGGCATCATAGGAAAGTTTATTGTACAATGTATCAGAACAGCAATTACGCATAACCGATTCTTCCGGAAAATGCCCAAGCATCCACGCGATAAACAAAGATGAAATATAAGACTTTCCTGCACGTGGCGGCATACTTACTGCAAGACGATAGATTATGCCGACAGAATATGACTCATACACACGCATAAAAGCTTCTGCAACTTTCTTCAGGAATAAACGCTTCGCAAAAAACTTCGGGTCATAGTATAAACAGAAAGCCCAGAAATCTTTCTGAGCTTCCCGCTTATGAAGAATTGTTACTGCTTTCGCACGCATTATAAGGGTTTCCCGGTTGCTTTTACTCTTGTTCGCCACGTATTATAGCTATTAACTGTTCATCGGTCATACTTTCAAGTTCATCACCTAAATTCACATTGGTATCAACTTCTTTACGGTCGCGCCATTTTTCCGGCTGTCGGTTCTTCAACCAAAATATTGCAGCTGTTGTGTCCGGTGGATAATGTTCTATATACTCCTTTTGGTCAGTTATACGCCCGTCAGATGTAGCGAATTTAGTTGCTTTGCATGAGTAACCAATAGCACGATTATACAAGCGAGAAGCTACATTGGCATCAGCCAAATTCTTTCCTTTTTTTAAGGACTCAAGAAATTCAGGATATTTCTTTTTCCAACTATTGATTGTCTGTTCTGAAATAGAGAAGAATTCAGCAATTTCTTTATCTGTCGCACCAAGCAGACAGAGTTTAAGAACTTGGTCGGAATACTCTTCTTTGTAATCCGATTTACGTCCTCTTTTCTTTTTTTCTGCTGAATTCTTCTTTTCTGTCATAACCAATAACTAACCAAAACTGACAAATTGAGACAACTCATCCTTTAATTCGGGCAAGCCTCCATTATCAAAATAGAAAGAAGAACGCATTTTTCCCTGTTTTTTTACCCCACGCATGGTTTTACACAAGTGTTCTCCCTCCAATACTATACCTATAGCTAAAGGTGGATATTCATCACCAAGTGCATTCCTTATCATATCAACAATATCTTGCGCCAATCTTTCTTGTATCTGTAAGCGGGCAGCGCAGTAATCTATCACACGGCCCACTTTAGAAATGCCAAGAACCTTTCCTTTAGGATTAGGGATATATGCAAACCAATACTTACCAAAGAAAGGCATCATGTGATGCTCGCACATAGAATAATATGTACCGGAATCAGACACAACACTACCACAAGATAAACCATCCTTGCCATTTGGGAATACAGTAATCTTTGGCTTTTGTTCAGGGTCATATCCACGAAATATCTCTTGCCACATCCTTAAAATACGATCCGGAGTGCCAACAAGTCCTTCTCGATTAGGATTCTCACCAATGTACGAAAGGATATTTCTTATTGCACATTCAATATCTTTTGGGTCTGCAGGCTTAGTTTCCATTTGGGATGCTCTTTAATATAATCAATAACTTCTTCTGTATTCTGACAAGAGCATGGTTGTAAATAATACACGGCTACTGTCATTTCTTCATAGGTTGATAAATCCTGCCCAGTATAGACTACTTTTATTTCATGAGGATTAACAACAATAGCATTATTTCCTTCTTTCGGAGAGCAAGTCACCCAATCTATATTATTCGGTAAGGAGCGCGTCCCGTTAGTTTCGATACAGACATATTTACCCATCCGATGCAGACGGTCTACAAACTCCCTATCAATCCAAAGCGAAGGTTCTCCACCCGTCAGTATTACCATCACTGCCGGATATTTCCCTACTTCCGACAAGATTTCCTCATCGGACATCAAAATACCGTCTTCATGCTGCGTATCACAGAAAGGACATTTCAAATTACATCCGGAGAAACGGATAAAAACAGCCGGGGTTCCGGTATGATAACCTTCCCCCTGTATGCTGTAGAATATTTCATTTACCTTTTTCATACCATGCTATATTATTTTCCGACTCCTGCACCATTACCTTAAAGCATGCCGGAACCTGTTCACAAATCCATCTTGCCATATTCTCCGCTGTCGTATTAAATGAAAGCACTTCATTTAAGTTACGGTGGTCCAACTGTTCCTGAATCTTTTGTTTTATGTGGGTAAAATCTACAACCATACCATCATCATTCAACTGTTTTGCCCGACACCAAACCACGATTATCCAATTATGCCCATGCAAATTCTCACATTTGCTCTCGTAAGACAACTTCAAACTATGTGAAGCTGATATTTCAATACGTTTTCTAACTGTGTACATAATAACTATTTATAAAATGACAATACCTGCATTATTTCATCTTCTTCTTGTTTCCGGCCATAAGTTCCGGATTCTATCAAAGGAAGAATCTCCTTTCTGATATAAGACACATTCCTATCTATAATATCTTCAGTAAAAGGATAACCATTCAGGGCAAAGGCTATAAACTTACGGAAACACGGTTTACAACTCCAACATTCTTTCCCATGCTCCGGAGTATAACAACTGAACGATGAAGTAAAGGCCTCATCCATATCGCCACCTTGCGCAACAAAAGCCCTAACGAGTTCAGCCTTTGTGTATCGCTTGAAATCCAGATTTATTTTGATTTTTCTTTCTTCCGTCCAATGCTGTTTCTGATAAAGGTAGTTCAATAACTGCTCATAGATATCAGCAAACACCGGAGATTTGTCAAGCACCCGGTCTCCGGCCGTAGCACCCAAACAAATTTCATTCCCATAATTAGTGGCAATCCCGATAAGGTACATATTCCGCAACGGTATTATCTTATCTCCCCGTTCCCACTTGGAAAGGTCCAGTTTCTCCACTACAACATCAGCAGGAAGGCGCTTTATTTCCTCTTGTGAATACTTTGTGCCCATATCCACATATAATTTCACATCAGGCTTCCAAATCTTGTCTATAAGCCAGCTATCCATGCCCCCTGAATAAAGGAGAACTTTCTTTTCATAAGAACTCTTCTGCATACTTTTGAAATTTTACCCATTCATTAAAATTATGTCTATTCACTAAATCATGATGCCTGGCTCTCATCCCTTTTGGCGGATCGTAGTATTGCATCTGACCATTATCAAACTTATATATCTGTCCATATCGAGCACCGGATAACCATGTCGTACTATCAACACTATCAAATTTGAGGTATGGAAGATACTTGGAACTTGTAAAGCCAAGCCCATGAATACGGACACCTGCACTATGAGCTTGGTCTATAAACCATTTCAGAACCATAGGATTCTGTCTGATTCTTCTACCCTCTTCCATTGCGGATGTCGTACCGATAGCCACATAAGGATATTCTTCACACATACGCAGAAAATAATCCCTTTTTCTTGAAGCATGCCACACGGGAATAGGCTTCCGCCCTGTCTTATCTTCCAAGTAACGACGGTAATATTCAACCTTACGCAACCCGACAACAACATCAATATCAAGTTCAAAAAACTTTTGGATATTATTTTTGAGAATGAAATCAGCATACTTCCTTATATAGCTATCCCAGTCAAGTCCATTATTCTTTCCAGAGAAGGCAGAAAAAGCACCACTATCAAGAATATGCTTTTGTTGGAGCACATAGCTGCCATATCTGCCGGATTTGTGTTCCCAAAAAGAACTAAGAAGATATATATCCGATGTATCTATGCACCAGCTTCTGGCACATGGCTTATATCCAGCAAGGTAAAGAATCACACCTCTATCTCTTTACCACAATATGGACAAACCAAAACTTTCTTTTTATGCTCTGCCTTATCAGCACCTTCAAAAAAGCCCTCAATATCGGTAGGAATTTCATCAAATGGCAGATTCATATTCCAATCATTGAGTTCTTCCAGGCAAAAATCTTCTACAATAGCAGCAAAATTGAATTGGGAGGAATCGGAAGCACGATTGTCAGCCAATGCCAACAGCTTCCTCTTTTCATCTTTTGTTGATAGGTCGGTTCTCTTAATAGCGATCAACTCCGTACCGTCAGACTCGATAACGCGCACTTTTAACCCAAGTTCCTGGGCTTGTTCATAGACACCATTCCCGGCAATGACAATATCGTTTTTATCCACAAGAATAGAACGTCCGGCCCCACACTCCGTAAGGCTCTTACGAATAAGACGTTTGTTTTCTTCTCCATGAATACGATAATCGCGGGGGTCTAACTTAATCTCACTTACTTTAGACATAGCAATTTCGTTTTTCGATTAAAATATAGACTCCCCTGCAATTTTCTTTTAGGTCGATTGGACACTAATCTGATTTTCTTTCAGTTTCCAGCCGTTTCACAAGTGCAGTGTTCTCCTTTTGGAGGTTTTCAATCAGATGTTTCTGGTAAGCAATCATACCTTCAATACGTCCTGCTTTCAAGCCTTTCTCATAAGCCGCCTGCAATTTTGGGTCGGCATATACATTCTGTCCCATATTATTTTTCCTCCTTCCGTATATTGTATTCACGCATCAAGTCAAGCTCTATCTTGGAAGTGACCAAACATGATGTCTCACTAATGGCACTCTCCATATCGGCCATGAAATCCCTAAGCATGGAAGGGTAGTTTTTTGCCCCCTCGTTCGTGATACGGGTATAGGCTTCTGAAAAGTCCCTGCGTGCGGCATTCAAATGTTCAAGTACTGATTGTAATTGCGGGTCTATTGTAATTGGTTTCATAGTGAGTTCTCCTTTCTTTTGTTTTCCTGATATTTTCTTTTCTCGGCAATCAATTGTTCCCAGATATAATCTTTTCCCTTGGGAGTCCATACCATATACTCCCTCGGCTCTTCGTCCGGATCGACAGGTTCATACACTACCGTATATGTATATCCAAGACCTACGAGCGACTGGTTTAGTATCCAGCGTTGTTTGTCACGGTTGTACTCCTGTATTTCCATGTATTCAAGGAAGTCATTCAGCAGACGGGCTTCCGCGTGCAACTCTTTTGCCATCTGCTTCACCGTATAATACTTCCGTTGGCGGGGAGAGATACGCAGTTCTTCCACTATTACATTACCGGGCGGCAGCAACAGCATGTCACGCTGTCTGTTCAGTTCTTCCTGCATACGGTTGATTTGCGCTGCCATTGTCTGGGTAGTCTCCACCAACTGCTTCAACATGGTGGTATCGACGGAGGAAAGAAGGGAACGGGTATCCCGGATGGTTTGCTCCATCTTGTTGAAGGCGTCGATATAGTCCAGTTTGAATTGGAGTGCCTTTTGTCCGGTAAAACCCATAGCCAATAGGGTGAAGCCGTCACGGTTCATGATGTACATGGGCTGTTCTTTATTCTGCTCATTGAGATAAGTTGTTTCAACGAACATGTTTTTCACTATTGAATTTTCAATAGTGAGGACGGCGCAATTTTGAGCCGTCGTAATTAACCTTTGGATTGTCCTAATTACATTTTTATGAACTTTCCCAAATTTCTCAGCCACAAGCACGCTATTAGTTAAAGGCTGCCCTTCAGAGCCTTGAAATACGATGTCATTCATGGCAAACCTCCTTCCTTGCAGAGAATATCAACACGATTGAAGAAACAAACCAGCCCATGCTGGCAAAGAGAGGGAACAGAATATCGGCGGAACCCGATACGATTAGAGCGATGAATGCTATACATACATTCACAAGCCGGAGACTTGTGGTTACACGATGCCCATTGGGTGTGGGCGCACCTTGAATTGAAATTGTTGCCATGTTATTAGGAATTTTTGGCATTATAGAACAGAAAAGCGGCTGTCCTTTCCCGCTCCTAACACAGCCAAAGGCAGGTTGCGGGCGCATTAACGACACCGCACGGGGGTAACAACCGCAATATTTTCCGCTTTCCCGTTGACTATCACCACAAGGGCTGTGGGCGCATTAACGACACCACACGGGACGGAATTATATCTTCAAATTGAACAGGCACAAAAAATGCCCGCAACAATCTTATTTGGCGAGCCTTCTCGCCTTCGGCTATGTTAGGATATTGCAAACATACCTACTTTTTCCGAATTACCAAAGAAAATCCGCTTATTTTCGCCAAAAGAGGGGCAAATAAGAAAATAATCGCTAGCTTTGTAATAAATTTACTTTAAATCAATAACACCATGGGACTATTTAACAGCTTATTCGACAACAAGAAAAAAGAAGCTATTGCCAAATACGAATTTCCAAGCCATAAACGCATCCTTGATGATAGCATTAAACTCATTCAATCAACTAAAAAGCTTGAAACTTTGCTTACAAGATATCAACAAGCGTTGAATGAATATAATTGGATTCAATCTCAAATTTCAAATGGCGTCCCTTTATTCTTTAAATCAAATGGATATTTTCCTGAAGAATTAAGAGAACTTGCAAACCGTAACATTAGCCGCATTGCCCAGGATGCTTATTCTGCGTACAGAGCCAAATCAATGACTCTAAAAACAGAAAAATCAAAGGAGAATTTAAAATCTAAAACCAAGGCTTTATTAGAAGAGTGCAAAGGTTCTTTGCTACCTTCTGGTGGAGCTAGTGGCTGGAGATTCAGCATAGAATCAATTGAAAGCAAATTATAAACTATATTATTAACTCTAAATCAAGTTTTTATGAATAAGTTTATTACAGTTACTGATAGTAACGGTTTAGTTTACAGTTTCAATGTTTCCCATATCATTTGTGTCCTAAAAGATGCCCATGGAGCTATCATTAAGCATTCTAGCTGGGGAAATAATTGCAGTTCACTTGCAGTCAAAGAGGCTTACGATTACATTATGGAAATGATTAATTCATAATCGCTCATTCCCAAATGTTTCCTTAACATGGTAAATAGGGATGAAGAGAAGGTAATATGTCACTTCTTTACTCTTCATTCCTATCCATTCCACGGACTTTACCGCCCCAGTATCGGGGTCAACGAGATTTTCTTCACGCTTTACTACTACCTTCTTTGTAATCAATGCTTTCATAATTTCTGTCTTAATATTACATCCTAAAATATAGACTCCCCTGCAATTTTCTTTCGAATCAGTTCCTGTACTTTGTTATAGATTTCATAAAGCTGCTTTAAAGATTCCTTTCCCGGCCAGTCCGAAAAATTTGCATCTTCAAAAAAACGATATTCAAAGACCCTTCGCGCCAAAGGACTCAAGTCCAAATCCTGCAATACATCGCGTACCTGATGGAAACGACTAAGAAGAAGTTCGTTCTTATCGACTGATTCTTCTTTCACATCCTCAATTTCCAACCGTGAATAGTCCACGTTCTGATCCACCGGCATTGGACGATATTTGCTCCGATAAGGTGAAGTGTCTGAAGTTACATTCAGTTTTATCATCTTCAACACAAAGAAATCCAATTCCGTACAGCCGTTTTTCTTTGCGGAAAGAAGTTGCTGCAGTTTAGCATCATCCTTTTGCAGCAAAGAACAAAGCACCTCATTCAACACGTCGTTAGCCTCATCCGGAATACCGGCCAAGCCACAATGATAGACCGCATAGTCCAACCAGCGTTCATATCTCCGTCCTATATATTTTTCTACTAATGCACTTGCCATAAGTTATAAAGTTGTTATCTTTGTGTGTTCTAAGAAAGCTTTATAGCTTACTGGCGGTCGGTAGTGGTGTATCGGCCGCTTTTTATATTACTCTTGTTTTTCTTTTAACTGCTTCAAAACAATCTCTAAACCTTTATCTAGTCCTTTCTTGTATCCGGATATATGCTCACCTATGTTGTAAACCAAGCATCCTACAACGATAAGAACTACTCCTAAAGTTCTATGCCAATAGGACAGGGATACACTAAACGGCGAGAATGTCAGTCGGAAGTGACCGATAAATAATGCTGATATGATGAATATCGCAAGAAAAAATATTAGGTTTGCTTTCATAATTTTGCTATTAGATAATTTAAATACCAATACAATCCAAAGTAAAACACCATACAAACAATCACAGTAGCCATAATCCAAAATGCTAACAGCCTGTACCTCTTATCTTCTTCCATTTGTAAAGTGTTTCATTCTCCATTTCTTAAATTCATGCTCATGTTCCGAGAACCGTTCACAGGTCCTGTCATAAGGGTCTGATTTATATCTGGAAGCTTCGTTTATAGATTCTTCCTCGGCTGCATCACAGCGTTCGGAAAAATACCTGCGAAACCACCCAAGTATTATCTGCCCGTCCAATCGGTCATATAAATTGCCGTAATAGCCGCTTTTAGCACGCTTAAAGAGCAAATTTATATCTGCTATAGTCAGGAACTTATAATCCTGTAAGATTATCATAGCAGTTTCAAAAGTTTGGGCATCCGTCATCTTCTTGCCTACATTCACAAACTCACGCAGATTTACAATCCATCCCTCCAAATACGCCTGAAGGCAATCGTAACCGTATGCCTGCTCTATCTCCGATAGGGAAGGCATATTACTCTTGAACACAGCTGGATAAGAATTAACCGCCCTGCACGCCACCTGTACCTCCGGAACCGAGAAGTCTCTGAAGAATGTTTCTTTTGTAATCGTCGCTAACATTCGAGTTTCCCCCGGCTGCCGTACCGCCACCAGTTGTCTTTCTGTATTTTCCATCTTCCATATCCTTTTTTGCCCATTTTCGGAATGTCAAGTTTGCGCTGACATATTTCTTCGACAGCTCACGGTAATTGTGCATGGAGCGCAAAGTATTCTCGATTACCTCAATGGGGAAATCTTGTTTTATCCGTTCAAACTGGGCTTCTGTAAACGGCTCCTTCAATTTACCCACATTAGGAGCGTTTGCATCAATCCAAGCCTTGAACTTTTTAAAATTCTCACTCTCGGGGGGAGGAGGGTCCTCGCGCGTGCGCGTAATACTCCCATCCTCTCCTTTACTCTCCTTTCCTTTCCTATCCTTTCCAGCAGGAATATTCTCTACCGTTCCCGATTCTTCGGGAATATTCTCGAATGTTCCCGAATTTCCTGTTTGGGCGGAAAGAAGAGCCTTTTCTATAACTTCTTCCGGAATTTTTGACTTTTGCGGTTTGTCGATGCGTTCGCTGGAAAAGTCCATCACGTAGTAGCTTTTGTTCTCGTATGTAAAAGGTACAAGGACAGAGTTCTCAATCAGCTCTTTCAGCCACCCAGAAACCTGCTGCTTACGAATGTCTTCGCGGGCAGGAAAAACTTTCGACTTAATGATAACCTCATTCGCAAGAATGACGCCGCTATCATCAGCAAAGTTCTTCATGCCGATATAAAGCAGCCAAGCAGGAAGAGATACATTCGAAAATCTTTCATCTTCCCAAAATTCCGGAACTATAGTTCTAATTCTTGGCATTATTACACTATCTAATTATGCAACCTTCTTTAGGCACTTCTGTATCAAATTCATATTATTATTCACCAGCTTTACTATGCTATCATGGTATTCTGTATTTCTATTGCAGACACCACGGGACTGAACTATACTGAATGTCTTTAAATTAACTTCAACCGTTTCAAAGTGCTTCTTGCCTATCCGGGCAGAAAGGATAAGAGAATCCTTCTTCTTGAAATATTCATTTGAAAAGACACAATGGTGCATAATTTCTCCTTCTTTCTTAAATTCCTCAAGGCTTTTCAACGGTATCACCACTATCTTACCATCCGACAGTTTCAAATCAAAGAATTTCGATTTCTCCTTAATATAGTCTTCGGCATATTTCTTAAGTTCAAGCAAACGCTGCATGTCACGTGCCTTGCGTGCCTTTTCATCATCACGCTTTTTCTTTGCCACATATAAGTCATGGGCTCTTTTCAGATTCGTAGGGCAAACATAGTAAGCGTTATGCAGGTCTTTATGATAACGTTTCAGCAAGTCCAAATAATCAAACCACATCGAAGCATCCTTTATCTTATACTTGTTCCGAAGACAGATTTTTATAGAAGGCCAATAGCTGCTCACTTTATAACGAAGACTGTACCAATGACTCAATAAATCATACCGCTTTGCTTTAAGAAGCGTTTCGAGTTTAGGATTAACAGGAATGGCATTAATTGCATCAAGAAATGACAGTCCATGAAGCCTGTAATCTATTCCCATCCTTGTGTATTGCGGTTTGAATACAGAATCCGGATGGTACTTATCACAGTAAACATCATTATCTCCGATACTATAATACGATCCTACAGTCTTGTTACGAATTTCAAGATTTCCACACCAACCACTACAGCCTGTATTTCTTGCAAGAGCCATCACTTCCCGTTTTCCATCGTCTTTAATCCAATGTTGAAGCACTTCCCGAATAAAATAATGAGGTTCCCTGCCTTCACGATAATAAGCATATAGTTCAAAGCATCGGATAACCTGGAACTCTTCACATATATCTGCCTTTCCTATCCTTATAAATTGCTGATTAGTACGTTTCCTCGACCATTCTATTTTTAAGGATGCACCGCAATGAGGACAAACGGCACGCTTGCGATTTACAAGTTCTGTAGAAAAACGTTCTCCACATTCCATACATACGACACGGGACTTGGTAGCATATCCTATATGGTTCAGACAATCATTATTAGCCCACTCAGTCATCATACTTTCTATATCGGGTAGCTGGCTACTCAAACCAACTACCCTAAACTGTAATTTCGTTCTCGGTTTCATAATCCTTCAAATAATGAGAATTGCAAAGAAGATGACTCGTTTTTCTTTCCTTTACGTCTGCTATTCGTTTTTTCCGGGCAACCGGTTTCTTTTTGAGGTGCAGCACCCACATCACTTTTAGGTGCCTGAGAAGTGGCTGCTTTGTAATTGGTCTGCTTACTAACCTTGATGTCGTCTTCATCATAGTAATGTACTGCAAGACCGAAAACCTCATCGTCAGACATACATACGACGTTACCGCGTTTCTTTGCCTCACTAAGAATATAATCAAAACATTCGTTTATATTCTTATTAGGTTTCGCATATACACAAGCGAAAAGAGGGTCATTCTTCGCCCGTTCTATCAAATACGATTGGATGATCTGTTTGGGTGTTTTAGTTTTTTCCATAGCATTAATTATTTATAGACATCGGCATTAATAAGTAAGTAAGGCTACGTTCTTCTTCATCGCAGCGAGATAAAACAGCCGCTTTTGACGGGTCCGTCATGGATATAGAAATGTCTTCTGAGGGAATACTATTCACAAGTTCTATCAAGAAACTGCTCTTAAACCCTATCTCAATGGCTTCACACCCATCCTGCAAAATCACAGTTTCTTCCGCAGACTTGGAAAAATCGAAATCATGGGCAGTTATAAGCAGGGAGCTCTTATCGAATTTTAGGACAACCAAAGAGGAAGAGATATTGCAGAATACCGAAACACGCTTTAAAGCCGCCAATAAGTCATTTCTTTTTAGAACTACTCTCTTGGGCTGATTTTGAGGAATGACCGCACGGTAATTGGGATATCGTCCTTCTATCATTCGGCACACAAGCCGATAAGAGTCAAAATCAAACTGAACATTAGTTCTATTCACTTTTACTTCCAATTCCAAGCAATCTTCCGGAACCAGATTGGAAAGCAATTTTGCAAACTTGCTCGGAAGAATAAATCCGGCGCGTTCCTTACGTGTATATGAAGCCGGCAGTTCAACCATTGCCAACCGACTGCCATCTGTACCGACATAAGAAGTCTTTTCCAAATCTATGTCAAAATAGACTCCGTTCATCGTAGGACGAAGTTCGTCATTTGCACTGCAGAACTGAACTTGGCGAACCCCATACAGCAAATCATTACCTGATAGCAGAAACGAATGACTACTATCATCAATATTCATTTCCGGATATTGCTTGCCATCCTCAATAGGCATGGTGAATTTTCCGTTTGCATACTTGACTACCATTTCCTTTTCATAAATGGAAATGGTTAAAGGCTGTTCGGACATTTCTTTTAAACCATCTAATAATGTCTTGGCACTTGCCAGAAAAGAACGGTTTACGAAATCCGCCTTGCCATCCACATTGGTAGATATGCGGCCACCTTCCTCACCGGCCATTACTTGAATAAAGCCTGATTCGTCAATGACAAACAAAAAATTGTCATAAGCCGGCAATGTGTTCTTTGGCTGAATGATTCTGCCTACTGATTTCAGTTTGTCTAATAATGCTGTTTTTGAAACAAGTATTTCCATGTGTCATTTGTTTTATGGCACATAGCAAAGAGAAGAATGTGTTAGAAGTGAAAATGCTGTTTTCAACATGTTATAAACAGCAAAAGCCGGATAAATATAGTATTTTATCCAGCTCGTAACCAATTGCTCGGTGCAAATATAGAAAGAGTTTATTTCACAACAAACTTTTTCAGACTTTTTTATTCATTTTTCTTCAAAAGGTCCAAAACAGCCCTATTTGCCTTGTCGCAAATGGAATAATCAATATCAATATAGATATCCGCCATTTTAAAATCATTGTTCACGTGCCCAAGGCAAAAATCAACATCCGCTTTGGCTATCCCGGCTTTATTTCTTGCTATACTTGCCCAACTATGGCGGGCCCAGTTAGTCGTGATACTGAAGTCCAAATTCAAACTTTCACAAATATTTTTCAGGCCCTTGTTTACTGCACGCATGAAATTATTCAAATTACAATAGTTTGTATGGAAATACGACAGGAAATATCCTTCGGAATACCTATCCAATAAGCAGCGAAGCTCTGGCTCTATCTTAATAGATAGTGGGATTTGTTCATAATGTCTTTCTGTATTAGTCTTAGAACGTCTATATTCTATCCTTCCTTTGCATTCACCCGAAAGGCGGTAGAGATCATTTATATTAATGCCCATCATATAATACATCATCATAAAGACATCTCTCGCCATATTAGTACGTTGTTTGTCTGATTGAAAATCACGTATTTTTCTTATAATTTGCAAGGGTATGCTTTTTCTTTTACGCCGATATATAGGAATAGGCACTTTCTTAAAAGGATCTCCTGGTATTCTTATAATATCATGGTCCTCGTTATTATATACCAACTTCGCTTTGTTATATAAGGCTCGTATCCCTCTCATATAGTTACTAATAGTTCCAGGTTCCAATGGGTGCCCTCCCGGTCCTTTAACAGAAAGTGTCTGGATCATCCCATTCAGCATAGCGGACGTAAGAGACTTTACATCCAGTTTATCTTTCTTTATATACCAACATAAACAAGCCAGTGATTGTGCATACCATTCCGCTGTCTTTGACTTGGATATATTAGCTATAACTCCTTTTGCAAAAGAAACAAAATCAATAAACTCTGAATCCGGAGCAGCCATCCTAAGTATCTCCGCTTTTAATTCAGGACAATCCATTCTTGTTGTTCTTGAGTTGCCCAATCGAATATATGCGCCACGATATCTTTGTATTAACCCAGTTATTTCATAGTTTAAGTTTTCATTATCGCCAGATAGTGACGATATTGTACCATCCGCATTCATGAAATCTGGTTCTATAAAATATTCAGTAGGGATATACTGTGCCGAACCATTATGATAGATTCTTACTTTTATATTGGTGGTCCCATCTTTTTTAAGATGCCTTCCACCATGAAAAATCACTGCTTTAAATGTTGCCATATTATTTTTTTTCTTTTGGCAGCATTGCATCGAAATGTGTTATAAGATAGTTATAAGAAAATGCGCCCTTATTTGCCTAAAAACAACCTCAAATAAGAGGATTTTTACAAAAAAGGACGAGCCGACGCAAACTGCATCAGCTCGTAACCAATAATTTACCTTCTAATAATCAGTATTTTACTACTAATCTTGCTCGTGTCGGGGTAGCGGGATTCGAACCCACGACCCCCTGCTCCCAAAGCAGGTGCGCTAACCGGACTGCGCTACACCCCG
>ERZ856578.866-NODE-866-length-61443-cov-29.216846_pt1 | contig 61443 bp, 51 predicted proteins | sample MGYA00514384_ERZ856578 | MGnify/ENA primary metagenome ERZ856578 (study PRJEB29103, sample SAMN06111958) | human gut metagenome | biome: human gut; feature: ankylosing spondylitis patient; material: healthy_person | host: Homo sapiens | place: China:Hangzhou...
TCAATTAACATGAAGTACCTTGAAACGATCCTCGCCTTCCTCACCCAGCTTGCCCGGATCATCTTTCCCCGCAAGCAAAAACCGGCAGCCGGTGACTGCCCCTGTCCTGATCCCTACCCTCGTCCTCTTTCTAATGGCGATCACCCTCCTGTCTCTCCTAATGAAACAGACGGAAGTGACGCTGACAGCAATCGGAGCGATACTCTCACTCTCGTCCAGGGTGACTGGGGAAAATATGTCGAACCGATAGATATTGCCGGATATTGTTTGATGGCCGGAGGATTGATCGGAGGGTTATATAAAGTATTTACCGCATAAATAGGAACTATATATTGGAACACGGACAACACAGAACATGCAGATTTACACAGATTGGATATTATTTATCTATTTTATCCATTATAGTCCGCATGTTCCGTGTCATCCGTATTCCATAAATATTCAGCAATTAGTAAATCAAACACTCCGTAACTTTTCAAAGATCAACTCTTTATCCAAACAAAACAACACATACTGTATGTTTTGAAAATAAAGACCGGAGGCTAAATTATGTATTTTTCGATAGACATCAGAATTATAAAGCGTATCAAAATCCATTGCAATTATCATTCCCCGCTCCCCAACAAGAATATTCAGCAGATCACGTGTGAGAGAAATCTACAGTTTCCATTTTTTTATCATTTGAAGTTTAAAAATAGCTTTTTCTGTACAAAATACATATTGGTATATAATCCTTTTCATATATTTGAGCCGTTTAAAATAAGTTAGAGCCATGAAACATTCTCATAATTACCTCCATTTCTTCAACAAAAAAGCTAGACTAGTCAAATTGCTATCCAAACATAATACCATTATGCTCAAGACACACCTCTATCCCTTTGTTCTAGCGATATAACGATACATCTGTTGAGGCGTCAAATGAAAACTCCGTAATAATTATCACCATGAACTCTATCTTGTCTGTTTCCATACTTCTTCCTCCTATTAATTGTTTTTTCAGACTATCTCTCAAATTTAGAAAAAACTCGATTTTCAGCCATTACAACAAAAAGAGTTTGAATAGACAAAAATTTTAGCCATTAGTCGAAAAAATATCCACAGGTCATAAAAACATAATACTTCGGTATACTCATCCTTCTTCATATACTTTTTATTACGTGCACAAATCATCAAACTAATGTGTTATTTCAAGAAATGTTTAACAAAAGCATTTATAATAAAAAAACAAACATTTACAGCCACAGACACACTATTGATACCTTCATCAAAATTCTGTATTTCCCATACTTGTCGTATGCTTTTCCATTTATTTGAACTTAAGGAGTTGTTCATAACACGGTAATGCGACAACACCTCATTCAAACCATAACATATTGTGCCATTACGCATAAGCATCAGCCATGTTGCATAATCCTGTCCCCCGCGCCTCAATGGCATCTGGAAATTACCTGTCTTATTTCTGTCAATCAACACGGTAGATGTTGCAATCATAGTGTTCTTCAAAAGGAAATTATAGGAAATCCTTTCCTCAACATTACGGATAGAGTTTAATGGCTCATCGTTCTCATCAATACAGTCCATAGCTGTACAACAAATGGCAGCATCCTTCTCTTTCATAAATGCCAGCTGTTTCACCAGTTTATCTTCACACCATTGATCATCTGAATCAAGGAAAGCGACATAACGTCCCTTTGCAAGCATTAGAGCCGTGTTCCGTGCAACGGCAGCACCACCGTTCTTTTCTTGTCTATGATAAACAATATTTGGATACTTGGCAGCATACAGGGAAATGATATCCGCAGAATTGTCTTCCGAGCAGTCGTCCACCAAGATAATCTCCATATCTTTGTAGTTCTGCATGAATATAGAGTCGAGCGTGCGGCCTATCACCTTTGCCACATTATAAACAGGAGTGATAACAGAAACAGTATTATTGTTATACAAATCCATTCTTATCAAATCAATATATAGCCGTCAGCCAATTTTTACGACCTTCCAGTTTTCCTTTTACACAATCAAGATAGCAAAGATACAATTGCTTCGTTATCTCACCTCGTTCTCCAGTTCCAATAGGATAACGGTCAATAGTATAGACAGAATTCATCTCCATTGCCGAACCGCAAAGGAAAGCCTCGTCAGCCATATACAATTCTGTACGGTCTATGGTACGCTCAACGACATTCAGTCCAAGTTCTTCTTGGGCAAGCTTGATAATAGTATCACGTGTAATACTTTCAAGCACACTATCCGTGAGGCGAGGTGTAATTAACGTCTCCTCTTTTACCATGAAAAAACAGCTACCAGGACCTTCAGCCACCTTACCTATTTCATTGAGAAAAATACAAGTGTCATATCCGTTTCGCAACGCTTCACGCTGTCCTACACGACTGTTGATATAATTGGCTCCACATTTGATACGAGGACTCAAGTTTTCGTCGCAGATACGTCTCCATGAAGTGATACAACAATTCAAACCCTTTTTGTTGTACTCTGCACTTGTTCTTCCGCGAGGTATAGGAGCCACAAACATTTCTACCTCTCCCTCTGAACTCCATGAGCCGAATCCATCAACAAACAAGGTTTGTCTTACAGAAAGGTCCTCAGCATATTCATTAGCCCTTACTACATCCACCAATGCCTTCTTAAAATTTTCTTTTGTATATTTTAGGTCAAACTGAATTAACTTTGCAGAACGGATAAGACGGTCGTAATGCTCCTCCAAACGAAAGGCATACAACTGCTTCTCTTCGTCATTCCAATAGCAAGGAATACCTTCAAACACATTCAATCCAAACTGCGATGTTGGTGAAAGAACGTTCACCTTGGCATCATTCACATTCAGAATCTCACCTTTCAGCCAAATTCTTCTATTTGCTACATCATATTTCATTTCGTATATTTTTTGCTCAATATTATTCTTCCTCAGGAAGATGGGCAATTCTCTTTACTTCCTCATCATCCATCTCTGCAGATTGCTCCGCTGTCATCCCTTCTCGTATCGCTTCATTAATATTGGCGCTTTGAAACACCTTCATAACCGACCACCAAAGTATCTTGACATCAATCCATATTCCTTCCTTTCTGAACAGATCAACATACTGACCGTCCAGTGCCACTTTCTCGTCCCATGAGTTTTTGTTTCGCCCCTTGCACTGTGCAAGTCCCGTTATTCCGCCTTTTACCTGAAAACGTTTCTTATATTTTTTGTTCAGTGTCTCAAAATCCCCCAATTCATATGTCACACATGGACGAGGACCTACTACAGATATATCACCCATAAGGACATTGAAAAATTGTGGTATCTCGTCTAGACTTGTCCTACGAAGAAATACACCAACCTTTGTCACTCGTGGATCATTGTCATATGAAAACAATCCTGTTCCCTGCTTTTCTGCATCAACGCACATAGAACGGAACTTCAGCATCAAGAAAACACGTCCGTCTTTAGTCCTTCTCCCCTGTTTGAAGAATACAGGCCCGTTCGAGTCCATCTTGATGGCAATAACTATAACAATCCACACTGGAGCCAGCAGGCCTATGGCTACTACACATGATATGATATCAAACATCCGCTTGATAAACAAATTCAATTTATACATATCTTTCAAAAATTGAATGTATGAAAAATATCGTCGAATGTCTCAGCTCTCTTTATCACTTCTACTTTGCCTCCACAAATATCAAGAACAGGAAAGTTTGGAAGAATGAATGGTGGTTTCATCACCAAAGAATAACTTCCACAGTTGCTGATTACGACAATGTCATCATGAGCTAACTTACCATTGTAGTCATGATAGAGTACATCACCTTCAATGCAAGTGAATCCCACAAAATCAAGTCCCTCGTATTCTCTTTGCTCATTTCCCATAGCTATCACTTCCAATGGTGGATTGATACCATTCATACTGATATTTTTCTGACTTCCTAATACAGTTGCAATCTTCTTGCCACGAACATCCTTTACCGTTTTAACCGTTCCTACAAACTTCATGCAGTCACCAACGATAGCTGAGCCCGGTTCAATTATGAGTTCTGGCCATACATCAGAAAACCTAAAGTAATCAGCAAACACCGTTGCCGCAGCTTCTGCATATACCGTATACGCAGGAATATCTGATGCAAACTGTACCTTTAATGAGTCCGCCATTTTTCCAAACAATCCGCCTCCAATATCAATACGCTCCGGTATTATCCCCAACCTATCAATCAGTTCCACCATACCCTTGGCACGTGCTGGCCAATATTCTACCTGTCGATTGGCAAAATGACATTGGAAGTTTATAAGCTTCACGTAAGGAGTTGATACGACAAAAGCAATGGCATCTTTAAAATCCTCACTATCTACATCAAATCCAAATCGTGATACTACCCCGTCACCAACATCATAATTGCATCTGATACCGACATTCAATAGTGTTTGAGAATAGCGCTTGGCAATATCCTTCACTACTTTCAGTTCTTCCAGCGAATCGATGTTTACAGTTCCTCCCGAACATATAAATTCCTCCAAAACCTTTGGTTCTTTTATTGGTCCATTCCAAATTATTCTTTCTGGCTCCATGCCTATACGACGCGCTATCTCAAGTTCCATCTCCGAAACCACCTCTGCATAACCACCAAGTGCATTCACTATTTTACAAAGCTTCGGCGTATAGTTCGTCTTATATGAATATGCGATATTGAAATTAGGATAAATCTTGCAAAAGGCTTCTTTCAACTCCAAAAAATTCTTTCTAAACTGATCACTATCTAAAAGATAGAATGCATCTCCATATTCAGCACGAAGACTACTGATTATCGTTTTGTTTATATTCATTTTTTCTTACTATTGATAAGTTTTACAATTTGATCTACCGACTCTTCCACATTCTTTTGGTTACTTGTGAAATAATCAGCAGCAGCTTGTGCCTCTTTCTCCAAAGTTCTTATCTCTACTATTCCTTCTTTGAATATTTGTCTCACTTTATCAGTATCCGTCACCAAATCCGTATTGCAGAAACTACGACTGACAATCACCATCGATGACCCCAAACGATAGTGCTCTTTCAGCACGTACACGCCTGGGAGCATACCTGAATTCATGCGTGCAATACCTCCAAAACCAAAAGGAATACCTTTGTTTTTTATCTTATCGGCCAGTTGCTCTACTATTCCATTTGTCAACAGTTGAAACATGAATTTCATTCCCATAGCAAGATGTAGATCATTTAGTCCAATATGTATCATGTCAATGCCCTTTACTTTTAGAATATCATCAAGAAGCATAGCTGCTTCTGGTGTTTCCAGCAACAAACAAGTTTTTGCACGACCGTCTATATATCCTATAAAGTCTCTCACCTCCTGTACAGTATGAAAGAACGGTAGCATCACAATATCCGCACCAGCCTCAATGGTTAAGTCAATCTCTTCCTTAGATGATGGATAATTATTTAGCACATCATGAATCGGATTCACCCGCACCAATACTTTAGCCGTCTTTACAGCATTTTTGATATTCCACACGTCCTCTACAGTGTGGTGGTTCTGCACAGTTTCAAGCCCCCCCTGCCTTTTATCCTTGCCGATAAATTCCATATCAACAAAGATCCAATCAACACCAGCTTCCTCTACAATTTGAGCAATTTTCGGTCGATTAGTTATATACATTAGTTTTAACATGATGATATTTTCTTATAATCATTTTTCCACACGATTTGATTAACTATTAAATCCTATGCTTTGAGGCACTAAGTTTCTTCCGTCCATATTATTTTAATATCGTTAAATGATGTATCGATATAAAACATATTTTACTTTATGTTTCAAGGTATCAATTTCTTGCAAAGATGTCCGTTCGCCCGTAAAACGATCGGTTTTGGCTTCTATCCCACAATTGATATCTCGAAACATGGGATATTTAATAAATTGTTCCAAGCAGGCACGCAATCCGTCTTGGGGTTTCACAAATGTAAGGGTATCTACGAAACGGTTTATCTTGCTGTTATCAAATGTTCGGTTAAACAAACGGTCATACTTTACTTGGTATTTTCCCCATGTATATTGCAGGTTGAGGGATGCCTCCGTCATCAATACACTAGGACGCCTACCCGTTTTCCGCTCTAATACTTCTAAATAAATATCCTGCACTTCTGACCATCGGATAGGATGAGATGCAGTAATGTGGAATACCTCACCTTTAGCTTCTTCCCGACCAATGAGGGCATACATTCCACGTGCTACGTCAAGTCCGTAAGTCAAGGTGGTCAAGTGTTCAGCTATGTCTTTGGAGAAGACAATGGTACGCCCATGTAAAGCACGATACAACCAGCTTTCCTTTTCCAACACACCAAGCTGAAGTCGGCTTTCACTGTAGGTGATATAGGGACGGATAATGGTCCAATTCTTTTTCCCTGAATCCTGCAATAGGTTCTCTTGGCGAGCTTTAGCCAAAGCGTATTCATCGGTAGTTATATATTCCGCATCCACCATAGCATCCAGCAAACGAGGCGAGTCCTCGGTAATTGGGATGTTTGAATCGGCATACACTCGTGAGGAACTCAAGTAGACGTATTGTCCACAAGCAGCCAACAATTTTTGATAACGTTCTCGGAACTCCTCCGTATGATAGTTCATAAAATCGACTATCACGTCAAATCTTTCTTCCAACAGTGAAGTAACGAAAGCCATGTCGTGCCCGTTGCCTTGTACGTAATACACATTTCCCCTGCCTTCTCGTTTACTACGACTAGAAACTATGATTTGCATATTGGGATGTTGCGAAAGCAACCCCATCAAATGAACACCCATTGCGCCCGTACCACCTAAAATCAATATTTTCATTATTTAAACTGATTATTTCCTTTACAAATACAACCGGTTCTTTATAATAGCCAACAGGAATTTACGTTCCCTACGATTCAATCCCAACACGTACACCACTACCCCAGTAAACAACAACACCAATAACGCTACCACTACAAAATTGACAAAGACATTGGCCAACGGTAAACGAACCCACCAAGCAAATGCCCCCGCTACAGCGAACACCAAAAAAGCGTTGCCTAACACTTCCATACAGTATCGCCTAACGGGTAACTGATAGGCTTTACCCGACAGCCATACACGGCTAATGACAATACCCACTTCCACCACGATAGATACCACATACACACTCTCAGGAGCATAACCACGCTTTAAAGCAACGTAAGAAAGCACCATGTTACTTACATTCAGCACGACCAATGCTATTTCATAGACACGAATATTACCTTCTGCCAGTAGCCCGGTCATCAAGGGTTGCACAAGACAATCCATCAGACAAAACACCATCAGCAACTGAATGAACAGAGCCGTATACTCCGGTACAGACACAAGCCAAAGGCCTAGGGCATAGTTTATACCTTTCATCAGTGGTATACCTAAGAGCAACAGCAGATAAAACGAAAAACGAGAACTCTTAAATATCAGACGATGCATCTCTGGCAAGTTGTCCGACGAATAATACTTGGTGATTTGTGGATTAACGGCCTGCATAAAGTTACTTACGAACATGGTCACAGCACCTGTCACTTGCCCAGTGATGCCGCGGGCAGCATTCACTGCCGGACCACAGAACATATTCAACAAGATGCTTACGCCATGCTCCTTCAATACAAATGAACCGTTTCCCAAAAATGCCCACCCAGAAAAAACAAACATTTTAGAAAGCAACCGTTTGTCGAATCCCCACACGAAATGGCATTCCACAAAGTGACGTTTACAATAAATAGCATATGTGACACGTACAATCAAAGCGACCACCACCATGCTCAAAGCATATAGCCACAATTTATCAAGTGGGGCGATAATTAACAGATAGGCTACCGCCAATTTTAAAATCACTTCCACAATACTGATATAAGCAAACGCCTTCATCTGTTCGTGGGCAATAATCAGCGCATTGTATGGAATGCTCAGCAAATTAATGAAAAAGCTCAGCGTAGAGAACCTTAAGACATAAAGTGTCACGTCAAGGCGTTCAGCGGGTATCACCATCTTTTGCTCCACAAACCATTCCCCAAACGAGCCTATCAGTAGGCAGATGATAAGCCCCATAGCTACCTGTATCAGCAAAGAGGAAGAGAATATCCGTTGCAATCGCAAAGTGGTGACATCTGGCTGTCCCATCTCATAAGTGATAAAACGTCCGATGGCTACCGACAAAGCCCCAGAAAGAATGTTGAACATGGACACAAAACCGCCCACAGCATTATAAATACCATAATCCTCCTCGCCCAATGCATCCAACACAACCCGTACAGTGTACAGGCTTACCACCATCACCAATATTTGACGGAAGTAAAGGAACAGGGTATTCTTAGCAATACGTTTATTGTTTTCAGAAGTATCCATTTAGTAACAATAAAATCTATATCAATAAACTATTCTTGATTTACCCCACCACTCCATATTGTAAGAAATACAACCTCTTCATCACATCGAATCCAAACCTCAAATTAGACTTAGCTAAGCCCGTATCAAATTCTATCTACAACATAACAAGACTTGTAACAGGTTATATTCTTTATCACTCAACTTTACTTGTCAGTCATTCACTATAACCTGTATCGTTCATATACTGCTCCCCTTCCGTTGCCCTAGGAATGACAATTATGAGAACTCCTCATGGAAACATATATTGGAGGAAATGGATACAAGTATTTCCTTCTTGTAACATTTTTCGACAATACTCTGCGACCCTAACTTATTAGCATGAAAGTCCTGAAGATGCATATGACTTCCATTGTTCTAGATAACTATCACCAAATAATATTCTATTTCACTACTTCCATCACAAAAAGACTCCTTATACCTGTATTGACCACATCACAAGACACATACCTTCCTGAAGGAGATATTTTAGGATGTAAATCACAATCAATATAGTTATATACGGTTTTACTTACAAATTTCTTAGGATAATTGATGTTCAAGATCTTCCTCACTGTATTATCTTTCATATTTACAAGATACAGTTGACATTGTCTCCACTTGTCAGGATAGGTGTCAGTAATGAAGGTGTCATCATCCACAAATGTTTGATGACCATCTTGATTCAGTATATCAGGACAAATAATTTTGTAATTATCAACATCATTTATGTCGTATAAGACATGACAACTTTTATTATTGATAATACATGATGCAATAATTTGTTTTTTACTATTCCAAACATAATGTGAACCAGATGTCTGCGTGGGCAGTTCTATTAGTTTCTCTGTTTGACGATCAAACACAATTATCTTAGTTATTCTCCGATTAATATCGCCTCCCTCTATCATTCTTCTATAAAGAAAAGATATGTATCGACCATCTTTTGAAAATTCGGTATGGGTAACATAATGATAATACTGTTCAGGATTATTTTCACAAAACCGTTCGGCTAACTCGTCACATGAAATAATCAACTTCCTATCCCTTGTTTTCAAATCAGCCAAAAACAGTCCTGTTTCAACAGGATGCTTCTTATCGTTATACGATTCATCTGAATAGGGATAACCATAACCTGGCATACATTTTTGTAAGCGTTCATAACTGAATGTTGTTGCCACAAGTTCTTTATCAGAATTATAGACAGTATCTATCGGATACGGAAATGTTGTCTCTTCACCACTTTCCACATTCAATATTTTAGAGATTATAAGACTGTCCTTTGCTGTATTATAAATAAGTGATCTCTTATCTATCCACTGAAGACGACAGCCCTTATGGTAATTCCAAGCGTATGTTGTTCCCATATTATGGAAACGACCAAGTTTTCCTTCCTTAAAATCAAAAAAACCGATATCGATACCTTCCCCTTCCTTTGGCATTCTGAAATCAAATGCAATCTTGTTTGCTAGAACCTTCGTTTCGTCAACTGAGAAAGGAGATACATCATGGAATCCAAAAAAATATCCTTCTTTACATTCACTCTTACCCACTATCATGTCAGCCTTCCTTGGGAATATATCGAATACACTTTGATAGATATTACGGATAAAGAGTTTTAATGCAGGATGTCTGTACACAGCATGATATACTATTTCTTCAATCTTATTCATTAATGCTTATGTTATAATATTTGAGTACGTTGACCAGCTGTCTCCCATTACTATCAGCTGATTTAACATTCAATTCATTAAGTCTATCTTTCTTTATTAACTGTCGAAACATATCAACAAGATAATACTTCGTTTTAGAATTACAAGGATACGATCTCTTTGCGCCATTTTTTAAACCCATACAATAAAACCAGACATCATCAGCAGATGGAGATAGTTTTTGGGCTGTATCATAATCAAGTACACATTCATCAAAAATATATGGAGGGTATAAAACACCTCCATATCCCTGAGGGAAAATATACCTTTCATTGATTTCTCTATCATTCGAAACCACATGACATTCCTCCCACTCATAATAAGGCTTTATGGTACCATTCTTATTTAAGTCTACAATACAGAAGTGTAAACAACTTATAGATTTTGGATTCTTTTTATAATTCTCTAATAACTCGTATACCATCTGAGGAGAATAGAAAACGTCATCATCTACAGTAATGATACATTTTTCTGGGAACTCTTTTAATGCAGGTATTAATTTTGTAAAAGATCGTAAATCCTTACAGAAACGAACTTCTAACCCATTCCTTATTAAATACTTAATATTACTAGGGAGAACATCGTTGTTCCACTTGTTTTCATCTAACCAAAGAACAATTTTATCAGGTTGGACACTTTGCTTCATTAACGAATACACAACTAAAGCTGCACTTTTTGAAACTCGTTCCCCATAACTAGTTAGAGAAACGATCACCTGATTTGCTCTACATTTTGACTTCTTTATATTCTTATTTAATTTCCAATCTATAAAGAAAGATACTTTTAATAGATTACCAACAAGTGTTCTCGCCAATGTGTCAATTTTATTATACATTCTTTTTATTCCTTTTTCAACAATCATATTTTAACATTTATAGCCTGCTCTATAACTGGTGCCATATCATAATATTTATACTGACCGAGACGTCCTCCGAAGATTACGCTTTCTTCTTTCTCTACCAACTTATGATACTCTTCTGCTAAGACATTATTACGATCGTCATTTACAGGATAGTACGGTTCCATACCATGCTTATATTCAGTAGAATATTCTTCACTTACTATGGTTTTCGGACACTCGTATACCTTTTGACCAAACATCTCAAAGTGTTTGTGTTCAATCACACGAGTATAAGGTACATCGTTGCTAGTGTAATTTACAACAGCATTGCCTTGATAGTTTGGAATATCCTCAATACGAGTCTTGAAACTGACAGTTCGCCAGTCAAGTTTTCCAAGTCGGTAGTCGAAATATTCATCTAAAGCTCCAGTATATACCAACTTATCGGCATATTTTTTCCAATTTCTATATTCAGAATGGAAGAAATCAACTCCAACCTTGTATTCAACGCCTTCAAGTAATCCTTCGATAAGTTTATTGTAACCACCGACCGGGACACCCTGATATTTATCATTGAAATAATTATTGTCAAAAATGAAACGTATGGGAAGTCGGCGGATAATAAACGCAGGAAGTTCCTTACAATCTCTCCCCCACTGTTTCTCGGTGTATTCCTTGATAAACTTTTTAAAGATATCCTTTCCTACCAGACAGAGAGCCTGCTCCTCTAAGTTCTGAGGTTCACATCCGCCAAGGGCTGCCATTGCCTCAGCTTTCTGCTCATCAATCACAGCCTGAGCTTCTACAGGAGTCCTTACCCCCCAAAGACGACTAAAGGTATTCATATTAAATGGCAAGTTATATAATTCTCCTTTATAATTGGCTACAGGACTATTTGTATAACGGTTAAACTCCACAATACTGTTTACGAAGTCCCATACCTCTTTATTTGAAGTATGAAAGATATGAGCACCATACTTATGGACATGTATAACATTATCACTATCTTTATCAGTCGGTAAACCAGTCAAACCATCAATGGATTCACAGTACACGTTACCACCCAACTGATGGCGCTTATCTAACACAAGACATTTCTTACCCAACCGCTTTACACGATAGGCGAATGTGGCTCCAAAGAGACCGGAACCGACTATGAGAAAATCGTATTTCATCTGTTAATCATTTATTAGAGACAATACAGTCTTTAAGGATTCCCCATTTGCAAGGCGTTTTTTTTCTATTTTTACATTATTCAATATCTGGTTATATTCAACTTCTGTGATCTTGTTTATAACATCTGGCAAATCAGTTAGTCTATCAACACAAATACCTAACCCTTTTTTTTGAATGTAATTAGCCATCGCAGCCTCTCTCCATATAATTACTGGACGCTCACTAATGATACACAAAGATACTTTATGAGGATTATTGTAGCGCATATACCTACCAACTGTTCCTGTACATGTATCTAACGAATCACCATCCCATACAAGCCCCCAACCACCATCTATATGAGATATTAATTCCTCGGCTGGAAAAGAACCATAGTATTTAATATTCTCTTGCAAACACAAATCATCCAAGCCTTCAAATCGAGAGCCATAAAGATTAAATTTGATCGTTTGTATTTTATATAGTTTTTTAATAAAAATTGATTTTTCCAAATTACCTGCAAAGAAAATCTGTGTTTTTTCCCAATTTGAAGATATGGGCATATTGCTATCTATCAAATAATCAAATACATCTAGATTATAAATTGATTTTCGAACTCCATTTTCTATAAGATAATTTGTCATTTTTTGATTATGACTAATAATCGTATCAAACCCATTAAGGAGATTAATCTCTGCTTCTACAGTAACATTACCACGCAAAGATTCAACATCGTGTATTATAGCTATTTTTTTACATTTCTTTGTTTTACTTAAAAGCTTGTAAAAAAACAGGATATTAGACTGATATTGAATAAATAATACAGTATTTTTCTTTAAACTAAGAATAGAGAAGAATTGTTGTACAATTCGAATTATTCGATATTTTGAAGGCTTATACAATTTTTCAAATCCTTCATTAGCTAGCAATAAAGCCACATCTTTTTTTGCTTTACTTGAAGCATTTCTAGAATCTATAGAATAAATATTATATTGTTTTTTTTGCATATACATTTTTTTGATTATTTTCATAATTACACAAAGCTTCTTTAATATAGTTCAAAGACATATCAACATTTTTTTCAATTACATTTTCAATCTTTGAATAATCCAACTTATCACCATACATCTTTAAACAATCTTCAATGCTATTTGTCTCTCTATTTTCTATAGATAGTAATTTCAATATATTACGTTTACGAAAATCGGCCTGTTTCTCTTCAAACACAGTAAAAGATTTACGCATGTGAATAGCGAAAGACATTCCATGAAAAGTATCAGTAAATACATACTCAGCATTAGCAAATAAGTTTAATATTTCCAAAGGACCTGCATCTGCCCTATTTATAGTTCCACTTTTTTCAAAAGGAGTAAACGGTATGATTGTAATGACTTTAATATCTTTATTTAATAGTAATTCATCAATAAGCCTCTTCCACATTTTTACCTTACGCCGTCCTTGCAAAGAGTAAATTAATACATATTTGGATTCAACACATGGTTGATTCAAAGCTAATTCAAACCATTCTTTATGTGATAAAAGATATGTAGGATCCAATACGGTTGATACGTTTCTACCAGTAAGCTTATTTATTATAACACTACCACTCTCTTCTCTAGTTGATAATGCATTAAATTCTAACATTAATGGTGCATATTTCCTCAAATTGTCCAATGTTGCTATTCCTGTAGAACTTGCATATGAAAATTTATAACCTTTAAAGTAACTTAAATAGTAAACAGGTCTTATATCTTCTTTTGAAGACATGAATTCAGGAATATCATAACCCCAAATTTGGTCACTTCCTGCCAAATAAATATCAAAATCCTCCAACTTTTTTAAATCCGCACAAGTATTGCATTCTTCTGTCAGATTTAAAGTATTTTGAATAAAATCTTCATACAACATATTACTGCGTTTTTTCATCCATATAAAACGTAATTGTAACATGTTTCTCAAAATTGTTTTATATCCATCATACAATGGAAAAAGTGAATATTTATCTTTTTGAGACATGGGTCTAAAGTTTATAATAGTAGATTCAAATCCCAAATCATTGATAACTTTTTGCATAGCATACGCTTGCATTACCGAACCGAAGTTATATGAAGCGTGAAAAGTTAAAATTCCCACATTAATTCTTGATTTCATTTTTAATAAACAACTTTGGTATGAATATTGAATATATTAAAATTTCCCACGGCGCAGAATTTATATAAAACGTTCCAAAAAAAGAAAAAAAAACAAAATAACACAAGAAATTCACAATAAATACATCATAATACTTACTAGACTTCATATGTTTCTTATATATATAAGCCATCAATGCACCTAAAATAAAAAGAATGACATAAAATATAATCACTTCTAATACATCACATTTGGATGGATATAAATAGCCTATTGCATCTACAACATTCGAAGTCTCACCAAAATCACTGATAGATAAATCCTCCTGCCGAACATGTGGAAATAATTTAAAATCGAAAGTCTTCTCTAAAAACATATTAGGCAGGGCAAAAATAAAAGTTCCTAATTTATAGAAAACTCCAATACCTGGTCTAATGCCATATAAAAATATATAATTGTCATAAATCAAACTACCAGCAATATACATCCAAAAATGATTAAGGATAAATTGAGTTGTCATATCGTTACCTACAACCACAAAAGAAATAGCATAATTTACGTAAAAAACAACCCCAACAAAACTAACAAGAATCAATAAAGATCTTTTTAAAACTGATTTTCTATATAATGCTAAAAACAAAAAAAATGAAACAAATAAACCAATAATATTATACTTTACAAAACTTGAAAAAGTTACTATCATAATTAAAATAATAGGCATTAATATTGTCAACTTTCTGTTATATGTCCAATACATGAAATAGATTGGAAGTAAAGAATATGAAGCTAACAATAAATGTCCAATCGCACCTCCTCCCATCACACCTTCTACATCATCTATATTAGACGAGAAACTCCCTTGCAAATATAAAATTATTATTTTAACAATACCTATTAGTCCTATAAAGATCAAGAAAGTCCGCATTTTCTTAAAATCATAACGACTTAGTTTAGACACATTATCCTCTTCTTTATTTGTGCTATTTTTTTTAACTTTAAAAAGCAAAGATCCAGAAAAAAAAACAATAAATGAAGTTAATATCATCACTAATACATCATCATTTATTTTATCAAAGCCGTTTTTATATACAAAGAAATTATTCAAAAAAACTAATGGAATATACGGTCCCATAAAAACAGAAATAAGATTAACCCAATTACCTTCTTTCCATCTTTGATATAAAACCATTATGGACACAATAATCACAAATAAAATTGTCATATACATCTTACGAAACAATCATTTAAGCAACATATCCCTTAATAATTTCGTTTTCTTTTCTCCTATAATCTTTTTTATAATTCCAACAGTTTTTTTCTTAGAAATAAATCTATAATTCTTAACAATTTGTCCGACCTCCTTTAAGGTCTTTGTTTCATTTTCTGTTTCTGTAAAAACTTCAAATACAATAGGAGTAGAACATTGTTTGGGATTTATAAAATCCTTATAAACCTCTTTGAACTGTTCCTTAGTACTAGCCGTCAAATATTTGAAACCTAAACTTTCTGAGAAACTTTTCAATACATAAGGAGAACAATTACCATTATGACCACCAGCAGCAATGTACTTGTCACAATCATCACCAAAAATATAGCCATTATGGTTTATCAAACGGAATTCTATACCCTTGCCATTATTAATAACGAGTATTCTTACATTGTTACCCAACTGTCTATTCCCTAGAATATTCAGATCATAGAAAAAAGATAAATCGCCAAGCACTGCAAAATGCAAAATATTAGGTGATGCTATTGATGAACCGACCATTGTAGAGACAATTCCATCGATACCGAAACCACCGGTGTTGCTATATACCCTTACAGACTTTGGCACTTCAAAATAACTCCAAGAACGAAGTGAATTAAGAATACCGAGGTAAAGCACAGAATTTGCAGGAACCTTATCTGCAAGCTGCTGAGCAATCCAGATATTACAGAAAGGCATTTCCGGTAATGCAGCATGCAACTGTAAGTTATATGCAGTCCAATCTATCAACTGACTATCACTTTCGTCTGTTGCATCCTTTTGATTGTAAATTTCAAAAAAGTGCTCTTCTGTCATATGGAAAACATTGGTCAGAGTCCTAAACTGATCACGTATTTCTCCATCTTCATTCACTCTCCAAACTTCTTTCGGTTTGAAACAAAAAGCATCATAAGCTCCAGAAATTTCACCAATATGAATAAGCAAATCGATTTTAAGTAATGGTGTTTGTACACACGCCTGAAGGCCAGCCAAAGCAGACATCACTTTATACTTACCATTATAATTACTTGTATGATCGCAAAGAACAACAGCATTGTGTTTACTACAAAAAAGATCAACAGATTCTATAAGTTTTTTTGACCATACATGATGTGCACCGACAAAAATAGCCACCCTTTTTAGGGTAAAAGTTGGAAATTTATCGAATGAGGTATAATAACCAATTTTTCTGGTTTTAGGCAGTTCTTTTATTGTATATTCCTTACTATATGTTGATACCAAGTTTATATGTACAGGACCGCCACCATTTTTAGTAAGTGTATGCAAAGCTTTATTCACTTTTATCATACAATCCCATTTATCTGTACTATCCTTTACGGTCTGAAGATGTACTGAAATATTAGCAACATCAGATGGTGGAGAACTACGATCTGTAACTTGTGCAACAAGATGACCAACACGTGAATTATCTTGAGACGATGTGATAGCGACAATGGGAAGCTTACGGTAATAAGCTTCTGTTAACGCAGGCATATAATTACGAGATGATGTTGCACCGGTACAACTAATTATAACAGGTTCACCTGTTTCTTCAGCCATACCACATGCCATATATGCAGCAGAGCGCTCATCTATGCATGAATAAATTTGGAAAAATGGGTCATTCTGAACACTTCCCACAAAAGTGATATTTGTTCCACCCGGAGATGCTATAATCTTTCGTATTCCATATTGTTTTAATAAAGATATCAATATTAAATGATTATCTTCATTAACGTAATAGAAGATCGCCATAATTTTTATATTTTTTACAATTATTCAAGTTTAAACCCTCAGTATAAACTAAGAAGCTATTTAATTTTTATTCGGAAAGTTTTTCATACAGCTTTAACCGGGAGTTACTTTTGAGGATTGTCTAAAAACATATTCAAACACTAATGCAACGCATCAATTCTGAGCTAAAAATCGTTGTATCAAAAAATGATAAATCAATCCCTACGAAAGATATCACGAGTATAAACCTTTTCTTCTACATCATCCAGAAAAACATCATACCTATTAGCTATGATCACATGACTCATCTCTTTGAATCGGACGAGGTCGTTCACCACAATACTACCAAAGAAAGAAATTCCATCCTCCAACGTAGGTTCATAGATGACAACCGTCACACCTTTCGCTTTGATGTACTTCATCACACCTTGAATGGAGGATTGACGGAAATTATCGCTGTTCGACTTCATCGTCAAGCGATAAATACCAATCACACACTCTGCATGATAGAAACAATTCCGATCGTTATAACCATAATATCCGGCCTTACGCAATACCTGATCCGCTATAAAATCCTTACGCGTTCGGTTACTTTCCACAATAGCGGTCATCATATTTTGGGGTATGTCTTGAAAATTAGCCAACAACTGCCTGGTATCCTTAGGAAGACAATAACCGCCATAACCAAAACTGGGATTGTTATAGTGCGTACCAATACGAGGATCCAACCCGACTCCTTGAATGATAGCCCGCGAATCCAGCCCCTTCACTTCCGCATACGTATCCAACTCATTAAAATAACTGACACGTAAAGCAAGATAAGTATTGGCGAACAACTTAACAGCCTCGGCCTCCTTCATGCCCATGAAGAGCGTGGGTATATCTTGCTTGATAGCACCTTCCCGCAACAAGTCGGCGAAGATATGAGCTGCTTTTTCCAAAGCAGGAATATCAGCGATGCGATGAATGGCCTCATTTTCTTCCTTAAACTGTTCATCGGCGATCAGTTTGGGAATACCTACAATGATACGGCTAGGGTACAGATTATCGTAAAGGGCCTTGCTCTCACGCAGGAACTCCGGGGAGAACAGTAAATTCAATTTCCGTATCCCTTTTTGGGCATACTTCAAATAGAGGCTACGACAATAACCTACAGGAATCGTAGACTTAATCACTATCACAGCTTCAGGATTGACACTTAATACCAAATTAATTACATCCTCGATGTGATGCGTGTCGAAATAATTCTTCGCTGGATCGTAATTTGTTGGAGCCGCTATAACAATGAAATCAGCATCACGATAAGCGAAAGCTCCATCAAGTGTGGCCGTCAAATCCAACTCTTTCTCTGCCAAATACCTCTCAATATACTCATCCTGGATGGGTGACTGCTTACGGTTTAACATTTCCACCTTCTCGGGAATGACATCCACAGCCGTCACTGCATGATGTTGTGCCAGCAAGGTGGCAATACTCAATCCTACGTAACCGGTTCCGGCTACGGCAATCCTAATTTCTTTCGACATATTGATATTTGATTTTATTAATATCCTCTATATTCCAATTTGTAAGAATGTTTAAAATTTCCACCTTATCCGATCGATTGCTTACAATCGCTATATTTATATGACTATTTATCCAGCTTTTCAAATTCCGAATTCTGACTCTTAAACTCAGGAACAAAGCTTTTCATTTCTCTTACCATGTCTACAATTTCTACATTCAAAGAAAGATTTGACAATAGATTGATACATCTCGTAACATCTTGATAGTTATATTCTCTAACATCAGCAATTCGAATTTTTTCATGGAGAGTCTCTTTCGTGTTTTCCTTATGACTCAAAAGTTCCTCATACAATTTCTCACCTGGACGCAATCCCGTATACTCTATCTCAATATCCTTTCCAACCTTCATACCTGAAAGTTCTATCATTCGTCGAGCTAAATCTGCAATCTTCACAGGTTGTCCCATATCAAATACAAAGATCTCTCCTCCATTCCCCATCGTACCAGCTTCCAAAACCAATCGACATGCCTCGGGGATAGTCATGAAATAACGAATTATTTCCGGATGAGTTACTGTTACTGGCCCTCCGTTATTAATCTGTTCACGGAAACGAGGTATGACAGAACCATTACTTCCCAAAACATTGCCGAAACGGGTCGTTATAAATTTTGTGCAACCTTGTACTTCACCCTTTATAACAGCCAAACTCAAACTCTGTACATAAATTTCAGCCAAACGCTTGCTACACCCCATAATATTAGTCGGATTCACTGCTTTATCCGTACTAATCATTACAAACTTTTCAACTCCGTACTTTACAGCAGCGTCTGCAACCAACCGAGTCCCATAAACATTCACCCGTACAGCTTCACAAGGATTCTCCTCCATCAACGGTACATGCTTATAAGCAGCTGCATGAAACACAATATGAGGATGCCAATTGCGAAAAACATAATCCAACCGGTCTCCATTTCGAACATCTCCTATCACAGGTACAAAATTCAAGTGAGGAAATTTATCTTCCAACTCTAAACGCAAATTATGCATCGGAGTTTCAGCCGAATCAAAACAAATCAACTTACAAATAGGAAAATGCGCTAACTGTCGACAAATCTCACTACCAATACTACCTGCTGCACCTGTAACCAGTATCACTTTATTTTCAAGCAAGCAAGCGATCTCCTGCATGTTGATCTGGATTTCTTCACGTCCTAACAAGTCTTCTATCTTTATATCACGGATAGATCGTCTTATCGCACCGTTATGGACCTCTTCCATCTCAGGAACGACCAAAGTATGCAAAGAGATCTGTTCACAAAAGCGGATCAACCGCTCTTTTTCTTGTTGTATAGTTTTGAGATTTGGAAAAAGTATACCGTCTAAAGAGTTTCTGTTTACTAGTCGCAAAAGATCTTCGCGGGAAGCTATCTGATACACTGGCAATTCTGCTATACGGAAATTCCTTTTCTGTTTATTGAAAGTGAGAAAACCGGTAATACTGTAATCTTGCATAAAAATATGCCTTGTTGCTGTTGAAGCAATCATAACACTTTCATCACCGGTTCCATAAACCAAAACTTGTTTCCGCTTTTTCCCAAGCTGCAACAAAACCATATTATATATGTTCACAATAAAAATACGGAATGTTACCAGCATTAGCATTGTCAAAACACAATCGATAAATAATCCGACCAAATACACTTTCGGAGTAAACGAGGCTTTCAGAACCAGAAGCAATATACATAAAACAACCGATTTCAATATAGCTACTCCCCAAATCCTCCATAAACCACGTAAAGTAGAATGACGGATCACACCGTGATAGACCTTAAAAGTAAAAAAAGCAATCAAACTTCCGACCAAAGAGGCAAAGCCTCCTTTTAAAATATCTTCCTGAGTATAAGAAACCCCTAGAAAGGACAATAGCCCTAATACACCTATTAATGAAACACTTAAAGATATGATCAGGTCAAAGCTGAAAATGATCCATCCATTGATATATCTCATTTTGGTAAAACGAGAGAAAAGGCGCTGCAAGCCTACGTAATGATTATTCATTTCCATTGGAAGAGTATAAATTAAAGTTAGTTTTGGAATTTTCCGAAAGACATAGGTATAGCTAATAACAGCTTTCGACCAGCTATTACCAAAACCCGGGGATTAACAAGATCTGGAAACAAGGAATAGATCACCAGAAAGGTGATTATCAAAAGATAGGACATTAATACTAGTTTATTTTTTACACAAAAAAGTTCGTCAGTCACATAGCTGCAACGACGATCGTGATTAAAAAATGATCCTTTTTAATCGCCGCAAAAGTATGCATTAATTTTCGAACAAACAAAATACAAAAAATTCATTACCCCTTGCCTAACAAGGTATAATGAAAAACATAACACTTAAAATTAACACAAAAAAACTACATTGTAAAGGTGATAAAGAGAATCATTATTAGCCACTTTTTCCAATATTCACACAAAAAATTCCATAACCCGCATATATCATAGTATACAGACTTACAGAGACATACGGTATATAAATCAAATATTAAATCAGCCCCAATAAAAAACATGCCATGTCATAAAACAATTCATTTAACCATTCAAGAAGACAGACCTGATTAGCCAAAACAAATTATTCTCTATTCATTACTTATTTAATATTTTTTACCAATCGGCAGTTATCCTGCAATTTACAGAAAAACACATTTCGGAGAAGAACTGAAAATTATGGCATCAATCACTTAGCTATTTCTTTTTTACGCATTCCAAAGTACTGATATTCAAGATTAAAATAAGGTAAACAGCTTCTAAATCGTGAACGATTCAGGGAGTCTTTTGTTTATTTAGCGAGCTAAACAAAGAACACATACCTCCGCTGAGGTGCAAGAGTAATTACCACCAGCAATAATCCGGTATGTTTTTATGCAAATACATTTTTCGACGGTTACAGTATGTGACTGACGAACATTGTCGTATAACTTAACTTAAAAGAACGCATGATATACCTCTTGATTTTAATAGCCTTTATAATATCTATTGTCTTTTCGATGCTGATTATTCCACGTATTCTTATCGTGGCTTTGACGAAAAGGTTATTCGATATTCCGGATGAAAGAAAAATACATACAGGAGCTGTCCCCCGGTTGGGAGGAATCTCTTTCGCTCCTATTATTCTGTTTACGCTGGCTTTTATCTCAGCCATCTCTTACCTGGGATACCTGCAAGGCCTGCCGATCCCTCCTAATATCATTTCACATGTCACACCTGATTTTTACCTGCTCACATGCGGGTTGATCCTGCTGTATCTGGCTGGCATTAAAGATGATCTGATCGGATTACATTATTCCACCAAATTTATCATACAGATACTGGCGGCTTCGCTATTGCCTCTATCCGGGCTATGGCTCAATAACCTGTATGGATTATTCGGTATGCATGAACTGCCGGCATGGCTGGGTATGCCGCTGACTATCTTCGTCATTGTTTTTATTTGCAATGCGATCAACCTGATCGACGGAATAGACGGGCTGGCTTCCGGTTTAAGCGGTGTCTCCCTGATGGTATTAGGGGTATTGTTCCTGCATAACCAGATGTGGACATATGCCACGCTGGCTTTCTCGACATTGGGAGTGTTGATCCCTTTCTTTTATTATAATGTATTCGGGCAGGTCGAACATGGAAGAAAGATATTTATGGGTGATACCGGCAGCCTGACTTTAGGGTATATCCTGGCTTTCCTCTGCATTCGTTATGCAGTGTATAACCCGGAGGTGACACCCTACTCCACCAGTGCGATCCTGGTTGCTTTCTCTACCCTGATCGTACCGATGTTCGATGTGATACGGGTGATGTTGATACGGTTCAGGAGCAATAAGGGGTTGTTCTCGCCGGATAAAAATCATATTCATCACAAATTTCTGAAAATGGGATGCAAACCGCATGGAGCTTTATTATATATACTTGGTATCTCTATATTTTTCAGTGGCTTAAATATCATACTCGCCCCTTTTGCCAATATAAATATTTTATTCTTAGCGGATATTATCTTATGGACAGCTCTTAATCTCTGTCTGGACAAACTTAAATGCATATAGAATTTATTTAACGAAAAGAAATTACTTAAAAGGTTTAATTGAATTATGAAAGCATGTTTTATGGGACTTGGCTACATTGGCCTCCCCACAGCAATTATAGCAGCCGAACACGGCATAGAAGTTATTGGTGTAGACATTAACCCGCAGGTTGTCGATATGACCAATCAAGGTTTAATCCATATTGTGGAACCTGGTTTACAGGAATTATGCCGGAAAGTAGTAACGTCCGGCCATCTGAAGGCTTCGGTAAAGCCGGAAACCAGTGATGTATACCTGGTCGTTGTCCCTACCCCGTTCAAAGGGAATCACGAACCGGATATTTCTTATGTAGAAACAGCAACCCGTTCGGTTATCCCCCTGCTGAAGGAAAATGATCTGTTCATCATCGAGTCTACTTCGCCGGTAGGGACAACGGACAAGATGACTGATTTAATATTCTCCCTCCGTCCGGAATTGAAAAGGAAAATCTACATTGCTTATTGTCCGGAACGTGTATTACCGGGAAATGTCATTTATGAACTGGTCCATAACGATCGTGTCATCGGTGGGATCAACCCTGAGTCGACGGAGAAAGCGATCGGGTTTTACAGCCGGTTCGTCAAAGGAACCCTGCACAAGACAAATGCTAAAACGGCGGAGATGTGCAAACTGACCGAGAACTCCTCCCGTGACGTACAGATCGCTTTCGCCAACGAACTGTCGCTCATTTGCGACAAGGCCGGCATCAATGTTTGGGAACTGATTGAACTGGCCAACAAGCACCCGAGGGTTCATATCCTGCAACCGGGTTCCGGCGTAGGAGGCCATTGTATTGCCGTCGATCCTTATTTCATTACGGCTGAGTTTCCCTATGAATCGCAATTGATAGCGAAAGCCCGTGAGATCAATAACTACAAGGCTTTCTGGTGTGCCGAAAAAGTAGAGAATGCCATGCTTAAGTTCGAACTGGAACATAACCGGAAACCAGTCGTTGCCATGATGGGACTGGCTTTCAAACCCGATATCGACGATCTGCGGGAATCACCAGCCAAGTATATCACGACCAAAGTCATGCAAAGCCGTAACAATGCAGATATTCTCGTGGTGGAACCGAATGTTCGTGAGCACAAAATATTCAAACTCACCAACTACAAAGAGGCATACGAAAAAGCCGACATAATCGTCTTCCTGGTAGCTCATAAGGAGTTCAAGGAGTTACCCAGGAAAGAGAATAAGGTGATATTGGATTTTTGCGGGATATATAAAGAATAATGGGGCAGTCTTCCATTAAGAAAAACTATGTACTGAACCTGATCAATACGTTGACAGGTTTGGTTTTCCCTTTGATCACATTCCCTTATGCTTCACGTATCCTGTTTGCTGACGGGATAGGACAGGTTCAGTTTTTCCAATCGATCATCGATTATATTGCACTTTGTTCCGCACTGGGAATACCACTGTATGCCGTACGGGAAATTGCCCGGTACAGGGATAATATTCCGGTCCGGAATAAAATTACGGTCGAGATACTTCTGCTGCATACACTTCTGACATTAGCGGCTTACATTGTAATTGCCATTTTAGCTGTTACCGTAAAAAAAATAGAGATCAACATTCCCTTATTTCTTCTTTTAAGTGTAACATTATTATTCAACACCATCGGAGTAACCTGGTTTTACCAGGCAGTGGAGGATTTCAAGTATATTACGATCCGGTCGTTATTTATGAGGATCTTCTCGTTAATAGCCCTGTTCGTTTTTGTCAGGACTCAAAATGACCTGTTGTACTATGCCGGGATAACAGTTATGGCCAATGTCGGAGGAAATATATTCAATTTCTTCCGGCTACGAAAATTCATTCATCCAAAAGAGATTTCTTTTAGAAACCTCTCACTTCTTAAACACCTGAAACCTGCATTGCAGATATTCGTACTGAATCTTACGATCAGTATATACGTCAATCTGGATTCTGTCATGCTCGGGTTCATTAAGAACGAAGAGGCTGTGGGATATTACACTGCTGCGACAAAACTTACTAAAGCAATCCTGGGTATTATCTCGTCTTTGGGACTCGTTCTGCTCCCTCGCTTTTCAAACATGATCAGCAATGGAGAGTTTACCGAATTTAAAAACCTGGCAAATAAGGTAGTCAGTTTTACGATAGCATTGAGTCTACCGCTGTCTATCGGATTAGTATTTACAGCACCTGTTCTGATCGATTTATTCTGTGGAAAAGAGTTCGAGCCGTCCATACTGACACTTCAGTTGATCTCCCCTATTATCCTGTTCATCGGTCTGTCTGGAATCATCGGCATGCAAATATTATATCCCCTGGGAAAAGAAAAGATCGTAATTATCTCGACTGCTTGCGGAGCTATCGTCAATTTCACGTTGAACATGTTATTAATCCCACAGTTTTCCCAATATGGAGCAGCAATTGCAACGACCATCGCTGAACTGACAGTCGTTACCGCCATCATTCTTATCGGAAGGGGATTTCTTCCCATTCGTTTTATATCCAGGCAGAACTTACGTTATGTAACCGGCAGCTTATTAGTTGCAATCTGCTTGCTTATAATCCGGTATATTCATCTATCGGAAATATACACATTAATCACCAGCATATTCAGTGCGGGTATTGTATACGGACTTTATTTGTATCTGAACAAAGATCTTTTCATCATTCAAATCATAAGTACAATAAAGGCTAAAACGTCAAAAATATTTTAATATGAAAAAATATGATTATTTAATTATAGGTGCCGGATTATTCGGTTCTGTTTTTACCTACAGAGCGATTCAATCCGGGAAAAAGGTACTGGTGCTGGACAAACGTCCGCATATCGGAGGAAATTTATATACGGAAATGGTGGAAGGGATCAATGTCCATAAATACGGGGCACATATTTTCCATACCTCCGACAAGGCTGTATGGGAGTTTGTAAATTCAATCGTTGAGTTTAACCGTTATACCAACTCTCCTATCGCCAACTACAAAGGGAAACTATACAATTTACCTTTCAATATGAATACATTTTACTCTCTATGGGGTACCAGAACACCGGAAGAGGCCCGGCTAAAAATTGAAGAACAAATCAAAGAGGCCGATATCACTGATCCGAAAAATCTGGAAGAGCAGGCGATCTCTTTAGTAGGAAAAGATATTTACGAAATATTGATTAAAGGATATACCGAAAAGCAATGGGGCAGAAAAGCAACAGAAGTTCCGGCATTCATCATAAAACGAATCCCTGTCCGGTTTACATTCGATAATAATTATTTTAACGACAAATACCAGGGAATCCCTATAGGAGGATATACTAACTTCATCCGGAAATTACTCGCCGGAGCAGAAATAAAATGCAATGTAGATTACAATAAGGACCGGAATGAATTTTCTGATTGTGCAAACAAAGTTATTTATACAGGACCTATCGACGAGTATTTTGATTATTGTTTCGGCAAACTGGAATACAGAAGCCTGAAGTTTGAAGAGGAAATACTGGACATCCCCAATTACCAGGGGAATGCTGTCGTTAACTATACTGAGGCTGAAATTCCTTATACCAGGATCATAGAACACAAGCATTTTGAATTCGGAACACAGGAAAAAACGGTTATATCAAAAGAGTATTCTCTCGACTGGAAACATGGAGTAGAACCTTATTATCCTATAAACGACCTAAAAAACAACAGTTTGTATCAACAATATAAAGATCTTTCGGAGAATGAGAAGAATGTGTTATTCGGCGGGCGATTGGCTGAGTATAAATATTATGATATGCATCAGATTGTCAAAAAGGTTTTAGACATAAAAGAGATTTGAATCATGGAAAAATACTATATCTCAAAAAATTACAGAGAGAGTAATACGGCTTCCTCAAAGGCTAAATCGGATTGTGAAGATATATTCCAATCTTACGGGTATCAAAATCTGGGATTGGACAAAAAGAATATTACAAATAGTTTAGCAGGTAAAGCCTGGACCTTCTTATCTGCCTACAAGGCCTTCCTCACGATGCCTACCGGAAAAACAATTATCCTACAATATAAAGCGCCCTTTACAGTTCCTTTATTTAAGCGTGCTAAAAAGAAAAAAAATAAAGTGATCCTCCTGATACATGATATCTGGACTTTAAGGTCACAACCCGAAAAAGACAACCTAGAGATCATACGGAATGCAGACGGAATTATATCACATACTCCCCATATGCAGAAATGGTTAAATGATTTGCTGGATATCTCACAAAAGAATGTCAGATTGGAAATCTTCGATTATTTATTATCGGAAAGAAATAATATCCGGAGTAAAAGAGACAGTGAAACTCCCGGTATTTGTTTTGCCGGGAATCTGAAAAAAGCCCCATTCCTGACAGAACTGAATTTTCCGGAAAACAGCTTGTCACTTCATCTGTATGGACCGGGCATGACAGAGGAAATGATTAAAAATAAACCTTTCATTTCCTATCACGGATCTTTTCCTCCAGAGATGCTGATCGATGAAATACAGGACCATATGTTCGGATTAGTCTGGGACGGTAACTCCGCAGACAAATGTACTGGTACTTACGGCAGATATTTGCAGTTCAACGCTCCTCATAAGATTTCTTTATACATAGCAGCTGGAATTCCGGTTATCATATGGTCGAAAATGGCTATGGCTGAATTTGTTGAAAAGAATAATATCGGCATTATGATCAACTCTCTTAATGAAATACCGGAAAAAATAAAACGATTATCTCCCGATGATTATGCGAAAATGGTAGATAACGTATCCATCGTAAAAGAAAAAATTACCCGGGGAGAGTTTTTAAAGGAAGCTTTAAGAAAAATCGAACAAATAGTATGATCATTTATTTGATTTTTTTCTTATTCGTTCTTGTGATCAACTATCTTGATTACAAAGCCTATAAGACCATAATCAATCCTGTATTCTTTTTATCGGTTCCCTTCTCCTGTATCCTGTTCCTGTGTATAGCGTTCAACCCTGCCTTATCTTTCGTACAGGTATATCCACCCAGTATAATCATCTGGATAGCGGGTTTATTTTTCTTTTGGATACCGGGAAGGTTATTTGCCCTCTCAATAAAAAAAGAAACTTTTTCAGCAAATAATAAGAGTGTAACTTATGAGAATATCCCTAATAAACTCATTGTATGGATTGGCATATCGGTGATCATATATTTTCTGTTCAAATATAAATCGATAGTCAACACGGCCACAATCGGAAGCAAAGAGTTCGGAGGAGAATTAATGATCGGTGGGATTGCCAGCAGGTTATCCAATGTATTAATGCTGTTTTTTCCATACTTTGTATGCATCAATTTAAAAAGCAGGATTCTCAAATACGGATTGGCTGCAGCTATCTTCTTCCTGATTATCAGCTATGCCGCTAAAACCTGGATGATGAATATCATATTGGCTTCGTTTATCGTGGGAACTTTCAGAAAACAGATGAAAGTGGGTATAAAAACAATCGCACTGCTGGTATCCGTTTTATTCCTTCTATTCTTTCTGTACTATTCTTTACTTATCGACAGTGATTCTCTGCTTCAGTTCGTATCCAGGCATTTCTATTTTTATATAACTTCCGGGATTCTCCCGATGAGTTCTTATGTAGAAGCCGGTGACTTCTTTCATATTGACAACAGATATATTATGATGCCTTTCGTAAACATGTATTATGCACTGAACGGGATACCTCCGATGGACGTGCACAGTCCGCTCTGGTATGTAACCGATCTCGATATAGGCACGGAAAGTAACGTATTCAATTTCTTCGGTACAATCTTCATTTACTCAGATCCTGTTCTGTTCGGTATTTATTCATTTTTATTCGGAGCATTCTCATACGGCATATTTGCCTGTGCGCTTAAATCACGTTCCATCTTTATACATATTATATATGCTTACAATTTATCCATTCTATTCTGGGGGTGGTATAACTGCGGGTATAACCTGTTAAGATACTGGGAGATTTTCGCCTATGGGTTCATATTATATGTCATAAACCGTTTTTATTTTCATTTACGTCAGAACAAAAAACATCAAACACTTATTTCATATGGCTAAAACCAAAGTTACCTTCATTATCTGTTATTTTGGGAAATTTCCCAGCTATATCGATTTATTCCTGCGGTCATGTTCCATAAATACCAATTACAACTGGCTCATCTTTACTGACAATAAGCAATATCCCCATGGGGTTGCCTCCAACACTGAATTTATCAGTATGGAGTTTAAAGACCTGCAAGCACGTATCAAAAAAAAAATAAACGAAAAATGTATTTGCCCGACTCCTTATAAAATCTGTGATTACAGACCTGCATTCGGAACGATCTTTTCTGAATATCTGCATAACTCGAAATATTGGGGATTCTGTGACCTGGACATGCTATTTGGCAATCTGGATAAATATCTATCCGGTCCGATAGCCGATAAATATGATGCAATATATAATCACGGTCATCTGACACTGATGCGCAATATACCGGAAGTGAACAAAGCATTCATGTTACCTTTCAGCGGTATCGAATATAAGTATGTATTTTCTCATAAGGCCAGTTTTGGATTCGATGAGAAAAGAGGGATCAACCAGATTTTTAAAGAATACGGATTCAATACATATCAGGAAGATACATTTGCAGACATTTACCCACCGGAAATCTCTATTCCCCTAAAACTCATCAATAAGAAAAATTATGCAGACCAAATCTTTACATGGGAAGATAGAAAGGTCTACCGCATTATTGATAATGCGGTAGATGAATATAGCTATATTCATCTACAAAAACGACCATTCGCTAGACATAACCCGGATCTGCTAAAAGTAAAATCCTTTTATATTCACCCTTTTTCATTCGATGAAAAGAAAACAGACCATCTGTCGCTGACACAAGAGCAGATAAAAACGATCAAAAAGTCCAAAATAAAAAATCTTCGTTCTTCACTCATTTACAAATATCATCTGGTTATCAACTGGATACTATATAATAAAAAACCTGTCAAAAGACAGTATTAATCGACCGGATATGAAAAATAAGAAATTACTGATTATCGGTTCCATCCCGAAAGGATTAAAAGGCATAGGAGGGGTGACAGTCCTGACAAAAAATTTTCTGGATTTTCTGAACAGAGAAAAAATAAAGTATTCCTTTCTCCAACTTAATAAGACCAGCAGCAATATACTCAATTATCTCTATACCCTGATCTTCTCGGTTCCGAAAATACTCTTCTCCGATATCATTGTAGCGAACATGTCCAACAATAGTGCTTTATATGTATATCCTTACATTTGTTTCTGGAGCAAACTTTTCAATAAAAAAGTCGTTTTCAGAAAATTCGGGGGTAACTATGACAAAACGTATAATAACTGTTCCGGCCTAAAAAAGAAAATCATTGATTACGCACTGAAACATTCCGACTTATTACTTTTTGAAAGTTTCTACCTTGTTGATTTTTTCAAAAATCGGTATCCGGAGGTTTCTGTTATCAGATTTCCAAACTGCAGGATAAAAGGAAGCGTTCGAACGCCTGAAACATACAACAGAAAATTTGTATATATAGGAAGTATCAAAAAGGAAAAAGGACTAAGAGAGATTCTGGCCTGCTCCCATCAGTTGGATGACAGCTATACATTAGATATATACGGACCTCTTGACGGCAATATATCAGTCAGAGACTTTCAACAAACAAACGTTTCCTACAAAGGTCTTCTCAAAGCAGACCAGGTACAGGATACACTGGCTTTATATGATGTTTTATTATTGCCAACCTATTATGACGGGGAAGGATATCCCGGTATTATCATCGAAGCTTTTTCCATCGATATGCCGGTAATCACAACCCGGTGGAATGCTATACCTGAAATTGTTACAGACCGATACAATGGACTGGTAATCCCCATCAAAGATGAGAAAGCTTTGCTAAAAGCCATAAAGGAAATGGATGGAATATATCATTCATTGAAAGAAAACATATCGCCTTATTTTGACGAGAATTTCAACTCGGACATTGTCAACCCTTTTATTCTTAAGCGTATCATGTCTTGTTAAAGTTGAACTGCCAATATATACCGAATATGAATTTACTCCTTTATTATCATACACTGAGACATCTCAAAATCAAACAAATCTATTTTCAGATAAGACATCGTTTATGTAGAACGAGGAAAAAAAGGACTCCAGGACTTTCTGTACAACAAAAAACGGGAACTCCTTTGCTGTTAAGCCAGTGGATAACCAAAAACAGAAGCCTTTTACCAGACTGTACCTTCCTGTTTCTAAATATAAAAGCTCCTTTTATCGACTGGAATAACGAACAGTATGGCAAACTATGGACCTATAACCTGAATTATATGGACTATCTGTTACAGCCGGATATTCCCGTTGACGAAGCATCCGGATGGATCAATAAATTCATTGATGAATCTTCGGATAACCGGACAGGTTGGGAAGCCTATCCGATAGCCCTTCGCGGAATTAACTGGATTAAATTCATCTCTGTCAATCATCTTTTGATTTCACATGCTGATTTAATAAAATGGAATGCATCCCTTTACGCACAATACTGGCAGCTATATCATAATCTCGAATTCCACCTGCAGGGTAATCACCTGTTGGAGGACGCTTATTCCCTGCTTTGGGGAGGACTTTATTTCCGGGAAGATAAATTTTATGAGAAAGCAATATGGTTACTGGCAAAAGAGTTGAATGAACAAATCCTTCCCGATGGGGCACACTACGAACTGAGTCCTATGTATCATACGATTCTTTCAGACCGCCTACTGGATTGTATCAATGCGCTTAAACACAACCCGCGCTTCGAAGGACAAGAGTTTGTTCTCTCTTTTCTGATAGAAAAAGCACAACTCATGGTAGGCTGGCTGGACGCAATCACCTATAAAGACGGCACAATTCCTTTGCTGAATGATGCCGCTTACAATATTGCACCGGCACCACAAAAACTGTTTGTCTATGCCCGGTTACTAGGTATCAGCTGGACGGTCCGGACTCTAAAAGAAAGCGGATACCGAAAGTTCATCACCAATACATTCGAGATGATTCTGGATGTCGGTAATATCGGTCCGGACTACATTCCAGGACATGCTCATGCCGACACTTTCAACTATGAATTACGGATCGATGGGAAACCTTTCATCATCGACTCTGGTATCTCAACCTACGAGAAAAATGTACGGCGACAATATGAACGTGAGACACAGGCGCATAATACGGTTCGGGTTGCAGGTCAAAGCTCCAGCAACGTTTGGGGAGGTTTCCGGGTTGCCCAACGGGCTAAAATCACTTACCTGAAAGAAGAGCGTAACAGTATCACTGCCCGCCATAACGGATTCAGGCAACTGGGTGTCGAACACCAACGACAATTTAATATGAAAAACCGGGAGATTACGATTGAAGACCAGCTTATACCCGCCAAAGGAGCAAAAGGGATCAACTATATACATCTACATCCCGATGTCACGATTCTATCGGTCAATACGGATTCAGTAAAGACAGACCGTGGAACCATCTCCTTCTCCGGGGCGGACAAAGTATGGATTGAATCCTGTGAGATCGCTTTTGAATATAATATACTGATTCCGACAAAAAAAATATGCCTGGCTTTTATCAACCAAATGCAATATACAATCAGGCATAACATCCAATAAACATTTATCACTAATGAAAATCTTATTTTTAACTGATAATTTTCCGCCGGAAGTGAATGCGCCGGCTACCCGGACTTACGAACATTGTAAAGAATGGGTAAAACAAGGGGAAGAAGTCACCGTCATCACCTGTACTCCTAATTTTCCTCAAGGAAAAGTATATACAGGATACCGTAACCGCCTCTATCAAAAAGAAATAATGGATGGTATCCGTGTAATACGGATATGGAGTTACATCACGGCAAACGAAGGTTTTCTGAAACGGACACTCGACTATATCAGTTTCTCCGTTACTTCTTTCTTTGCCGGGTTATTTCAACAGGCTGATATAATCATTGCCACCTCTCCCCAATTTTTCACAGCCTTGTCGGGACGTACCCTTTCTTTCTGGAAAAGAAAACCCTGGATCATGGAAGTCCGCGATCTATGGCCCGAATCCATCAAAACAGTCGGTGCCATGAAAGAAAATCCTATAATCCGCTTTCTGGAATGGGAGGAAAAAAGATGTTACCGCTCTGCCCAAAAAATCGTCGTTGTAACGGACTCATTCAAAAAGAGGTTAAGCGAAAAAGGAATCCCTCTCCAAAAGATAGAAGTTATAAAAAACGGGGTAAACAGGGAATTGTTCACTCCCATGTCTAAAGATCAAGTATTACTTGAACAGCTGAATTTAAAAGATAAAAAAATCATCGGTTATATCGGTACTCACGGAATGGCTCACAAACTGGATTTTATCCTTGAATGTGCGGCTGGGATGGAGGGGAAAAACAACTATCATTTCCTGTTCCTGGGAGCCGGAGCCGAGAAGAATAAACTGCTGAAACTAAAGGATGACTTAGGAATCAAAAATGTTACGATGCTCGATCCGGTATCCAAGCAGGATGTAAAAAGATACATTTCCATCCTTGATGTTGCATTGATCAATTTGCGTAAATCAAATTTATTCACGACAGTCATTCCTTCAAAAATCTTTGAAAATGCAGGCATGGAAATACCTATCCTGATGGGAGTGGACGGAGAGGCACGTCAGATAATCGAGTCGTACGAAGCCGGATTATGCTTCGAACCCGAATCAAAAGAAGACTTCGAGCGTCAACTCGACAGACTCCTCTCCGATCCTATCCTATATAAACAATGTAAAGCCGGATGCAGAAAACTTGCACACGATTTTGACAGAAAAGTACTCGCCGGACAAATGCTGAATATAATAAAAGAAACAAAATGAAAAAGATTATGCTAGTCTTCGGCACACGTCCCGAAGCAATAAAAATGGCTCCGTTAATCAAAGAATTTCAGAAACATCCTCATCTGTTCCAAACAGTCGTTTGTGTTACCGGACAACACCGGGAGATGTTGGACCAGGTCCTTCGCATCTTTGACATACATCCTGATTATGACTTGAATATTATGAAGCAGGGACAGGACCTGTATGACGTTACAGCCCGCGTACTTACCGGAATGAGAGATGTGCTGAAAGAATTCCGTCCCGATCTGGTGCTGGTACACGGCGACACAACCACGTCGACAGCGGCAGCATTGGCTGCCTTTTACCAGCAGATACCGGTCGGACATATAGAAGCCGGATTACGGACACACAATATATACAGTCCCTGGCCGGAAGAAATGAACCGGCAACTGACGGGTAGAATAGCATCTTATCACTTCGCTCCGACAGCCTTAAGCAAAAAAAATCTATTGGAGGAAGGAATAGATGAGAAGCTGATTACAGTAACAGGCAACACTGTCATAGATGCCTTGTATCACGTAGTCTCAGAAATAAAAAACAAGGATGAACTGAAGCAACTACTTGCCAGTGAACTGGAAAAGTCCGGTTATAAAACCTCCCGCCTGTCAGAACAAAGTAACCGGAAATTGGTTTTAATCACAGGTCATCGCCGGGAAAACTTCGGTAACGGTTTTATTTCTATGTGTAAAGCGCTCAAAACATTAGCAATCAAATACCCGGAGATAGACTTTGTCTATCCGATGCACCTTAATCCGAACGTCAGGAAACCGATAAAGAGTGTGTTTGGAGATATCCGTCTGCCAAATCTATTCTTCATCGAACCATTGGAATATCTGCCATTCGTCTACCTGATGGAACAGTCTGCTATTGTATTGACGGATAGCGGCGGTATTCAGGAAGAAGCACCCGGACTGGGAAAACCGGTCCTGGTAATGCGCGATACCACTGAACGTCCGGAAGCGTTAGACGCCGGAACTGTAAAATTGGTAGGAACAGATTTTATCAGGATACTCGATGAAACATCCCGATTAATTGAGGATAAAAAATATTACGACCAAATGAGTAAAGCCGTGAATCCTTATGGAGACGGTTTGGCTTGCCAACGAATTGTTACTAAAATAAAAGAGATTCTATGAAGACTTTAAACAAATGCATTCTTTGTTTCTTTTGCTCATTGTACTCTATCCTGGCAATAGCCCAGGTTCCGCAGGAGTTACTTGATAAGGCCAAGGCTGCCGGCATGACAGAAGAACAGATACAGCAGGAAATTACCAAACGTTTAAACAGCAGCGGGACGAAACAATCAGTAATCCCGGCCAGCGAACAACCGGTAACCGACCGGATCATGATAACAAATGAGATCCCTCCAATCGACATACAACGGAAAGATAACACCTCTGAAGACAGTCTAAAAAACCAGGTCTTCGGTCGTGAGATATTTTCCAATAAAAACCTGTCTTTCGAACCGAATATGAATATGCCGACTCCCAGAAATTATCCATTGTCAGCCGGTGATGAAGTACTTATTGATGTATGGGGAGATTCGGAGTTAAACCTGAAGCTGACTTTATCACCCGAAGGAACGATCATCATTCCCAATGTAGGACCAGTCGCTTTAAGCGGGCTGACAATCGAAGAAGCAGAAAACCGGATCAAGCAGGAGTTGGGAAAAATCATGTGGAACCTGGTAGACGGAAAAGAGCCGAATACATTTGTTTCGGTCGGACTAGGGAAAATCCGGAGTATTAAAGTAAATATTGTTGGAGAAGCGGTTGCACCGGGTACCTACACCTTATCTTCGCTAGCCTCCTTGTTCAATGCTTTATACGCAGCAGGTGGAGTGAACGACATCGGTTCCCTCCGTAATATCCGGGTATATCGTAACAATAAGGAAATAGCCAATCTGGATGTATACGATTATCTGCTTAACGGAAAATATGATACCAATATCCGGTTGGAAGACAATGATATGATTATTATCGAACCTTATGAGCAACTGGTTAACACACACGGGAAAATAAAACGTAACCGTACATTCGAACTCCGTAAAGGAGAGACATTGGAAGACCTGCTGAAAATGGCAGGGGGATTCACTGGAGACGCTTTTACAGAAGACGTGACAATCAAACGGAAATCAGGTTCCCGTTATCAGATTGCTACCGTAACCGCTGAAGAATTTCCTACATTTGTCCTTCAGGACGGCGACTCCCTGTTAGTAGACTCCGTAATTCCTTTTTATGACAACCGGATCACGATTACCGGTTCCGTATGGCGTCCCGGAGAATATGAATTAAGCCCGAAAGTTCATACCGTCAAACAGTTGATCAAACAGGCGGCCGGGCTAAAAGGAGATGAATTTATAGGCAGGGCGCATCTTACCCGTCTGAATCCCGACTTCACCAGTACGGTTATTGCCATAGATATACAAGGTATAATGAACGGGGAAATCCCGGACATGGAATTACAGAAAGAAGACAAATTATATATACCTTCTTTATTTGAACTCCGGGAACCTTATACCGTCAAAGTCGGCGGAGCAGTCAATAACCCGGATACAGTTATCCCTTTCAGCAAAAATATGACGGTGGAAGATGCCATCATTCTTGCCGGAGGACTACAGGAATCCGCCTCGACGATCAATGTTGAAGTAGCCCGCCGGATCAAGGATCCTACGGCTGATAAAAGTACGAACCAGGTTTCCAAAGTATATACTGTTGCATTGAGCGATGAACTGCAACTGCCATCCAAATCATCCGGGGCCCATGCAGATACACTTTTTACTCTTGAACCGTTCGATGAAGTTTTTGTCCGTTTCTCTCCGGGATATGAAAAACAGGAAGTCGTAAAAGTAAATGGGGAAGTCACTTTTGCCGGTGACTATGCTTTACCTTATAAAAACACACGCCTGAGTGATATTATCGCTCAATCGGGAGGAGTAACTCCGGATGCTTATGTGAGAGGAGCTAGTTTAAAACGCCAGTTGACGGAAGATGAAATCCGCCAGGTGGAAACATTGTTGCAACTAAGTAATAACAACAAGCAGAGTAAGGATTCTATCGCCTTGTCGCTTACCAATATAAAGAACTATTCTGTCGGAATCGATTTACAACAGGCACTTACCCACCCGAAAAGTACCTATGACCTGGTTCTCCGTGACGGGGATATCATTTATATACCTCAGTTACAGAGTACAGTGAAAATCAGCGGGGCCGTTACCTATCCGAACAGTATCACATATACCAAAGGAATGTCCGTCCGCGATTGCCTGTCACAGGCCGGAGGATATAACGATACTTCCCGCAAATATCCGATTGTAATTTATATGAACGGAAAAGTAGCGACCACCCGTAAAGTTGGTATTTTCTTTAAACGTTATCCAAAGATCGAGCCGGGTTGTGAAATAGTCGTTCCAAGTAAAAGCCAACGTGACAGAAGGGCGAACCTGGCTGAAATACTCAGCATCACAAGTTCTACGACTTCTATCGCTGCCATGTTGACTTCATTGATAAATTCTCTCAAATAAACTTTGTAGTAAAGGATGATAAACAAGAGTGAAAAAAAGACTGATAAGACAGAATTAGATATAGATATTATAGCCGTTATACAGTTCTTATGGTCAAAAAGAAAACTATTTCTGAAGAGTAGCGGAATAGCGGTGATTATAGGACTTGTCATTGCATTCAGTATCCCGAAAGAATACACCACAACCGTCAAACTGATGCCCGAAACAAACAATACGGCAAGTAAGATGGGGAATCTCGGAGGACTGGCAGCCATGGCTGGAATAGATATAAACAGCGGAAACAGCCAGGATGCTATTTCACCCGAAGTTTATCCGGATATTGTTCACAGTACTCCGTTTCTTCTGGAACTTTTCCCTCAGGAAGTAACGAATAAGAAGAAAACGTTGAAAATGTCTCTGTTCAATTATCTGAAAGGACATCAGAAAGAGGCATGGTGGAATCTGATCATACAAGCCCCGCTGAAAGGTATCTCCTATCTCGTCGAAATGCTGGGAGATGAAGATCACCAGCCAGACAAGATAGATCCTTTTTTTCTTACCAAAGAGCAAAAAGATATCATAAAGAAATTACAGGAACGGATATCGATCTTTGTAGATAAGAAAACGCAGGTAGTAACCGTTTCCGTCCGGATGCAGGATCCGGTTATCTCAGCACGAGTAACGGATAATGTAGTGGAAAAATTGAAAAAATATATCACCAACTACCGGACACAAAAAGCAAAAAAAGATCTGGAATTTACAGAGAAAGTACTAAGAGAGGCTCAGGATGCCTACTATAAAGCCCAACAAACGTATGCCGCATTTGAAGACGGTAATAAAAATATCGTTTCAGCCAGTTACCGGACAGAGTTAGAACGGTTGAAAAATGAGATGACACTGACATTCAATGTCTATAACACATTAGCGCAAAAACAGGAACAGGATAAATTGCGGGTACAGGAACAAACACCTGTCTATACCATTATAGAACCTGCTTCCGTCCCCCTGAAAGCTTCAACACCTAAAAAAGTACTGATCCTTATCGGTTGTATTTTTCTTGACCTGATAACAATAAGCGGATATGTACTGATCAGAGACAGGCAAATATTCTGATCAGTACATATTCTTGTAGTCGAAGTTACGACCGGCTGATCTGTAACCCCTTATCGGAAAGGCTCATCTCAACGAAACGGGCATTCGGATTATGCGGCGAAGCAGTCAGCTGTCTGCGTATTTGTAAGGCCGCATCCGGATCTTTAGCGACGATATACAGATAACCGCCTCCACCTGCTCCGGGTAATTTATATCCCAAGGCATACTCTTTAATCTGGGTGATAAGTGCCTCTACCACCGGAGGATTTGTTCCGGAATCGAGAGCTTTCTTTTGTTCCCATGTCTTTGCGATAAGTTTGCCGTAGGTTTCAAAATTACCGCACTGGATGGCTTCAAACATATCCAGGGCATGTGTTTTCATTTCTGAGAGCAGGCGGAGATGGGTCCCACTGTTCAGGAACATCCCTTGCACGATCTCAGCCAGGATATTTTTTGCCGTACGGGTTATACCGGTATAATAAAGTAAATGACAGCCCTGATATTGCGGGTCTGTAAACAAATATTCCGGCAACCAGCGCACAGAAGGATTCTGGTTGAATCCCTCTCCCGTTTGTAAAAGTTTCAGCCCGTGCAATACCCCACCATACTGATCCTGCCAGCCTCCGCCGGTTGTCAGCAATTGTTCCAGTATCAATGTGCGGTATCCAATCTTACTTTTATCCCAGGCCAGACCGCAAAAATCAGAGATTGCCCCCAGAACCGTCGCTGCCAGGATAGAACTGGTACCAAGTCCGGAACCGGCAGGAATAGCCGCCAGTAAAGTTACCTCCAACCCGCAACCGAAACTCTTCAACTGATCTTCCAGCGAAGGGTAATGCTCTGCTGAAAATTCCGGGACAAAGCCGGCAAGTGCCAACGCTGCTTTCGGTATAGAGAAAGGAGAACCGATCTTTTTATAATCATGCAATTCATCCCAGGTTGAAACAACCTCCATAGCCCCCAGGTCTATGGAACGCAAAATAATTTTATATTCTTTCGATGGCTTGACATATACTTGCAACGGCGGCTGGCCATTCAGTTCGATGGCTACATTAACCACGTTTCCACCGGCATACATACAGTAAGGAGGTGTGTCAGTCCATCCGCCAGCCAGGTCGATACGTACCGGACTACGTCCCCAAACAATCTGATCGCGATAGACATTCAGGAAAGGAGATTGTTTTTCACGGGAAACAGACCCGATCAGTCCTTCTCTCAACAATGAAAAAGCATCCTGTTGTTCCTCTTCATAAGGTTTCCCTTCCAGTTGCAATACACGAGCCCGGAACATCCGGTTATGTATCCGTTTCATTAAAGGAACTTCAGAGGAAAGCACCTCAGGTAAAGCCAGATTTCCACCGGCAAATTCACGTGCAGCATCAGCAAGGTCCAACTGATAGAAGACACTTTTCTCGTGATTAGCGGCCAGCATCGGCCAGTTGGCATAACGGAACTTTTCACGTTGGGCAAACAACCGATCCAGATTCGCATAATCAGATAATTCATTCGCCGACATTTTCCGGCAAGTTTCCCATATCTTACGGCCATTTTCCAGTCCGGGTTCGGAAACCATCCAGCGTATCACCAGTCCTAATTCGTCCGTATTCTTACAAACCGGGAACAACGGGGCATTCTGTAAATCATCAAAAGGTTCGAATGTTACTCCCCTATCCTTTCCCCATTGAATGACAGGACATCCCATGAAAAGCGTTTTCTCATCGTCAGATGCTCCTTTAAACGGATCATTAAAACCATAAGGACGTGCAGCCCAGTCTTGCTCACCGACCGGAACGACATCGATACAAACACCGGAGGGCAGATCCAATTCCCAGTTATTTGCCGGGACACCGGTTATTATATGGCGGTTATCCAGTTTCCAATTCTTTCCTATATAACTGTTTTCAATCCATAGCTCAGAGTTCTCGGCTGTCAGCGTCAAATCGATAGCTGCATTCTGCACGAACATGGCCGGATGAGGTTTAACCTTACGGTGCATAATTGCCCGCTGGTCACGTACCAGATTCTGAACGGCTAATGTGGAAGAGATCAGTTCACGACTCGTGCCATAATGGTAAAACTCTCCTCCTTCCAATGGTAAAATAGCCACACTTAACTGATTCAGTTCAGTATCGGCAATACGGGGATGTTCTCCCAATGCCAGTCCAAATTCAGAATACAAATCGTAAGATTTCATAGTCTTCCCGTCGGCTGTATAAGAATGTTTCATCAGCAACTCCATTGCCCGGTCGCTAAGTAACCAAACCCCTATATCCATCAGGAAAAGATGTGTCTGTGCCAACTTCCCCAAATCATCCAAAGAAGGCTTCTGAAGCATAAAGTCCAGTTTATCGGGCGTCTGCCGGTCCGACACAAACACACCATGGTTGGTCGCCAAGGCAGGATCGACCCACAATCCGTAACAAACAACATCCACCTCCGGAATATCCTGTAACGGCTCACTGTTTCTTATATACACATCACCACTGGCAATCAGGGTATGGAGTGAATCCGGCGCTTTATGCATGATCTCCTCATATAAAGGAAGTTGCAGGGATAGCAGATTTTGTGATAACTTTTGCCCTCTCGCCCATCTGAAAACAGGTATCGGAGTCAAAATCTTTCCCGACGGGGCATATCCGGGTAACCGCCGGCTTTGACCTCCGGCATGCAACAAAATTCTTTTTTCTTTTGCCAGCCATTCCTTTACAGATATTTGAGGTGCTTCATTTTGCCAGCATGCTTCGATCAACCAGGTTGTACCACCACCGGAACCAAGCCGTGCCCCTACCGGGTCGGAAGTACAAAACCATTCATCCACATTTACTTTCGCTATCTTGTGGAAACTATTCACCAAATTGGGCGGTAACGATAATAATTTCTTCATATTTATATATGTATCAGGAAACGATGAAATCATTCCTGCCTAGTTATTCTATCTTTATCACAAAAGTAGTTTTTCCTTCCATTATGATCACACGTAAGTTAAATTTTAATTTAATTTTACCATTCAATATGCCATTGGTTTAAATTATTATATTCATATTTGTAGTGAAAAGCAACTTACATATCCAGTTGACGATAAAAAACGTTGGTTTTTACTAATCACCCCCTATCATTTAGTTTTCTAACGTATCTTTAGTTATTCATTTAATATTCAATTGTATGATATACGGTTATGTAAGAGTCAGTACGGATAAGCAGAGTACTGAAAATCAGCGATTTGAAATTGAAAAGTTCGCAAAAGCCAAAAGCATGCGTATTGATCGCTGGGTAGAAGAAACAATCAGTGGAACAACAGATGTTGCAGAACGGCAACTAGGACGGTTAATCAAGCAAATCCGTAAAGGAGACATCTTGATTACAACTGAGTTATCCCGTTTAGGTCGTAACCTGATGCAGGTTATGAGCTTCCTCCATCAATGCATGGAGAGAGACATTTTCGTGATAACGGTAAAAGAACGCTATGAGTTGGGAAACAACATCAACAGCAAAATCCTGGCCTTTGCTTTCAGCCTGAGTGCCGAGATAGAACGTAACCTGATTTCTCAACGTACAAAAGAAGCGTTGGCACGAAAGAAAAAAGAAGGGACAAAACTAGGTCGTCCCAAGGGGGGAAAGTCGGAACAGTACAAACTGTCCGGTAAAGAAAATCTTATTCGTAAACTTCTGGAAGAAAAGAAAACCAGATTGTACATCAGTAAAAAGCTAGGAGTAAACAGACAAACTTTAAGAGATTTCATGAGGATGAACCCGGAGTTAGACTGATTATAGAAATATTAAGTTTTTTGTCGCCCGAAGAACATGTGTCCCAATTGTTAAACAATGCAATCCAGGTGAATAAAATCTAAGCTAAATTGTTTATTTATAGTTGTTTGTTCTAAATACATAAGAAAAATGTGTATTGAAACATCTAATATTAATACTGTTTGTGTTCTGAAGGAATATTTTATCCACCATTACACTCTCATTATGAAAATATTAGATACAATTATCAATCAACAAAAAATTAATTTTTAATGATTCACGTATCAGAAGCAAATAACAGGCCGTCTTCGGACAAGACAGACATTTTTTTGAGAATAAAAAAGAGATTGTAAAAATTACACCAAGAGAAAAAATTCAAGGAATAAAGTGATATGGATATAAGTATTTAAGTTAAAAGCTAAGAAGTTATTCTATTAGGCGCAGCAAGGAATAGAAAGAACAAGAACTCTGGGATTCTACTTTAGTAAATAATTACTTGTGTATTGAGAAAACTTCATTTTTTCATCTCACTTTTACACATTATTATACTATAAATTAACTAATTGTGAATAAATATACTATCTTTGGGATAAATTGCGCTAGTAGAAATATTCGTTGAACCTTATAAAAAGAAAAAAGTATGGAAAGAACACTTGTTATATTAAAACCATGCACCATCCAGAGAGGTCTGATTGGTGAAATAATTGCCCGTTTTGAAAAAAAGGGATTGATACTGGAAGGCATGAAAATGACCTGGTTGACGGATGAGATTTTAAGCGAACATTACGCTCACCTGAAAGAAAGGTCTTTTTTTCAAAGGGTTAAAGACGCAATGGCTGTATGCCCTGTGATTGTTTGTTGCTGGAAAGGAGTCGATGCGGTAAATGTAGTGCGTACGCTGGCCGGATCAACCAATGGAAGAAATGCCGCCCCGGGAACCATCCGCGGAGATTACAGCATGAGTGTACAGGAAAATATCGTACATGCCTCCGATTCACCGGAAACAGCCGCAATCGAATTGAAAAGATTTTTCAATGAGGATGAATTATTTAGTTATGAGACAAAAAACCTGCTCAGTCTTTATGCAAACGATGAATTCTGAGAGATAAAGTAAACAAAAAGCCGGAAAAGAGAAATCATAGACTCTTTTCCGGCTTTTTTATTTCTACTATATCATCCTATCCTCCCGAACCGGATGAACAACCTCATTACTAATCTAAAAATCTAATACCATGAAAAACACACTACATTATATAAACAAGCCCATTCTATGAAATGTTCCGAAAAAATAAAGAAATTACTTGCAGTTGTATTATTCCCGAATTGGACCTATATTTGTACTGTATTTTAAACACGAGTACAGACAAAAAATTAAAAGAAAACAATATGCACAGTTGGTTTGAATGTAAAGTCTCCTTTGAAAAAGTATTGGAGAACGGAATGCAAAAGAAAGTAACAGAACCTTATCTGGTCGACGCCCTCTCTTTCACAGAAGCGGAAGCCCGTATCATCGAAGAAATACGCCCGTTCATATCCGGCGAATTTACTGTTACTGACATCAAACGTGCCCGTCTTTCAGAATTGTTCTTCAACGAAAACGGCGACCGTTTCTACAAAATTAAAGTATATTTCATCACACTCGATGAAAAAAGCGGCGCTGAAAAGAAAACGGCTGCACAGATGCTTGCACAGGCTTGCACACTGAAAGAAGCCATCGCCGTACTGGAAGAAGGCATGAAAGGCACCATGGCCGATTACACAATCGCTTCGGTTACAGAAACCATGCTGATGGACGTATTCCCTTTCTCCGTCAATGATGACAAAACGCCCAAATCAGGAGAAGAACTGATTGCCGAACAGAAAAAACAGGCTGAGGACAAAGCACAGGAAGCATGAGTATCTCCCAGAACATAGTACAGTTAAAGGCATCGCTACCGGCAAACGTCACATTGGTAGCCGTGTCCAAGTTTCATCCGGCAGAAACATTGATGGAGGCCTACAATGCTGGCCAGCGTGTCTTTGGCGAAAGCAGGGCACAGGAGCTGACGGCTAAACAAAAAGTACTACCGGGTGATATCGAATGGCATTTTATCGGTCCGCTGCAAAGCAATAAAGTGAAAGATATTGCGCCATTTATCCATACAATCCATAGCATCGACTCACTGAAATTATTACAGGAAGTAAATAAACAAGCCGCAAAAAACAACCGTATAATCCGTGTATTACTGGAGATACATGTTGCTCAGGAAGAGACCAAACACGGACTAAGTCCTGACGAGTGCCGTGAGCTTCTGCAAAACGAACAACTTGCCGAACTAGGCAATATTCAGATATGCGGATTGATGGGAATGGCGACCTATACCGATGACATTGCGCTCATCGAACAGGAATTTCACATCTTACATGAACTTTTCAGCGAATTAAAAGCTATATATTTCATAGGAAATGATAATTTTGCAGTACTATCTATGGGAATGAGTCACGATTATCCGGTTGCCATTCGCCAGGGTAGCACCATGATACGGGTTGGAACCAGTATTTTCGGCGAACGCGAGTACTAACACATTAAATTGAATCTGACATGATTGACATTAAAACCCAATATGCGGGACTAACACTTCGTAATCCGTTAATTGTAGGAAGTTCAGGTCTGACAAACAACCCTGAGCGAAACAAGGAATTCGAAAAGGCAGGTGCCGGAGCGATTGTTCTCAAATCTCTTTTTGAAGAACAAATTGAAATGCAAAGCGATTCGCTTATGCAGGATTCAGACTATCCGGAAGCTGCCGATTATATCCGTGGTTATGTAAAAGCAAACCAGGTAAACAACTATCTGGAACTGATAAAAAAGACAAAAGAACAGTGTACCATTCCTATCATTGCCAGCATCAACTGTTACAAGTCTGATGTGTGGATTGACTTTGCCCGTCAGATAGAGCTGGCAGGAGCCGACGCACTTGAACTGAATGTCTATTTTCTTGAAACGAGTCTGGAATACAATCCCGACGAGATTCGTGACCTTTACGTCAACATCATCCGGAAAGTAAAGGAAACGGTTTCAATACCCGTTATCATGAAAATCGGGAAAAACGTCGGAAACATTCCGGCACTGGTTAATACATTAAAGGTTAACGGGGCAGATGGCGTAGTGATGTTCAACCGCTTTTACCAGCCGGACATCGACATCAACAATATGCAGATAGTATCGGGCAACGTATTCAGCAACCACTCCGACCTGAGCGACACAATCCGCTGGACAGCAATCATTTCAGGTAAGGTTCCCGGAATAAGCATCGCTTCGTCAACCGGTATCCACGATTGGGAAGACGTTATCAAATGCCTGTTGGCAGGAGCTTCTGCCGTACAGATGTGCAGCGCATTATATACTCATGGTGGCGAAATCATATCACAGGTACTTACTTGTATTGAAGAATGGATGCACCAGACACATTATCAGAATCTGGCACAATTCCAGGGTAAACTGAATTATGCTAATATCCCGGATCCGGCCATGTATGAACGTTCACAGTTCATGAAATACTTCTCAAACAGAGACTAAGAAACAAATCTGATAAAACAGAAAAGAGACAGGGTTCCAGCCTTGTCTCTTTTTTATTTATTCCTTAATCATTGTCAGAAGCATTTTAAACCGTTGCACCGCTGTTAAAGCATGCGGTACATTGGCAGGAAGCACCAACGACTCCCCTGCTTTCATCCGGTAATGATTTCCATCGACAACGATTTCCATTTCACCTTCCAGTATTTGTACCAGAGCATCAAAAGGTGCGGTATGTTCACTCAGTCCTTCCCCTTTATCAAAAGAAAACAGAGTAATGTTACCTGCTGCACTTTTCACGATTTGTTTGCTGACAACCCCACCCGCTGAATAATCAACCAAATTGCTTAAATCGACTACAACTCCTTTTTGAAATAATTTTTCCATATCTTTTCTATTTACTGGTTTATAATAATCCATTCTGTTTTTCTTAAAACAACAGATGAAAAACATTTGTTCTCAACTACCCTTCAACAAGCCGGATAAAATATTTTCCACTAAACAATATCAATATTAAAAATATTATCTATCTTTGCATCATTAATAAAGAATACGACATGGAAGCAATCTGCGTAATCAAAGACATATACAAAACATTATATCAGTTTGAAAAGACTTTTTCAGACGTTCATGAAATTACAATCAACGAAGCAATGCTACTTTGCTGCCTGAAAGACAATCAGCCCAAATCAGCAGGCACCATCTGTGAATATATCGGATTATCGAACTCACGTGTATCCAAAGTAATCACTTCCGTTGAGAACAAAGGCTTTATCGACCGTACGATGAGTAAGGAAGATAAACGGCAGATGTTCTTTTCTCTTACCCCGAAAGGAAAAGAAAAAGTACAGAAAATGATGAATGCCGAATTACGTTTCGACGGCCTGTTCGGAAAACTGCAACAATGTATGGAAAAGGGATAATCCCTTTTTTTACTTATTTATTTTCCATTAGAAAATATGTATAATAACAATAATAAAGAAAGTAAGATGAAATATTTAGTAATCGGAGGAGTAGCCGGCGGAGCAACAGCCGCCGCACGTCTGAGAAGAATGGACGAAAATGCAGACATTATCCTGTTTGAACGGGGCAAATATGTATCATATGCCAATTGCGGACTACCTTATTATATCGGTGGCGTCATTGCAGAACGTGATAAATTGTTCGTACAAACCGCCGAAGGTTTTACCGCCCGTTTCAATATTGATATACGGACCGAGCAGGAAGTTACCGTTATCCATCCCAAAGAAAAAAACGTAGAAGTGAAGAATCTCCGCACCGGACAGTCTTATACCGAAAGCTATGACAAACTGGTGCTCTCTCCGGGAGCCGAACCTTTGCGTCCCGGCATCGAAGGTATCGACAGCAAAAAGATATTCACCCTACGCAACGTACCCGATACCGATACGATCAAAAAGTATATAGACCGGGAGCATCCCCGCCATGCAGTAGTTGTAGGCGGCGGATTCATCGGACTCGAAATGGCCGAAAACCTGCACGATCAGGGTCTTGATATCGCCGTTGTCGAGATGGCTAACCAGGTAATGGCTCCGCTCGATTATTCAATGGCCGCTATCGTACATCAGCAACTGATTGAAAAAAAGGTAGACCTACGTCTGGAAGACGGCGTATTACGTTTTGAAGAAACGGACGGAGGTATCATCGTCCACCTGAAGAGCGGCAAACAGATTCCGACAGACCTGGTTATCCTCAGTATCGGTGTACGTCCTGAAACAAAGCTGGCCAAAGAAGCCGGACTGGCCATCGGAACCCTGGGAGGGATTGCCGTAAACGATTATATGCAGACCTCCGACCCGGACATTTATGCCCTGGGAGATGCTGTCGAAGTGCTCAATCCGGTAACAGGCAAACCGGCTTTAATCCCGCTGGCTGGTCCGGCGAACAAACAGGGACGTATCGTAGCCGATAATATCGTATTCGGCAATCGCGAAACTTATAAAGGTACGATAGGCACTTCTATTGCCAAAGTGTTTGATATTACGGTCGCTGCCGCCGGTGCCAATGCCAAGTTACTGAAACGGGAAGGCATCCCCTATCAGTCATCATACACCCACTCGGCTTCGCACGCCGGTTATTATCCGGGAGCCGTTCCGATGTCTATAAAAATAGTATTCTCACCGGACAACGGACAGTTATACGGTGCCCAGATTGTTGGATTCGACGGAGTAGACAAACGAATCGAAATGCTTGCCCAGGTAATACAACGCAAAGGAACAGTCTACGACCTGACCGAACTGGAACAGGCCTACGCACCTCCTTATTCATCAGCCAAAGACCCCGTCAACATGGCTGGTTATGTTGCAGAGAATATCCTTACCAAAAAGGTCGAAACCATTAACTGGCGCGACATAGCACAGCTGGGCAGCAATTCCCTGTTGGTCGATGTACGCACTGCCGACGAATATAACCTGGGTTCCATACCGGGAGCTATCAATATCCCGGTCGACGAACTGCGCAACCGCCTGCCGGAACTGCCAACCGACAGACCAATCGTAGTGACTTGTGCCATCGGATTACGCGGATATCTGGCTTACCGCATTTTGGTTCAGCATGGTTATAAAAATGTAAAGAACCTGTCGGGAGGATTCAAAACATGGAGTGCAGCGACAGCCGGAATAGCTTCCAAACAAACAGAAGGCAATTCCCAAACAGCAATGACACCAAAAACGTCTACCGCCGCCGCATCTTCTTCTCCCTCACAACAGACTATCCGGATTGATGCCTGCGGTCTTCAATGCCCCGGTCCAGTCATGCAGCTGAAAAAACATTATGCTGAGATAAATACAGGTGACCGTCTTCTGATAACCGCCACCGACCAGGGATTCGGGAAAGATGTAGCCGCCTGGTGCAATATGACCGGAGCACAGCTGGTCGGAGTTGAGAATAAATCGGGAGTCATCCATGCTACAATCGAAAAAGGTGAACCTAAAAGTTCCTGTAAAATGGTGAACGGTGCGGACAACAAGACGTTGATTGTATTCAGTGACGACCTGGATAAGGCCCTTGCCTCCTTCGTTATAGCCAACGGAGCCGCCTCGACCGGCAAGAAAGTAACCATGTTCTTCACTTTCTGGGGACTGAATGTCATCAAGAAACGGCAGAAACCGTCTGTTTCAAAAGATATATTCGGCAAAATGTTCGGCTGGATGCTTCCCGCCCACAGCGGTAAACTGAAACTATCAAAAATGAATATGGGTGGTGCCGGAAGTTGGATGATGCGCCTCATTATGAAGAAAAAGCATATCGACAGCCTGGAAAGCCTCATCGCTCAAGCCGCTGAGAACGGTGTCGAAATGATAGCCTGCACCATGAGTATGGATGTGATGGGTGTCAAAAAAGAGGAACTGATGGACAACGTCACGCTTGGCGGAGTAGCCACTTATCTTGAACGGGCGGAAGATGCAAACGTAAACCTGTTCATTTAAACACTCCGGTTATTTTCCAAAGGATATATACCCCATAAAAAAAGCATATATGTTTTGCGTTTAAAACATATATGCTTTGCTTACAAAAGTCCCTTATTTTGATTTCAAAAGTCCTATGTTTTTTTCTTGACAAATAAAGGCCTCTATTTCAGGGGCAATGTCGTTACGTCGACATCCGGAGCAGTTCCGTTCGGCTGACGTGTAAAAACGGATTTGAACTCTGTATTATCATTGAAGAAACCGCCGTTACGGAGGAAGAACATATTATCTTCCACCCCACCGGCATAATCCTGACGGACACCGGCACGGGCGGTGGCATCATAAGTGAACATGCCTTCGGTAAGTTCTTTCCACTCTCCTTTAGCCGTACGGGCCCATTGGTTTCCAAAATGGACACTACGTTCCAGATAACCTTGCCCGGGCATAAAGTTTTCAAGGAAAGAATGTGCTCCGGTGTACCATGCGTTTGTCTGCGGCCGCAGAAAACCGGCTATCAATCGCCACTCGCCTTCTTCAGGAGCAAAGAACCAGGCATAATAGGCCGTATTCCCTTTACCGTCCGGATGAACACGGGTAATGACACGATAAGTTTGTCCGGCTTTCCAGGGATATTTCAGATAACTCTGTCCCCCCGACCCTTCGTTACCGAACTCTCCGATATGTACATCTTTTCCCTGCGCCAGCAGCTTGATGCGGTGGTCTTCCGGTATCGCTTTCGGGTCGTCCGTTTCAAACGGGCTCCATACGGAAAACAAGACACGGCGTTCCGCATCGCTATTCGCCTGGATACCGCAATAACCTTCACCGAAACCATTCGTCATAAAGTAACTGCCAATCTTATCTTCTCCCTCCGGAACCGTTATTTCATTGTAGAAATATTCGATCGATTCTTCCGGTAATGTATATTTCATATGTACGGAAGGTCCGCGCATTCCCCAGTAAGGTTCAAAGTTACGCACAAAATAAAGAGGTTCCTGCGCAGCCGGCCCGTCTATCAGCAGTTCGGAGATATTGGCAAACTGAGCACCTTCTTTCTCTTCTCCCTGCAAATCCACACGGATATACCCCGGTTCCGTAACGGATACCTTCCCTACCGGAATAACCGTTTCCTCTGCTTCCATCACTTTTACGGTAAAACTTTTACCTCCGAAAGTTACCTTTACAGTCGACGGTCCGTCTGCCGCTTTCCCTTTCAGGAAAAGATTCAAATCACCGGGCTGGCTGGTTTTAAACCACGCCGACAAGACGGCATCCGTCCCCGTCCACGATTTGATACCATCGGTCGAAACCTTCGCACCCTCTTTTCCGGCAGTCACATAAGTGTTTCCGCCTAACGGAACCGATACCGCCTCAGCCGAAGGTTCCATCTGCTTACTCTGGCAGCTGCACATCAGGACAGCTATGCCGAACAGGATAATTTGTTTAATCTTATTCATTCTTATTTTAGATTTAAAGCAAAAACGGGACAGAAGTAAACCTCGCTACTTTCTGTCCCGTTTTTCTATTTATTGTCCGTAGATAAACTAAGGTAATTATTTAATCATATCGAAACCTGTATAAGGAATCAACGCTTTCGGAATGCGGATACCTTCAGGTGTCTGATTGTTTTCAAGCAATGCAGCAACGATACGCGGCAAAGCCAAAGCACTTCCGTTCAGCGTATGGCACAGTTGTGTCTTTTTGTTCTCATCACGATAACGGCATTTCAGACGGTTAGCCTGATAATTATCGAAATTGGATACGGAACTTACTTCCAACCAACGTTTCTGAGCTTCCGAATATACTTCGAAGTCGAAGCAAAGAGCGGCAGTGAAACTCATGTCGCCACCACACAGACGCAGGATACGGTACGGAAGTTCCAGCTTCTGGAGCAGGCCTTCCACATGGTCCAGCATTTCCTGATGAGACTGCTTAGAATGCTCCGGTTTGTCGATACGAACCAGTTCCACTTTAGAGAACTCGTGCAGACGGTTCAAACCGCGTACATCTTTACCATAAGAACCGGCTTCGCGACGGAAACATTGTGTATAGGCACAGTTCTTGATAGGCAACTGTTTCTCATCGATAATTACATCACGGTAGATATTGGTGACCGGCACTTCGGCAGTCGGTATCAGATAAAGGTCGTCCACTTCGCAATGGTACATCTGTCCTTCCTTATCCGGAAGCTGACCGGTACCGAAGCCGGAAGCGGCATTTACCACGGTCGGCGGCATGATTTCCATATAACCGGATTTGCGTGCCTCATCCAGGAAGAAGTTTATCAAAGCACGCTGCAACTGAGCGCCCTGTCCTTTATAAACCGGAAAACCGGCACCTGTAATCTTCACACCCAGGTCGAAGTCAATCAAGTCATATTTTTTAGCCAATTCCCAATGAGGCAGTGCGTCCTTCGGCAGTTCTGTTTCCATACCACCCATTTTTTCTACCACATTGTCCTCAGCGGCAACGCCTTCGGGCACTTCATCGTAAGGCACATTCGGAATTGTATAAAGCAGGTTCTGCATCTCTTCCGCAGCCTGGTCCATTTCAGCCTGAATGCCCTTGCTCAGTTCCTTGATTTCGGCAACACGCTTTTTAGCAGCTTCGGCTTCTTCTTTTTTGCCTTCTTTCATCAGGCCACCGATTGTTTTCGACAGCGAGTTAACCTCTGCCAGGTTTGTATCTAATTGATTCTGTGTACTACGTCTTTTATCGTTCAGTTCAATCACCTTAGCGATGCTTTCTTTTGCACCCTTAAAGTGTTTCTTCTCCAGACCACGAATCACGCGGTCTGTTTCTTCCGTAATCATTTTAAGCGTCAACATACTTGCTCTATGTTTATTTATTTTGAAATGCAAAGATACATAAAAAAGCAACTTCCGCTCAGATGTTTACAAAAATATCTCACTTCACCCGTCCTCCCGTTATCCAGCTCCGGGTATAATAGGGTTCGCTCAGGCTACTGACCATTACTCCCCTGGAAGTACTGGTATGGATAAACTTCCCGTTCTTCAGATAAATTCCTACATGGTTAGGTGTCTTTTTCTTGCCTCCTCCTGTTTTAAAAAACACCAAATCGCCTTCCTGCAATTTGCCGCGGCTGACCTTCTTACAATTATATTTCAGCATATCCGCCGACGAACGTGCCAACTGTTTTCCATAAACCTCGCGAAACACAATCGCCACAAACCCGGAACAATCCACGCCCCGCTTGGTACTTCCTCCCATCCGGTGAGGTGTCCCCAGCCATTTCGCCCCTTCATTATAAAGAAAGATATTATCATCCGGCGTAATACGCACACCATATAAACGTGACAATTCCTTCGGCCCTTTAAAATCAGCCGGAAGTGCCACACGTTTCTTACTGCTGCAGGATGTCAGGACCAGTACAAACAAAAACAGCCAAAGGCTGAATATAGGATTTTTATATATCATGATTTATTTATTCTCTTTCTGTAGTTGGAGCAATACGATGAACCGTTTCTTTTACTTGCTTTACAACATCTACCCCATCTCATACTTATTAGGATTGATTCTTATAATGCAAATATACATATTTTTCAACACCATTCGAAAAGTTTTTAGAAAACACCATCACATTCCAACGATCGATTCAAAGTAAGGATTCAGTTTGTGCTGGTTATAATTAGCTTCCGCTATCATTTTTGAAGAGTTTGCATAACAATACTCACATTTATGCGGACAGGTATATTTGTTCAACCCCATCAACCCTCTCGCCAGATACTCCATATCATCCTTCTCAAAAAGCCGGTAATTAATATGATTCTTTTCCAGATTCGCTTTTACCTTCTTATATTCCAGAATATCAGCAAAACTGAATACCAGCTTCTTCGTATACCCTTTTAACTGATTTCCGATACGCTCAACCTTTTCCAGTAAATCATCTTTAGAAATCCGGTCAGTCAGCACCATCGGGTCAAAGCGCCAGATAACCCGGTCGCTATCCAGACGGTCAACCAATCGTTTAAACGTATCTATCAACTGACTTATTCCTTCTCAAAATACAATTGTTTTTAATTGCAAATACAACTGTTTTTGTTTCTAAATACAATTGTATTTGTATTCAAATACTTAAGTCTATGAAATAGAGAACATTTTGAATATTTATTTTCTTAGAGTTGAAAGAAGATTATTTCACCTACTGACATACTGTTGTCACCACAATAGTCTATATTTGTAACCTTACTATCAATATTGCAAAATGAAAACAGAAAAGCCATTAGTAGACAAAGATTACGTATTAGATAAAATTGAAAGTTGGACATTTGTCGAAATACCGGAAATCCCAATGCCTAAGACTCCTTTTGGAATGCTAAAAGTAAAAGGAAAGATAGATAACTATGAATTTTCCAATGTACACCTGATGCCTATCGGAAACGGACATATAGGTCTGGCTGTAAAATCGGAAATAAGAAAAAAAATAAAAAAGCAAGCTCCAGATATCGTACATATCACACTGTATGAAGATAATACGCCATTAATAATACCCGAAGAATTATTGTTATGCATGGAAAATGAGGAGGGCCTCTTAGATAAATTTGAAAAATATAAGCATGGTCAAAAAAAAGCATTTATAGATTGGATTAATTCTGCAAAAACAGAACAAACCAAAGCCAACCGCATTGCCAAAACGATAACAATGATACAAAAGAATGAGAAGATTTAATGGACACAAATTTCGACATTCCTTTGATTATCAATTACAAATATAATATTAAATCTAAAAACATAGGCAAAAAACAAAGACAATGTTTAATTTACAGTCTCTTTCAATCAATTTAAAGATTATCTCCAAAAATCTTCAGTTACCATGTTTATATTTTATCAACATAATTACTGGATTATCTTCTTCATCTAATCCAGCAGCAATCTCTTTTAACCGCCCTTTAAGTTGTCCGCTTTTGTAGGCATTTACAAGCCTGTATGCTTCCAGATTTTGCCAAGTTGCAATTTCATTACCTACAGGTCTTGTACTCATTAATACTTTTTTCCCAAAATAATCGTTATTGGATACAGTATATTTAAATATCACCTTATTCTTTTTGTCGTAAACCAAACTAATATAAGGGAAGCCTTGTTGTGTCGCAAAATCATACTCTTTCTTTACTACTTCCATGAAACAATAATCATCAGTTACTATACCAGGACAAAGAAACACTTCTGGTGGTGCCATAGATTGAATGGGGGGAGTTCTTACAATAAATGGAGTCATATCATGATTAGAAGAATATATGTAGACAGTGTCGGAAGATGGTTCGGTAATTATATAATTATTGTAATAAGGTATTATCGGTTCATAGGGAAGCCGTGCAGAATAAGACCTGCTATTTGCTTCATCTTTTAATACTATTGATTTATCTATTCGTTTTTCAAAATTAACTTTAATATCCTTAGTTTCTAATCCGTTGTACTTTGAAACAATCGTAAACGATTGTTCATTCACAGTTCCATCACAGCAAATCAGGTTATCATTATCAAAATTGTATACTTTATAATACATAGCACTTCCATTATGCTTCAAAGTTCTCTTATAATTTCCATCCAAATCATATACAATAATTCTCTTTGCTAAATGCTCATTGACAAACATCTCGTTTCTATTTTCATCAAGGGTAATTCCTGTAATATATGTATACTCTCCATTACCTTGTCCTTTTCGGTTTATCTTCTTCACGCCTTTACCACTTCTATTAAAGATAAAAATATCTCCATCAAAGTTACGGTTTATCACGATAACATACTTTTTACCAATGTCCATCACAAGACCCTGACAAATAAATTCATTTGTCGTTTCCAAAGGAATATATTCAACATCCATAAAATTCTGAAGAATCAGTTCTTTTTTAGGGTAACTTGCTGTAACATCAACCATGATAAAATTATCTGTTGATTGTTTATCATCTCCACACCCAACCAATACCAACAGGATAATTATCCGAATAATACTAGTTTGTTTCATTTTTGTTTCTCCTATATAATATATTGTTTGGTATCAAACTGATTCAACCGAAGTACACTCCATAATCCAATTGATTATCAACAACAAATATAGTATTTATTTCTAAAAACAAAAGAGTACAGACTAGAAACATAACAATAAAGACCATATCCAAAGTCTGTACATACTTTCTCTTGAATACGAATTACTCCGTCTTTATAGACTTCACCGGATTGTTGAGAGCCGCTCTTAACGATTGGAAACTAACCGTCAGCAAAGCAATCAGGGTTATCAGCAAGGCCACTCCTGCAAAAATATCCCAACCGAGTGTAATCCGGTAGGCATAATCCTTCAGGTAGTGGTTAGCGGCATATAAAGAGACAGGAATACCTATTACAAAAGAAATAAGTAAAAGTACCATATACGCTTTTCCCAACAAAAATAGTATATCTATTATTTTAGCCCCCAATACTTTGCGGACACCAATTTCCTTTGTTCGCTGTTCGGCAGAAAAGGCACTTAATCCCAGTAACCCCAAACAGGAGATAAAAATTGCCAGCATGGCAAATAAGGCAGACAACTTTTCTACCAGATGTTCATCCTCAAACAAATCATCGAAACGGTCGGTCATAAAGGTCGGCTCAAACGCATGATACGGTGTAAAAGAACGCAATACCGTCTGTACCCGCCCTATCGCTTCATACGTATCGATATCCGGTTTCAGACGAACAAACAATATATACGTTCTTTGAGGATCATAGAAAAACAAAGCAGACGCCGGCTCAAGTGTATAAAAATCATCGAACACGAAATCTTTCATAATACCAACTATCTCCCATTTGTGATCAGGCGACTGACCGATTTGTCCTCCTACACGGCCTTCCCTTCCCATTCTTTTTGCCAGAGTCTCATTGATAAGGATTCCTGCCCCTCCCTTATTATTTTTCTTAGCCGGATCGATATCCGTTCCGTCAAGCAGTTTTATCCCGGCAGCATCTATCAAACCTTCCGACACAAAATTAAAAGAAATATAGGCATCATCTTCCGGATCTTTTCCATTCCAATACCAGGGATTGGTACGCATACTCGATTTCAGAATCGGACTGGCTGAAAACCCACAATTTTCTACTACACCGGTATTGATCAGCTCATTCCGCACAGCCGAAGACGCATTACACAATTCTTCGGTAGCCGGAAAACTTACCAGATTTTCTTTTTTTATTCCGATATCCCGTTTTTGTACCAGCTGTATCTGAAGATAAATAACAAAAGTACTACAAATCAGGATAAATGCCATCGTAAATTGAAAGATAACCAACCCCTGACGTATCCATGCGGCACTTCCCCCTTTACTCACTTTCTGCATTTTCAGCGTAGTCAACGGATTGAAAGAGGACAGATACAACGCCGGATAACTACCGGCCAGAAAAGTACAAAACAATCCGATCGCCACCAGTCCGGTCACAATCATCGGATCGAGCAGACTAAAGGATAATTGAACGCCTATAAATTCATTAAACCAGGGAAGACTCAGCCAGATCAATCCGACCGACAGCAAAAGAGCTATCGATGTTATCAGTCCCGATTCTACCAGAAATTGCCGGATCAGGTGTTTTCGTTTGGTTCCGAAGGTTTTCCGCACACCGACTTCCAACGCCCGTTTTTGGGAACGTGCAGTCGATAGATTCATAAAATTGATACAGGCAATCAGGAGTATCAACACTCCGATCAGAAAGAAAAGGGAGACAGTCTTTATGTAGCCGCCACCAGTTTCTATCCCATCTTTAAACTGACCATACAAAAGCATTTTATTAAGAGGATAAAGGAATATCTGAATACTCTCACAAGCCGGCCCGGCTTTACGAAAAGCGAGTCCTTTCAGCTTCTCATTCAACTGCTCCAGATCCACTCCCGGTTCCAACTCGACATAAGTTTGCAGCCAGGAAGCCCCCCATTCGTTTACATTAAATACTTTTTTCATTTCCTCTACGAAGACACGAAAAGGTATCAGCCATTCAAATTGGAACGAAGTATTACCGGGCATATCCTCAAACACACCCGTTACTTGATATATAACTCCTTCATGAATCAACCCCTTTCCTATCGGATCTTCTTCGTTATATATCTTTCGAGCCATCGACCGGCTGAGGACAATGGAATATTGCGGTTCGAAAACGGAAGAGGCATCACCACTTATGAACTTCATACCGATCAGATTAAAGAGAGTGGAATCGGCATAAGCTCCCTTTTCTTCAAAAGAGTCTGTTGTATTTTCAGGGACAAAAACGACTGGCTGAGCACTATATCTGCTACAACTCTTCACTTCCGGAAATTCGTCCTCCAAAACTTTTGACAGCATAGAATTTGATTCGAAGCTTGTTATACATTCATTCGAGACAGGAAAATAATGAGATGCACTGACATATATATTTCGGGAATTAGGGATTGCCTTGTTGAAATTCACTTTACTTTCCACCCAGAGAAAGATAAGTGCAGCCGAAGTAATTCCGATTGCCAGCCCCAGGATATTCAGAAAACTATATATTTTATTCCGGAAAATAATCCGGAGAGATCTTCTTATATTCATTGTGTAAGTTTTTTAGTTTGCGGTATAAGCTAATTCTTTCAGGAAATTTTCCGAAACAGGTTTCCCATCCAGCATATGAATAATCCGGTGGCTGTAACGGGCATCGTGTTCACTGTGTGTTACCATAACGATCGTGGTTCCGGCATCATTGAGCATAGTCAGCAGATCCATTATTTCCAGGCCATTGCGACTATCCAGGTTTCCGGTTGGTTCATCTGCAAGGATCAGTTTCGGATCATTGACAATTGCCCGGGCAATCGCCACACGCTGCTGTTGTCCGCCCGAAAGCTGCGACGGGAAATAGTTACGGCGATGATTGAGAAGGACGCTTTTCAAGGCTTTCTCTACTTTCATTTTGCGGAGGGAGGCTTTCATTCCACAATTTTCCAACGGCAATTCGATATTCTCAAATACAGTTAACTCTTCTATCAGATTGAAATTCTGGAAAACAAAACCAATATTCTCCCTTCGCAAATCGCAACGTTTGTCTTCACTTAATCCGGTAACCTCAACCCCATTAAAAAGATAGGAACCCGAATCAGGATCGTCAAGCAATCCCAGTATATTCAGTAAAGTAGACTTTCCACATCCCGACGGTCCCATAATGGCAACAAACTCATGTTCCTTTACATGAAGCGACATATTATCCAAAGCAATTGTCTCCACCTCTTCCGTCCTATAGACTTTCCTCAAATCATTTATTCTAATCATAGTCTTATGAATAATTTAGCATGTTACATATAAATCCGGAACAATTGATATGCCAAAACAGCAATCCCCAATATATTAACCCATTAACAAAACGACCGCCCTTGAATAGTGTCCATAAACGGACACCTTATGTCTGCCTACAGACAAAAAACAGGAACAGCTTGGGCATTCACTCCATTCTTGATATATTTGCAACCTACTAACAAGAGTAATTATGAACTTACACCAGGCAAATATACTGATTGTTGATGATGATAAAGACGTTCTGACCGCCGTACGTTTTTTGCTGAAGATGGAAGTGAAAACAATACTGACAGAAACAAACCCGGACAACATTCATAAGCTGGTCACAGAGAATGACATAGACATTATTTTGTTGGATATGAACTTCAGAAGCTCCATCAACACCGGTAACGAAGGTCTGTTCTGGCTGAAAGAAATAAAAAAACGAAAACCATCCCTGTCAGTCATTATGATTACAGCCTATGCAGATATTGACCTGGCCATCAAAAGCCTAAAAGAAGGGGCGGCCGACTTTATCGTCAAACCCTGGCATAACGAGCATCTGCTGAATATCCTGTCGGAGACACTTCGGAAACAGGCAACTCCGGACAGTAAAGAGAAAACAAATAAAAGAAATACTGATATAGAGATTATCGGAAACTCGGAAAGCATGCAGCTTTTGTTCCATAAATTACAAAAGATAGCACCTACCGATGCTAATATATTGATCCTGGGAGAAAACGGAACAGGAAAAGATCTTGTTGCCCGCTACATCTATCAGTCATCCCTTCGCCGGAATCAGCCATTTGTAAAAGTAGACGTAGGTTCCCTGACGGAAACCCTTTTCGAGAGCGAACTTTTCGGACATAAAAAGGGAGCATTTACAGATGCGCGTGAAGATCGTACCGGTTTAATCGAGGCAGCAGATAAAGGGACACTTTTCCTGGATGAAATCGGAAATATAACTTTGCAACAGCAGGCCAAACTGTTGACCGTACTGCAAAACCGTGAAGTGACTCGCCTCGGAGCCAATACCCCGATGCCGGTAGATATCCGTCTGCTGTCAGCAACCAACCTGCCATTACGGGAGTTAGCCAACGAAGCAAAGTTTCGTAAAGACTTGATTTACCGAATCAATACAGTAGAGATAACCGTACCGCCTCTACGTGAACGAGGCGAAGATATTATCCTGCTGGCAGAACATTTCCTGAAAATGTATGAGAAAAAGTATTTCAAACAAAAGTTCCGTTTAGCCGACTCAGCCAAAAAGAAACTGATGCTGTATCATTACCCCGGCAACGTACGCGAGCTGCAATACACCATAGAAAGAGGCGTTATCATGGCCGACAGCGATGTGCTGAAAGCGGAAGACATCACCTTCTCTCCCTTGGAGCAACAGGAAGAAAATGCCCAACCGATACCGACACATAATCTGGATGATCTGGAGAAGACAGCCATCGAACAGGTCATTCAAAAACATAACGGAAACATATCGCAAGCGGCAAAAGAACTGGGATTAACCCGGGGAGCCTTATACCGCCGGCTAGAAAAACACGGACTATGACGATCGCCCTATCCATCCTAATCGTTATACTTCTGCTATATATAATATATGTACGCAGGAAAACAAAACAGGATATCGACGAATTTACCGAGTCCATCATTAACAGAGATTTTTCAAGGAAATATCCCCGGTTCCAGTCTATCGCGGATGCCTTCCTGAATCTGGCGGCCGAGAAAGAAGCGCAGCAGCATTACCTGAAAGAGATGCTGGAACTGGTCGATACAGGTATCCTCGCCTATGATGTGGAAACCCATGAATCACTATGGATGAATGACTCTTTTACGACCCTGCTCAACATTCCTCATATCAAGAATATCAACTGGCTGAAAAAGCAAAACGAAAACCTTTTCAATGAACTGCTCGATATCCCGGTAAACAAAAGTACCCTGATAACGATCCATGCCCGGAAGCAAACCATCAAAACAATGACAAACGCTTCCGTCTTTCAAACCGGAGGGAAAACCTACAAACTGATTGCCTTCCATAATGTAAGCGCAACGATGGAAGAAGTCGAATCGGGTGCCTGGAAAGGATTACTCAATGTAATGACTCATGAGATAATGAATTCTATCGTCCCTGTCTCATCCCTCTCAGATACGCTCAGAAGAAAAATACATACATTGAAAGAAAATGTATCCGAACCATCTACTACGGATCTGGAAGATATGGAACTGGCGATGGACACAATTCACCGGAGAAGTGAAGGCCTACTGCGCTTTGCCGAAACCTATCGCAATCTAAGCCAAAAGATAGTACCTGATATGAAATCATATAATCTCTATGATTTGCTGAGTTCTGTTCATTCCCTGATGAATCCTTCCCTTCAACAAAAAGGGATCGCTTTCACGCTAAAAACAAATGCTCCGGAAGTTACCGCCTTTATGGACAGGGATCTGATAGAACAGGTTATCATCAACTTCATAACCAATGCGACCTATGCCACAAGTGAAAAAGAGAATCCGCAAATACATCTTTTCTCCGGGTATGACTCAGAAGGACATCCTTACATCACCGTTGCCGACAATGGCAAGGGCATCCCCGACTCAATCCGCGACAAGATTTTCATTCCATTTTTCAGTACCAAGAAAAACGGCAACGGCATTGGCCTGAGCATTTCCCGGGAAATCGTCAAACTGCATAACGGAAAGCTGCACGTGCAAAGCCAGGAGAAAGAAGGAAGTGCCTTCACCATTTTATTCAGTCCCTAAGCCAGCATTTGTTTCATTAGGAAGAAATAAGTGTTTCTACCGCATGAAACAGTTGTTTCCCCTGCATGAAACAGGAAGCGAAACCACATAAAAAAAGCGAAACCTCCTTTCGGAATTCCGCTTTTCTTATTTTCTTCGAGTAAAGCTATCTTATGCTTCTGCTACAACTTCCTGGATAGAAACGAATGATCTGTTTTCTTTACCTCTACGGAAAGTAACAACACCATCTTTCAAAGCGTACAACGTATGATCTTTACCGATACCAACGTTTTCACCCGGATGATGAACAGTACCTCTCTGGCGAACCAAAATGTTACCAGCTTTAGCAACTTCACCACCAAAAAGCTTAACACCTAATCTTTTACTTTGTGATTCACGGCCGTTCT
>ERZ856578.870-NODE-870-length-61307-cov-17.635701_pt1 | contig 61307 bp, 61 predicted proteins | sample MGYA00514384_ERZ856578 | MGnify/ENA primary metagenome ERZ856578 (study PRJEB29103, sample SAMN06111958) | human gut metagenome | biome: human gut; feature: ankylosing spondylitis patient; material: healthy_person | host: Homo sapiens | place: China:Hangzhou...
ATAGGTCACATCATCACAGTCGGACGTGACCAGGGCCAGGGACTTCTCGCCAGGCAGAAGGCCCAGCTCCTTGGCCAGATCGGCGGCCACATTGGGAATGATCTTGGTCGCCAGGACGCTTGCTCTTACAGGATCCCGCTTCATATTTGTTTCCTCCTCATCGTAACGACCCGGGCTCTGTTTGAAAACCGGGGAAGGGTCATACGGACGGTGGTTTTCCCCCGCCCAAGCATGTCGTTTTCGATCGACACCCTGTCGAACCTGAACATAGAGCTCTCCCTGGCCAGCAGACCGCTCACTGCTCCGGACTGGCCCCGGGCAGTGCGGTGAAAAGCTCCGCGATTTTCAAAAGAGGCATCCGCTTCTCCTCCGCCACCCTCCGCAGAAAGTCCAGCGCATCCCCCGCATTGAGCTTCTCCCGCTCCATGACGGCACATTTGGCCCGCTCCAGCGTCCGGTGCTCACTGATCTGCCGTTCGACTTCGGCACAGTCCTGCCGGATGCGCTCCATGGCTCTGTTCCGCGCCAGAGCTGCGGCCAACCCCGGCAGTAGCTGTTTTTCCGTCACCGGCTTTACCAGATAACCTCCCGCTCCCAGATCTCTGGCTGCGGACACCAGCCTTTCGTCCGACCGCCCTGTCACAAAGAAGACCAGCTCCGCCAAATGCTCCTTTCGCAGGTAGGCGGCCGCCGAAAGGCCATCCAGATAGCGCAGGGGGATATCCAGAAAGACCGTCTCCGGCCGAAGCGCCTCACAGAGCTGGACCAGCTCCACGCCGTCGTTGGCTTCTCCGGCGACCGTATATCCGCCCCGCTCCAAAATCCCCCGCAGTCTCCCGCGGTCCTCCGCGCTGCTGTCTGCCAGGACAACATAGTTTCCCTTTGCCTGCATATTCCACCACACATCCCCCAAGGGGCCTTTCAACAACAAAAAAAGCGCACTCAAACACCGGACGGGTGCTCAAGACGCTTCCGCACATCTCGCATAACAGGCAGATCCGCTCTTTCGCGTGACCCGCTTGACGTTATTTGAATTATACACAAACCTTGGGCTCTTGTCAATGTTTCTTAGGCCTTTTGCCGGGAATTTTCCCAGTGGAAGAGGGACGCACCCGCGTGCGCCCCTCCCCCAACGGACTTTCTTTTCTAAAGAACGCCCAGAGCCCGGCTTTGGATCTCCAACCGCTTGTCCCGCTCCGCACGGTTCGCCGCAGAGAGCTCATGTACCAGCCATTCCGGAGCGATCCTTTCCACCAGCGCCCGTACGGCGGGGGTGGTCCATGGGCGATGGGTATCGATGCTCAGGATATGCTGATAACTCTGGCAGAACTGCTCCGCATAGTCCACCGGCCAGGGGTCCGGCAGGCTGCCTGTGTGGGCCTTTACATAGGCGCCGCTGAGGCTCTGGTGGAGGTGGATTCCCCGGACCATGCTCCCCAGCCCGCCGTGCTCCTCCAGCATTCGGCTGACCCAGTCCGCCCCTTCCTCCTGTGTCCTGAGCTCCAGGTTCGCATTCATCAAATGGCCGGTATCCAGCATAATGCCCTTATTCTCATACTGAATGCCATCCAGCAGGCGCCTGGTAAGCGCCGGCATTGTGAAGGTGAAGCCCGGCCACCACTGGTTCTCCACTAGGAAGGCCAGTGTAAGATTTCGGCCCGAAAGCAGCGTGTTGATGACCTCCAGCGCCGCGTCGACGACCTCCTGATGGTTGTGCTCCCAACGATAGGTATAGCCCTCCTCCACGGACACATCCGAGACGTGGAAGACCACATACTCGGCCCCCCACTGCACCGCACGGTCGAGATCCTCGGAATAGAGCTTCAACAGGGTGTCCGGCCCCTCCGGTCCGCCGTAAAAGGAGGTCCATGCGGTCGCGCTCCCAAACTTGCGGGTCAGCGCCCTCCGGTCCGCCCGCCAGAAATCCAGCCAGTCCGGGAAGAAGGTCAGATGGTATCCCACATGGAGATGCTCCGGGATGTTCTCCGGCAGGTCTTCCCCGCCCCAGATCACCTCCAGCCCGTCGCAATCAAAGTGTCGGCAAGCTGCCTCCAAGCTCCTGGTCGATGGATACTCCGCCAGCGTTCCAGCGGTCATCGGCATACTGATCAACTTTTTCAACCAAACGCCTCCTTTCTCTCACATGAACTGAAAAAAAGCCGTGGGACACCCCCTACGTCGGAGCGCCCCACGGTCTTCCCACAGGTGGATATTCCTGGTATGGGCGGGCCCCGCAGTGGCAGCTACGGGCCCGCGTCCTTCTTCGGATCGCCATACCAGTCCAAAGGGAGGTGAAGAAGCCACCTGACACGTCACATAAGGAGTGAGCGCCGACAACAAAAAAGCCGTATCCTCTAACAAGGATACAGCAATAGCCCTGTGGAAGTGACACAGGGGCTGCACCCTCCTAAGCGCGAGGAGGTTTCTCGTGCGCCATACACAGGCAGGTATTCTGACTTAGGTGTCAAACGCGCTCCCCGCCTTCCCAGAGTTCTCACTCCAGTGACATCTTGGGGGTCCGCTTCACCAATACAGCAACGGCTTTGTGCGGGATTCTCACCCGACTTCCCTTTTGAGCAAATGGGATCAGCACCTGCGTACCACTTATGATTCAGTTGTCAGCTTGGCTGATTTTATTATAATCTCCTCTTCAACCCCTGTCAAGGGGAAAAGGAAAAATCTGAAAGACAATATCCCCCCGCCGCCCAATGGGCGGCGGGGGGATGGGAAGGAGGTCCCGCTTCCTTACTGCCAGTCGGCAGGGAACACGGTATAGGCGTATTTGGCGTGATCGGGGGTGCTGAAATGGATATGGCTACCCTTGGGGATGTAGATGACGTCTCCGGCATCTCCGCCTACCACACGCCCGTCGATCTTGATCTCCAGACGGCCTTCCAGCACGATGTCCCACTCGTCATAGGTCAGGGTCCACTCGAAGTCGGCTCCGTCGGTGAGCTCCATGATGCCGCAACCCATGCGGGGCGCCTCTTCCAGAGTGGCCACATCCTTGAGCTTGACGTCGTTCCGCCCCTCAAAGGGCTCCAGCTTCACGGTGGAGGTCTTGACGCTGAGTACGCCGCTGGGATCCACGTGCTTCTCAAAGCCACAGCCGCAGGAGGACGCGGCGGCCGTCTCCGAGAGGACCTTTTCCACGATGCTGCGGATGAGTTCTTCACTTACATTCATAGCGATTCCTTACCTTTCCAGGCGGTCTTGTTGTCAGAACTTTACGTTCTCGATCTTAGCCAGCAGTTTGGGGGCCAGAATATTGGCCACGATAATGGCGGTAACACCAGCCACCAGCTTGCCCACGATCACAGGGAAGATCATGTCGGGGTTGTTGCCGGCGGTAAAGCCCAGGTGATCGCCGAACACAAAGGCGGCAGACACGGCGAAGGCCACGTTCAGCAGCTTGCCCTTCGGGTTCATCTCGCCCATGATGTTGAACATGGCGATGTTGTTGGCCAGGTTGGCCACCATGCCGGCAGAGCCCTGCTCGTTCATGCCCAGAGCGGCACCGATCTTCTCCAGGGGCTTGCCGAAGGTACGGGTGATCCACTCCACCATGGGGAACGCGCCGATGAGGACGATGGCGATCTGACCGCAGGTCAGCAGGCCGCTGTCCAGGCCACGGGAGCCGTCGGCGGGGTTCTCCACCATGATGTGGAACACAGGGAACATGATACCGGTGATTTGCTCGAACACCGCGATGGCGGTGAGGGCGGTGATCACGATGGTAACGCCGGTGCCGAACTTGTTAAAGCCGTTGATCATGGGGCCGGGGGCGAACCACAGGCCGAGGACGATCAGGGCCGCGATGATGATTACGGGGATCAGGTTCTGGATGATGGTGATGAAGTTGAGGTGATACTCTGGGGCCAGGGTATTCATCATCAGGCCGCCGACAATACAGCCGATGGGCACGGTGATGAGACCGGCCAGGACGCCGGCACCCAGATAGCCACGGTCTTCCTTCTTGATGATGCCCAGAGCCACGGGGATGGTAAACACGATGGTGGGGCCCATCATGGTGCCCAGAATCAGGCCGGCAAAGTTTCCAATGGCTACGTCGCCCTCGGCCAGCTGCATGGCCAGAGGATAACCGCCCATGTCACAGGCCAGCAGGGTGGTGGCGAACATGGCGGGGCTGGCTCCGAAGATGCCGTAAATGGGCTTCAGGATGGGGCCCAGCAGCATAGACAGCACCGGGGCGGCCGCCACAACGCCGGCCATGGACATGGCCAGAGGGCCCATGGCGTTGAAGCCTTCCTCAAACTTTTCGCCGTAACCCAGCTTGTTGCCGCAGATCTTATCGATGGCGCCCACGAGCATGAAGATCATCATGATCATCATGATCACGGAGTTGATGGAAATACCGGAGATCCATGCGGAAATACTCTCGGTAAAGACACTGGGGTCGGCAGCAGCAATCAGTTCACTAAAATCCATATTATGCTCCTTCTCCTTCTCTTGATGAATCGGTTTCGGAGGGCTGCCCCTCCGTTTTGCTTACAGCAGGGACTGGAACAGCTTAGGCGACGGCCTGGGGATGACCGTGGTGCCCACCAGGAGCTCCGCCTCCCGCTCCGCCGCGGCCACAGCCGCCCGGACCGCACCCACATCACCGGTCAGGGTCACATAGCCCTTGCCGCCGATGGCGTAGCCGATGCGGACCTCAATGAGGGTGATATTGGCCGCCTTGGCAGCCACATCGGCGGCCGTAATGGCGGAGGCCACAGAGTAAAACTCCAGAACGCCCACGGCGCCCGGCTTTTCTACCTGCGTGGTCATGCTGATGGCCTGAATGACCTGAGGGTGCACGTTGGGGAGGGTCAGGGTGTCCACCACGCACTCTCCGCCCCGCTTGATTCCCTCAGCCATGGAGGCTTTTACGTCGCCAGTGTCGCCGGCGATCAGGATCATGTACTTGCCAGGGCAGACGGTGGAGGAGCGGATGAGGTCCACCTGGGCCGCCTTCACCATGTAATCGCAGGTTTCGATGCCCCTGGCGATGCTGTTGAGTTCCACCATGCCGATGGCAAGTCTGCTGGCGTTTCCCATGCTTCTCACTCCTTCCGACCGCGGATGCGGGCGCCTTTTTCGGTGATCTCCTCCACCACGCCGGAAATGCTGGCGTGGATATTCGCAGACAGGCCTTCCGCCGCCTGCGCCAACAATTCGCCTTTCTCCACATGGTCGCCCGCTGCCTTTACCGGGATTGCGGGCTTCCCAATGTGCTGTGAGAAGGGGACGAACACTGTCTCTGGGTGCAGTTCCTTACACGTATGGGCGTGGAGACCGTAATATTGGCTGAGGCCCAGACGAGCCACCAGCCGGTCCGTGGGCGTGTGCCGCTGATCCACAAACTCTCTTGCCTGCGGCTCCATGTTCCGCGGGACCTGGATACCACGGGAGCGGAGCTGCCCTTTGATGTACTGGTTCACTTTTCTCGGAGAGAGCCCCATGGGGCAGGCGAACATCTCACAAACGCCGCAGTCGCAGCAGTTTGCCGCATCTCCAAACGCCCGGAGATATTCCTCGTTGTCCTCCATCCTCTCCTCACGCCAGAGATTCCGCATCACCAGATTGGGGCGGATCTGGTGACCAATGAGGTAGCGGGGGCAGAGGTCGGTGCACATGCGGCACTGAATGCAGGCGCTTCTGGTCTGATGCCGGATGGCTGCCATAGGGAGTGCCGCCCGGCGGAACAAATAGTGGTCCTTGGGAAGGACAATGATATTGCCAGTAGTCTTGGTGACCACAGCCGCCTCAATGGCCGCCTGGTCCTCCAGAACCTTGCCCATCATGGGTCCGCCCAGGATCAAAGAATACGCGCCGATGGTCGGCTCTGCCGCCGCCACACACTCGGTAATGGCGGTGCCCACGGGAACGTGGAGCATGATGGGAGCCTTTACCTCGCCCACCACGGAGAGGAACTTATCGGTAACGTTTTTACCCTGCAGGGCGTCGAAGATATTGAGCAGGGTGCCCACGTTGTCCACTACGCATCCCACGTCCAGTGGGAGGCCCCGCTCCGGGACCGAGCGGCCCGTGACCTGCTGGACCATGGTCTGCTCGTCGCCTGCGGGATAGAAGGTCCCCATCTCAAATATCTCCACTTGGGCGCCCATGCGCCCGATGGCATCGGAAAGTGCGGCAATCTCAGCCCTATACTTTCCTTTCAATGCGATCACCGCCCGTTCGGCCCCCAGATGGGTGGCCACGGCGGCCACTGCGGCGATGATCTCGTCCGCATAGGTGCGGCACAGATATTTATCTGTCTCGATGAGAGGCTCGCACTCTGCGGCGTTGACCACAAAGCATTCGGCCTTGGCGTTCAGCTTGACGTGGGTGGGAAACCCAGCGCCGCCTGCGCCGACGATACCGGCTGCCTTGACTGCTTCGGTCAGATTCATGCTTTCACCGCCTTAATCCCTTACCTTAGTCCAAAATGCTGGAGTCGATCTCCTGGTCGTCCACGATACCCACCACAGTGGCGTCAACGGGGACCGCCATGTCCCCGGCCGCGCTCCGGGCCGAGCTTCCGCCGACGATGATGACCGTCTCGCCCACACCGGCGCCGATGATATCGGCGGCCACGATGGGCGTCTTGTCTTTGGAGCCGTCCAGGATATTGATGGGCTGCACGATGAGCAGCTTATAGCCGGCCAGCTTTTCCTCTTTGCGGGTAGCCCAGATGTTGCCGATGACTTTTGCGACTTTCATATGCTGTCCCCCTGTTTGACTGTTGGGCGGCCAGGCCCGGGAGAGCGCAGGGCGCTCTCCCGATCCCCGGCGTCATCACGCCTCGTCCTTGACGATGCTCATGCCGCGGTCTTTGGCGGCGTCCTTTGCAAGGGCGGTGATGATACATTTCTCGCTGATGCGGATACAGGTGACCCCGGCCATATTGGCCTCAATCAGATCCTTTTCGGTGAGTACCCGCTTGTCGATGCGCAGTTCCTTTTGCTCTGCGCACATCGGCGCCGAGCAGGCGCACTCCGGCACCGCAGGCGCTGCCGCCGGAACGGGGGCGGGTTCCGCCGCGCCGAGAATGACCTGTTCCAGGCTGGCCTGCGCACAGACGACCACGCCGGAGGCCACCAACAGATCCAGCTTCTGCTGCATCATATGATAGTAGGCAGCGGGTGCCGTCTCCTTGTACTGGTACAACTCCACCTCTTCGGTGGGAACGTAGACCTTTTTACCTGAGAGGATGGCTTGGGAGGCAAGACGGGTATATGCGCTGTCACAGGTGCCCGACGCCAGCTTACAAAGGGCGTCGCAGGTCAGGTTGAAGAGGATCACGGCCTCAAAGTTGTTCAAATCCACTTCATAGTGGTGCATGAGCGCGCAATCCGTGCTGTAGTGGGCTTTCAGGGCCTCGCTTTCCAGCATGGCATGGCAGGCTGTACCGTGATCCTGGGTGAGGATCAGCAGTCCTGGCTTGTCGCCGCAGTCACCGCACTCCCCACAATCGGCGCTGCCGCCTTCCGCTTCTGAAATCTTCTCGGCTACGCGCCGCAAGATCTCATCCACGATAGCATTATGATCCATGCCTTCCCCTCCTTTCTAAAAACATTCAGATTTTGCAGTTCATGGCGATACCCGCAGGCGTCACCAGGAACGGGTTTGCCGGCTTGATGGTCCTGATCCCCGTCTCTTTTTCGAAGATCTTTTCGATCCCCGTCAGACAACAGGTGCCGCCGCACAGATAGATGGCGTCGGTGTGTTCCTTATCGATATAGCGGTTCACAATGGACGCCATCTTCTCGACGACCGCCTTTACCACCGGCAGAATCTCCTTGTGGCGGGAATAATCCTGCTTGATGGCCTCGGCCTCCTGGAAGGGGACGTGGAAATTTCCCGCCAGTACCAAGGTGAGATGGGTGCCTCCGGTGGGCTCATCCTCAATCTGGACCACCTTACCGTCCTTCAGGATGGCAAGGCCGGTGGTCCCGCCGCCGATGTCCACCACCACGCCATCCTCGATCTGGTAGATCGAGTTGGCGGCGGAGGGCTCATCCAGGACGTTCGTGACCTCGAATCCGGCCCCCTCGGCCACATACTGGTGGGTCTTGACGCTGGACTCGGTGCCCGCAGGCATCGCGATGGCGCAGTTCATCAGCTCCGTGCCCAGGCGCTCCTCCAGCTTGGCCTTGAGTTCCTTGACGATGCGGAGCGCCCCGGAATAATCCACTACCACGCCGTCCCGCAGGACCTGAGCCGCCTGCTTCTCACAGGCGATCGGATTGTTCTCCTCATCCAGGACGACCATAACGATATAGGCCGTGCCAAGGTCCAGGCCCACCTTCAGCTTACTGCCGACAGGCTGGAAGGTCTTGGTCTCCGACTCCTCCACACGGGCCATATATGCGTTTACGCGGTCCAGATCCATCATGCTCTCGGCGCTCCTTTAATTGGGTTTTGAATTCAATTCTGATACTGCCCGGCCAGATAGCGGCACATCATGATGTGCATGGCGCTGGACATCCGGTTAAGCTCCTCGATGATATCGCCCCGGGTATATTTGGCGCCATCGTGGAAGGCCTCCGCCGCAGCCACCTCGGTCTCGCGTACCGCCGTGCGCAACTGATTGAGCAGTGCAAAGTCCTTACCCATGGTGTAATCGGGCAGCACCATGGCCTTGACCCCGAAGAAGCGCTTCGGGTCATGGGACTGTTCCCGCAGCTCCGCATGGGTGAGGCCGATCATCTTCTCCATCGTGAAGGGCTCATCCAGCACATCGCAGCGCATCATTTCCCGCAGGATGTTCAGCACGTCGTCCAGATCGTCGATCAGGGCCTGGCTGCCGCCGTGCTCGTGGATCTCCACCTGCGCGAGCACAAACAGGCTCTGCAGGGAGTCCAGCTTGCCCCGGAAGAGAATGCGGGGATGGTTTTTCACCACCAGTACATTCCCCACCAGATGGGTCATATGTTCCGGCTTCTCCATATAGAAGGCGCCGGTCTCATAGTCCACAAACTTGGGCTTGACCGCCTGGGGCTGGGGCGCGGGCGCCGATGTGGGCGCGGCCATCGTCACCTCGGGCATAGGTGGCACCTCGGTGGCGACGATGCGGGTCTTCTCCTGCTGTCCCGCCTTTACGATCTTGATTTTCCTGGACTGCAGATACTCCCGCGCAGCCGGGGTGAGGATCTTTCCCTCCGGAATGACATAGCACTCGGGCTCTGTGGCCCGCAGCTCACACCGCAGGGCATCCTCTGTGATACATTTCAAGCGCTTCACCCCCTCCGTCGGTTGGTTTATTTACAGCTTACGCTGTTTTACTTATCCAGGGAGGGGAGGATATACTCCACTTCCTCATGGGGACGGGGAATCACATGGACAGAGATCAGCTCGCCCACACGTTCGGCCGCGGCCGCGCCGGCGTCGGTGGCCGCCTTGACAGCTCCCACGTCCCCGCGGACCATCACGGTCACCAGACCGCCGCCCACGTGGACCTTGCCGATGAGGGTAACGTTGGCGGCCTTGACCATGGCGTCGGCCGCTTCGATAGAGGCCACGAGACCCTTGGTCTCGATCATGCCCAGAGCTTGCATTGTTGCCATATTCAGCACTCTCCTAAACTAGTCTCCTCCCCGCAGTCCGGGCGGGCCCCCGGGACCGGACTGCCGGTCCCGGGGCGCTTCCCCGCCGCGGGAGGGGATGGGAAAAATGGTTACTGCTTATCCAGGGAGGGGAGAATGTACTCCACTTCCTCGTGGGGACGGGGGATGACATGGACGGAAATGAGCTCGCCCACGCGCTCGGCCGCGGCTGCACCCGCGTCGGTGGCCGCCTTGACGGCGCCCACGTCCCCGCGGACCATCACGGTCACCAGACCGCCGCCCACATGGACCTTGCCGATGAGGGTGACGTTGGCGGCCTTGACCATGGCGTCGGCCGCCTCGATGGAAGAGACGAGACCCTTGGTCTCGATCATGCCCAGTGCCTGCTGAGTTGCCATATTAGTTTCCTCCTAAAAATATCTCGTACTTATGCGTTCTGGAGACGGGCCATGATGGCACGGACGATATCCTCCACGTCCGCCGTGCTCAAATCTCCGCCCCGGACGCGGCAGATGCCGTCAGAGCAGTCGGGCACACTGGCACGGATGTCCTCCAGTTCTTTGAGCCCATAGGCCACCTTGCGGGTATTGAGGAGCTGCATGGGCCCCACGTTCTCGGAAGTGGCGGAGCCGCCCACAGCGCCGCAGCCCAGGGTCAGCGCGGGCATGAGGCCGGTGGTGCCGCCGATGCCGCCAAGGGCGCTGGGGGTATTCACCATGATGCGGGAGGCGGGGACTCGCTTGGCAAAATAGTCCACCATCTCGTCGTTCTTGGTGTGCATGGAGAAGGTGTGGCCCGCGCCTTCATAGCGAAGGATGGTGCAGACCTTCTCGCATACGTCCTTGTAGTCGGTGCCCGTGTAGAAGGCCAGGATGGGGGCCAGCTTCTCATTGGAATAGGGATGTCCGCGGCCCACGCCGTCCTCAGCGGCCACCAGCACACGGGCGGTGGCGGGAACATCGGTGAGTCCCGCCAGCCTGGCAATGGTCTCCACGCTGCGGCCCACGATCTCGGGGTTCATGGTCCCGTTGGCGCGAAGGATGTATCTGCCCAGCTTTTCCCGCTCAGACTCATTGAGGAAGTAAGCGCCCTGCTTTTCCATCTCGGCCCGGACAGCGGGCACCATATCCTCGTCGCAGATAATGGACTGTTCGGAGGCGCAGATGGTGCCGTTGTCAAAGGTCTTGGAGTCCATAATGCGCTTGACCGCCAAGGGAAGATCACAGGTCTTCTCCAGATAGGCGGGCCCGTTGCCGGGGCCTACACCGATGGCGGGAGTGCCGGAGGAATAGGCCGCGCGCACCATAGCGGAGCCGCCGGTGGCCAGGATCATGGCCACATCACGGTGGCGCATCAGATTGTCGGTGGCCTCCATGGTGGGAATGGTGATACAGGACACCAGGTTCTCATTGCCGCCGGCCTCGGAGATGGCCTGACGGATCACCTTCACGGTCTCGGAGATGCACCGTAAGGCCGTGGGATGGGGGGAGAACACGATGGCGTTGCCCGCCTTGATGGCGATCTCCGCCTTATAAAGGGCAGTGGAAGTAGGATTGGTGGACGGGACCAGACCGGCGATGACGCCCACGGGAACGGCGATGGTGCGGACCTTCTTCTCCTCGTCCCGCTCCAACTCGCCGACGGTCTTCATGTCCTTGACGTACTCATAGACGCCCCGGCTGCCGAAGATGTTCTTGATGATCTTATCCTCGACCTTGCCGAACCCGGTGTCCTCATGAGCCATCTCCGCCAGGCGCCGGGCGTTGCGTACACCGGCGTCGGCAATGGCGCGGACAATGTGGTCCACCTGGGACTGGGACATATTGGCCAGTTCCTTTTGGGCCTCCTTTGCCGCCTCCACCAGCTCACGGACCTCCTGCATGGACAGCAGGTCTTTGTCGTAAAGCTGCATATAATCAACTCTCCTCTTCAGGGGGATGGGTCCGCGCGGCCTCAGCCGCGCATTCAGCGGATCTTATTGTCCCCGAAATTCTCGAATGGCCGCCACAAGCTCTTCTTTTTTTGCAAACCGGATCTCTTTGCGGGTCATATTGGTGATCCCTACGTTCCGAGCCGCCGCCCGGAGCTTCACCACCGGCATCGCCTCCAGCACCTCGTCCGTCAGGTCCGAGAGCTTCAGTTCCGCCGCTCCAGGCTCCGTCTCTTTCTTTACGGGCGCCGACTTCTCAGGAGCGCGATCCGCCTCCGGCTTGGCCGCAGGCGCCGCGCCGGGAGACCGTTTGACCTCCGGCTGCTTGGGGGGCTTGGGAGTGGGCGTGATCGGCGCGGGCGTCGACAGGATGCCCTCGAGCTCTTCGTGAGGTCTCGGGATGACGTGGATGGACACCAGTTCGCCAACCCGCTCCGCTGCGGCTGCTCCGGCATCGACGGCCGCCTTCACGGCGCCCACGTCGCCCCGGACCATGACGGTCACCAGGCCGCCGCCCACGTGCTCCTTGCACGTCAGGGTGACATTAGCCGCCTTGACCATGGCGTCGGCCGCCTCGATCGAGGCCACCAAGCCACGGGTTTCGATCATACCCAAAGCCTTCATTCAGTACCTCCATCTTTGGACCGCCGCAAAGCGGTCCTATCTTTTGAACATCAGGCGATGGGGTTTACTCGATGGGATTGTCGGCCACGAACTCCACCGCGGCGGCGAAGGCGTCGCAGGCGGACTTACAGGCGGACTGGCTGCCGGTCAGCAGGCCCCCGCCGAAGTTGGTCTCGCTGGGGGGCGCGTACAGCACGCACAGGCGCACATCCGCCGCCTTCAGCGCCGCATCCACTCCGTACATCGCCTCCAGAGGGGGCGCGATCAGATACGCCAGCGCCTCTCCCTCCGCGATCCCCGCTCCCTCGGACAGGTAGGAACCCGTGCGGGAGATGCAGTGGGCATAGTACACGATGGTGTCGTCCTCGTTGGCCGAGACGAAGTGGCACACGTTCTCGATCATATCCACGCAGGCGGCCAGACCGGCCTTCGCCTCCGCGGGGTTGGGGGCGGCCAGGATGCCGATGATCTCGCCGGCCAGCTTGGTGTTGGCGTTGGCCGCGCCGGCGTAGAAGCTCTTGGCATACGCCACGCGGCAGTCGGCCTTCTTCGTGGCCTCGTCCAGGGCGGTATAGGTCACATCATCACAGTCGGACGTGACCAGGGCCAGGGACTTCTCGCCAGGCAGAAGGCCCAGCTCCTTGGCCATATCCGGCGCCACGTTGGGGATGATCTTGGTCGCCAGTACGCTTGCTCTTACGGGATCTCTTTTCATGGTAGAATTTCCTCCCTACTCCTTACAGTTTCAGATCCGTACCGCTGGCCTTCTTCTCCAGCATGATCTTAATGATGTCGGCGATATGGGCACCGGCTTCGGCAGGAATGGTGCCGTTTCTGTGGATGTTGGACACCACGGTACGGCGTGCCTCGGGCATACCCACGGTGGCCTTGTAGGCGATGTAGGCGGACATAGATTCAGCGGTGATGAGGCCCGGACGCTCGCCGATCAGGGTGCAGGTGACTTCGGCGCCGGTGATCTCGGAGATCTCATCCATCACGCCCACGCGGCCGTACTTCACAAAGAAGGGCGTACCCACATCGATCTTATAGTTCTGCAGGCCCTGAAGAATGGCGGGCAGCAGATCGGGGATGTTGGCGGCCACCGCGGCAGAGGAGAGTCCGTCGGAGACGTAAATCTGGACCGTGGGATTCTTCTTGCACTTTTCTTTAATCGTGGCCACACCCTCCGGGCTGAGCTTACGGCCCAGATCAGGGCGGGTCAGATAGGTGTCCTTGCAGTCACACTGGGTCTGCACGATGAAGAGGCCCAGATCCTCCACCATTTTCTCATCCACGTCGTTGAATACGGCGTCCTGCGCCGCGGAGTGGGCGGCACGGAACTCCAACTGGGGTAGGGTCTTATAGCGGGCGCCGGCCTTTCCAATGCCCAGACGGCAGGGGGCGTTCATCTTCAGCTCGGCGTACTCTTCGCCATGCTCAGGGTGCTCCACCAAATACTGTGAACGGATGTCCACCTCGGTGATATCGGGGATGCAGCCATCCTCGATGTTGGCGGGCTTGTCGCACACCTTGGAGCATGCGCCCGTCTCTGCGGCAGTGGTGCTGCCGACGTTCATTTCGCTGAGTACCTGCTCAATGATTGTTCTCAGATCTTTCTCATCCATGAATCACACCTCCTCCCTTATTTCGCCAGGAACACGGAAGCGTCGCCCGCCTTGGGGGTCAGCTTTCCATTCTCGGAGAAGCCCATCTTCTCCAGCCACGCGTCAAACTCTGCGATGGGACGCAGGCCAAAGATCTCGCGGAGGGCGGCCGCCTCATGGTAGCCGGTGCACTGATACATCAGCATGCAGTCATCACCCTCGGGAACGCCCATGACGTAGTTGCAGCCAGCGGCAACCAGCAGCGTGGCCAGATTCTCAATGTCGTTCTGGTCCGCCTTCATATGGTTGGTGTAGCAGGCGTCGCAGCCCATGGGGATGCCGGTGAGCTTACCCATGAAGTGGTCCTCCAGACCGGCACGGGTGACCTGCTTGGAGTCGTACAGATACTCAGGTCCGATGAAGCCGACCACGGTATTCACCAGGAAGGGCTGATATCGCTTTGCAAAGCCATAGCAACGGGCCTCCATGGTCACCTGGTCCCAGCCGTTGTGGGCCTCGGAGGAGAGCTCAGAGCCCTGGCCGGTCTCAAAGTACATCACGTTTGGCCCGGTGCAGGTGCCGCGGCTGAGCATGGTGGCGCGGCCCTCATCCAGCATCTCGGCGGTGAGACCAAAGGCCTCATTGCCCTTCTGAGAGCCGGCGATGGACTGGAACATCAGGTCCAGAGGCGCGCCCAGCTTGTCGGCGGCGGCGGTCTGGGTGGTCACGTGGGCCAGCACGCAGATCTGGGTGGGAATCTCCCACTTGCGCTTAAACTCATCGAACATCTTCAGGATGCGGGCCACGGACTCCAGAGAGTCATCCACCGGGTTCAGGCCGATGACGGCATCGCCACAGCCTAGGGACAGGCCTTCCATCACGGAGGCAATGATACCCTTGGGGTCATCGGTGGTGTGGTTGGGCTGCAGGCGGGAGGAGAAGGTCCCGGGCAGACCGATGGTCGTATTGCAGTGGGCGGATACGCGCATCTTCTTGGCGGCATAGATGAGATCCAGGTTGCTCATGAGCTTACATACGCCGGCCACGATCTCGGAAGTCAGGCCCCTGGAAGCATGGCGAATCATTTCGGTGGTGGTGCGCTCGTCCAGAAGCCACTCACGGAACTCGGCCACCGTCATGTTCTTGAACTCATTGAAGATGGTCTCATTGACTGCGTCCTGGATGATACGGGTGACCTCGTCCTCCTCATAGGGAACGGCAGGGGAGTTACGCAGATCATTCAGCGTCAGATGGGAGAGAACCACCTTCGCGGCAACTCTCTCCTCAGCAGTTTCGGCGGCAATGCCTGCCAGCTTATCGCCGGATTTTTCCTCGTTGGCCTTGGCCATCACTTCGCATACGCTCTTGAACTCGTACACATGGCCAAACAGCTTTGTTTTGAGAATCACGCTACTTCACCTCTCGTTAAGTATTGAAGATCAGGGTCTTGATCACTACGGGCACCACATGCCCGTCTGCGACTGGTTCGCCAATATCCACATAGTCCCCGCTGAGGGTCTTGATGCCGTCGATGCAGATGACGTCTTTCTTAAAGTCAAGCAGCACGTTGACGGCGTTCCCGAGGACCTTGCCGATATCGGCCTCCACCACAAGGATCAAGGGATACTTGCTCTCTATCACCTCCTTTGCACTCTCAATGATTGCCGCCGCAAGCTTCTGGATCTCTGCAAAGCTGGTGCGCTTTTCCCCGTTGAAGGCAATGGCGATCTGTTCCACCTTGCCCTCAGGCTTGTAGAGCGGCATCTGCTGGGTGACGGAGGACTTGAACGTTTCCAGCGACGCCTCATCCTCCTCGGACACCTTTAAGATGGGGATATTCTTGATCGGGAGCTTGCCTTCGGCATAGTGTATGGTGCTCCCGCTCACCTCGGTGGTATGCGTCCCCGCGCCCACCACCGTGGCCCGTATCGTCTCGGCGGCCCGGAAGAGCTGTACGGCCTGGAGCTCCGGGTTCGCCCGGATGGCCTGACCAAGCAGCACACCTATGTCGCCGTAACGGAATATGTCACCCTCCATCTGCTGATAAACGCAGTCGGCAACACCGCCGGAGAAAGTGATCGCCTTGATCTCCGGTTGGGTGGGGAGGGGTTTGCCGCCGTTGGTATAGAGTCCGGCGTGGTCGACGTCCGCCTGCTTGAGGTGGAGGGACTGCGCCAACTGGTCCGCCATCAAATCACAGACCTTGCGGAGCTTCTGCTCCTCTGCCGGGTCCCCCACGCTGAGGCTGATGCCGTGGGCCTTCGCCAGCGCCTGGATCTTGGGAAAGAGATAGGTGATCCTGCCGCCGTCGACTTTGATGAGGCGGCCGCCAATATCCAGGCAGCACACCCCCCGCAGGGTTCCCTTCTCATAAACTGCAATGTTTGTCGTGCCGCCGCCCACATCCAGATTGGCCACCGTCGTCCGGTGCTCGTGGGAGAGCTTGTCAGTCCCGGCGCCCCGGGCGGAGAGAACCGACTCCAGATCAGGGCCCGCCGTGGCCACTACGAAGTCTCCCGCCAAATCGGAGAGCGCTTCCAGGACATCGTTGGCATTCTGCTTGCGCGCGGTCTCGCCGGTAATGATGACCGCGCCGGTCTTTACGTCTTCCGGCGTCATTCCCGCAGCCTTGTATTCGTCCCGAACGATTTTCTTCACCGCCTCAGCGTCGATCTCTGTGCTCGACTTGAGAGGTGTGAAGTAGATGAGGCTGCGGTAAATGACCTCCTTCTCCACAATCTGGATCCTGGGCACCGTGTAGCTGCTGGCCCGGTTTTCAATGGTCAGGCGGCTGAAGATCAACTGTGTCGTAGAGGTGCCGATATCGATACCCACGCTGAGGATCACTTCATGCAAGGCATTCACCTGCTTCCCTTCATAATTGGTTCCACCAATAGAAAAGGCCCGAACGCGCGGAAAAATCCCACGCATTCGGGCTGCAACGCACCGTTTTCTTCCCCGGCGTTACGTCACGCCGGCTACTTCCATAATTTGATTTTTAAAGTCAAAGGTCACATGGGTCCCGCCGGGCCCCGACTCCACGGATAGATTTCCCCGCAGCTTATCCTTCACCATCGTCTGGACAATGGAGAGTCCCAGCCGGTCGGTGCGGACATTCTCCACATCGTAGCCTCCGCCGTTGTCAATGACCTCAATCCGGGAATACAGCTCCCCGCGGGTGACGACGATGCGGATCAGACCGGTCTCCCTGTCCTCGAAGGCATACTGAAGAGAGTTTTGCAGCAGTTCGTTGATGATGAGGGCCACCGAAGTGGCGATGTCGGAGTCTACCTCGAAATCATCCCCCTCCAGCGTGATGCTCACATCAAAATGGGGGCGGGCAAAATAGCGGACCGTGTTGTTTTTAATGTTGAGAATGACCTCGCCGATCTTTACCTGATCCACGCCGCTCTGGGCCAGCAACTCATGGGTCGTGGCGATGGAGAGGATCCGGTTCATGCTCTCGCCCAGCACCTTGCGGGTCTCTCCATTGTCCGAGCGCCGGACCTGGAGCCGAAGAAGACTGGCGATGGTCTGAAGGTTGTTTTTGACCCGGTGGTGCATCTCTTTGATGGCCACCGATTTGAGGATCAAGGCTTTCTCCTGCTCCTTCTTCCAAGTGATATCCTGGATCACCACGGCGAAATCCATATCCTCGCTGTCGAGCTGGATGCGCTTGATGGACAAACTGTGACGCCCCACGCTGGTCTCTACCACCGAGTAGCCGGACTGGTCCTCCGCGTCATCTGTGGAGTCGATCAGGCGGATGTTTTCATAAATCTGGCCCAGCGGGTCCTCTATGTAGCCAAGCTGCCGGTAAAGGTCCCGGGCCAGACTGTTGCGGAAGGTGACCAGCCCGCCCTTGTCCACCATAATCAAGGCCTCGTCAATGCATTCGGTGAGCCAGTTGTTGCTGCCCACCATATGGGTAAGGGCATTGGCGATCTGCTCATAGCTCTGTTCAGAAAAGTGGAGCCGCTCACTGACCTGCCGCTGCTCGTCGACCCGCTGCTCACGGATAAGAACGCCGATCACCCGGTCTCCGTTCTTAATGGGCTCCACAGACTGGATGGTTCTCGTATTCTCCTGGGTGACGGCCTTCATCTGCTTGGTGGCCACCCCGAGCCGAAACGTCCGGGCCACGGCGGGCTCATTCTCCTGCTTGGCCAAGAGCCCCACCACAGTTTTCTTGTAAGACGAGGGAACATAGGAGGGTTTTGCCTCCGCCACCACAATGGCGTCCCCGTCTTCGGAGGGACAATCAATAAAAATATCCGCGTCTTCCAGGTTGGCCAAGGGCTGGAGCACGGCGCTCATCCCTTGTATGATCGCGATTTCCTCATCCGTGAGGTCCGTATACTTTTTACACAGCTCCTCGATGATATCCATCCTGTCACCCCCCCGACTTCAGGAGGATGATTTCCGATACGCGGCGCATAGACAGGTTCTTCGTCTGGGAAAGTTTGCGGATATAGTCATAGGCGTCCTGTTCGGTCATTCCCTCCTGGGTCATGACCAGCCCCTTGGCCTTTTCGATGATGCTGCGGTTTTCCAGCCGCTCCGACACCTTTTCCATATCCTTGCGCAGCTTCCTCATGTCCTTGCTGCGGGCCACCGCCAACTCAATACTGGGCACCAGAGACTTTTCATCGATGGGCTTGACCAGATATCCGGCCACCCCGATATGTTTGGCCTCGTCCACGAATTCCCGCTCACTGTACGCCGTGAGCATCATCACCGTGTCGGCCAGGTTCTCTTCAAATAGGATCTTAGCCGCGGACAGCCCGTCCAGAAGGGGCATCTTGATATCCATGAGCACCAGGTCGGGCCGACTCTGCTTGCAGGCCTCCACAGCGTCGAAGCCGTCTGCGGCCTCTCCCACCACCTGATACCCCTCTTCGCTCAGCAATTCCTTCAAATCCATCCGGGTGATGGGCTCGTCATCCGCGATAACAACCCGAATCCCGTCCTTGCACATACACTCTTCCTCCTTGTTCTGACGGCGTCCGTCCGCCCGTTACAAGTAGCCCAGGAACTTTAAAAGCTCATCGACTCCTTCGCCGCTGACGCTGCTGGTGACAAATATTTTGTTTGCGCCCGCCATCTGCAAAAATTTCTTCGCCGTCTCCACCTGTTTCGGTGTGGCAAGGTCGCTCTTCGTGACCACACCCAAAGTAGGCTTGGCAAACTGGGTGTTATAGGCAGGGGGGAACATCGTCCCATTTTCAGTGGCATCCTGGACCAGCACAATGATGTCCGCGTCCGTCGCGGTCACCATCAGCGCACCCCGGAAATACCGCCGCTCCAAATATTCTCCCGGCGTATCAATCATGGTCTGATTGACGATCTGGACCGTCTGGGTCTTATGATAGGCCAAATCCTCGTGATTGATGCGCTGACACAGAGTCGTTTTCCCTGCGGTGGAGCGCCCGATCAGGATGATCCGCTTCCTCTTCTCCTCCATAGCCGCTCCGTCAGGTCTTGGTCAGCGGCGCAGGGCTGAACCCCATCATGTTGCACAGGACCTGCATCACGTTGCGCAGCGCGGCCTCCACGGCCGCCACGTCTCCCGTGATGACCAAGGAGCCATTGAAGCGGTCCACAAAGCCGATCTCCACAGCCGCGGCCTTGGTGGAGACATCGGCCGCGATCATCGCGGCCTCGCTGGGGGTGATCGTCATGATCCCCACGGCGCCCCGGGCGTCAATTAATCCCAGCTTTGTATACAGCGACTCGTTCGGATTGGCAATCACGTGGCACAGCGTCACCTGCTTGCCGGGAACAAACTCCTGAATAATTCGCTTTTTTTCATCCAATTCAATCAAAGGGCTCACGATCCTTCCACAGAGTATGTCCTCAAAAGACATAAATAGCCCCCAAGGATCAACCTTTTGTCAATCAATCCTGGGAGCTACATCGCTCGTTCTCTATAAAATCACTCTGCTTCCAGCACTAGCGCCGCGCCGTCCGCCCATTTTATACAAAGCACATATAAGCCTTCTGGTGCTTTTTGTATATTTTAGCAGTTGCCATGCTTCTTGTCAATCTTTTTATGAGCACGGGCGCCGGGACGCCGGCTTTTCAGCCGGCCGGTCCCGATCATCCGCCGCATCCCGCATCAGGGAAGCCTTCCAATATAGGCCTTGTGGAAGACCTGAAGGATCTCCTCTTTGCTACAGAGCCGGGGATTTGTGGCCGTGCAGCGGTCCGCCAGGGCGGCCTCCGCCATAGTCTCCGCCTCGGCCTCGAACTCGGCCTTGTCCACTCCAGCCGCCTGGATGCTGGAGGGAATGTTGAGCTGCTCCACATATCTCCTGGCCGTTCGGATCAGATTCAGCGCGCTCTGGCGGACGCTGGTAGCCTCCAGGCCCAGCAGGCGGGCGATCTTGGCATACCGCTTGGCCACAGGCGTCAGGCTCTCCGAACAGCCGGCGTTGAAACTCATTACATAGGGCAGCAGGATCCCGTTGGCTCTGCCGTGGGGGATGTGGAAACGCGCGCCCAGCGCGTGGGCCATGCCGTGGTTGAGGCCCAATCCGGAATTGGAGAAGGCCACGCCGGCCAGACAGGAGGCATTGTGCATGCCCTGGCGGGCGGCCATATCCCCTGGCTGGTGGTAGGCGGTCATCAGGTGCCTGCGCACCAGTTTGATGGCCTTCTCCGCCGCCGCGTCGGAAAAATCAGTGGCCGCAGTGGACACCAGCGCCTCCACCGCATGCGTGAACACGTCGATGCCGGTGTCCGCCGTAACGGAGGGGGGCACGCTGACGGTGAGCTCCGCGTCCAGAATGGCCACGTCGGGCAGGAGGCTGTCCTCCACCAACGGGTACTTGACCTCTTTTTCAGGGTCGGTGATCACCGCGAACTTGCTCACCTCGGAGCCCGTGCCGCTGGTGGTGGGTACGGCAATGAACATGCACTCGCGCATATCGCATGTCTTGGCCGCAAAAAAGACGATGGCCTTGGCCGCATCGATGGGAGAGCCGCCACCAAAGGCGATCACCGCATCAGGGTGAAACTCCTGGATCATATCCACGCCTTTTGTCACCGTACCGATATCCGGGTCTGCCTTGACCTGGTCGAACACGCGATATTCTGCGCCCGCCCGGTCCAACTTCTCGGTGATATAACTCACCTTCCCGCTGGAGGCCATAAAGCCGTCTGTGACAATAAAGACCTTGTGGAGCTTTGGGGCCAGAGTCTCCAGCCCGCCGCCCTCCATGATTTTGGTGCGTACGCTGAAGGAGTTCATATCTCACGCTCCTTATCCTGTTCCGTGCTCCTGCACTTTCACGCGGTACTTAGGCAAACAAAAAACGCCCTGAACGTACTCTCGTTCAGGACGCTGCCCCGCATCCGCTCTCACCGTGACATCCCGTACTAGCCTCGTACGCAGATGTTAACTGTAGAAATTTTACGCCGCATTAGGTCATTTGTCAAGATTTTTTCTTTCCCATCCCAGCTTTTACCACACTTTCACAAAAAACGGTTTGACATCCGGGCAAAACGCTGACATAATAGAGGGGTCAAAGCAGGTGCGCGGAGGCCGTCCAGCCGGCCTCCATAACAACAGAATATTCCCCGACGCAACCAGCAACCAAAAGGAGTGTGTCAATGGAAATCAGGTTCGTTCTCCCCTCCGAGGCGGCGCAGTTGGCCCGGAACGTGGTCTCCTCGTTCCCGTCCAAGACTCCGGACGCGCTGCTCAGGAATATGGAAAGCGAGCTGTACCAGCCGGACGAGGGGCGCTACCTCGGCTGTTTTGACGACGATGGGACCCTGGTCGGTTCCATCCTGATGATGGATTTCACCCTCAACGTCAGAGGCGTGATGATGCCTATGGGCGCGGCGGCCTATGTGTCCACCAACTTCCTGCGGAAGAAGGAGCATACGGCCATGACCATGCTCCGCGTCCTCATGGGCTATTACCAGAAGCTAGGTACAGCCATCGGCTGTCTGCATCCCTTCATGCCTTCGTTTTACCGCAAGATGGGCTACGGCTACTGCAACGAGAACATTCTCTACCAGCCCCGGCCCAGCATGATCCGTTCCTTCGGGGACAAGTCCGGCCTCTCCTTCGCCGGTCCCGACGACAAGGAGGATATCCTTCGGTTCTACCGGGCCTATGCCGAGAGGACCAACGGCGCCACGGTCCACCATTTCATGGACCCGCACCGCATCTTCGACATGCCCTACGTGGTGGTCTGCCGCAGGGACGGGCGCATCACCGGTTATCTCACCTTCGAATTTGTGGACGTGGACCACTACACCGATATGTACCATGATCTTATGGTCCGTGAGATGATCTATGAGGACGCCGAGACCCTCAAGCAGTTCATGACCTTTTTCGCCTCTCAGGTGGATCAGATCGAACGGGTCCGCATCCTCAGCCCTGACGAATATCTCCATGTCATGTTCAAAAACCCCGACACGGGAGAAAATCGCGCCCACGACGGCTGTATCCACGAGATCGGCCGGAAAACTATGGGCTATATGGTACGTATCTTCGACATCAGGCAGTATTTTTCCGTCCAGACCCACTGCGAAGTCCCCGTATCCCGCCCCTTTACCCTGGCGCTCCAGGTGCGGGACACCTTCCTGGAGCACAATAACGGCACCTTCCTCCTGGAGGTAAACGGCGGCACGGTAACGCTGACGGAGACGGGCACGCCCGACGTGACCCTCTCAACCCAGATCGCCGACCTCTCCTCTCTGGTCATGGGCGCCATTCCGCTGCGCGAGTTTCTCGCCTACGACCGCATGACCCTCTCCGATCCCAGCTACGCCGAGGATATCCAGAGGGCCATCGGCTGGAGCGTCAAGCCGAAAAATCTCACCTATTTTTAAGGGCGGAAATGGAGCATGCCATGAATGTGACCATTGTGAAGGCAGACCCAAGCCGCCTTGCGGAGTGCCGTGAGGTCTTTCTGGACAGCGCTCTCTACGACCATTATTTCACTGCGGAGGGCAGGCTGGAGGGTATGCTGGCCACGGCCGTGGAGAAAGGGGAGCTGTGGCTGGCCGTCACTTCTCAGAATGAGGTGGCGGGCGCCATGTGGATAGAGATGACGGGTTTTTTTGACGTTTTTCCCTATCTGGCCCTTCTCGGGGTAAAAAAGTCGTTCCGTGGCATGGGTGTGGGCCATGTGCTGCTGCGGACCTTTGAGGGCGTCTCTCGTGCCATGGGGTACCGGAAGGCCTCCCTCATGGTGAGTCACTTCAATCCCCGGGCCAAAGCGCTCTACCAGTCCATGGGTTATCAAAAGGTGGGCTATGTGCCCGACGCCATCGTGCCCGGAGTCCATGAAAACATCATGGTCAAAGACCTCTGAAAAGGCGATAAAAAGGACTCCGCCGTGCTTTATCCCGGCGGAGTCCTTTTGTCTTGACCGCGTCTGCCCTCAGGCCCCGCGCGCTTTCTGGCGCGCTGGTATTTAGAGTCCTTGACGCTCCGCAGCGCCGCGACCCGTCCGGCGGTCTCCCGCACCAAACGAGCCAGGTCCGCCTCCGTTCCCTCCAGACGCTCGATCTCCACCTGCCGTTCCCGGGCGGTCTCCCCTGTTCCGGCGTCCCGGAAGATCACATCATCAAAGGCCAGTTCAAATCGGCATCCGGCCGGCCCCTTTACCTCATAGGTCCGCCGCAGATTCTCCACCTGCGCCGCCGGCCGCAGCGCGTCCGGGTCCAGCTCCGGCAGGCGCTCCCGCAGAAAGTCCGCCGGAAGTGCATCCGATGAGAGCTCCAGCTCCTCCTCACGCCGGGCAAAGGCGCCAGTCTGCGGAGTTTGCCCCACAGGCGTTTTGAGCGTGAGGACCCGCCGCTCCCCCCTCCTGCGGACCCGAAGAGAACCGCCGGTCAGCAGGAAGTCGTCCTCCGGCGTATCGTAATAGACGTCCTCCTGGGGCGTTTCTCCCAGGAGGCGCACCTCGTACCCCGCCCGGTTCAGAAGGGAGAGGAGCTCCGCCTGTACCTGCCAGGGCCGCTGGGAGTCCACCACATATTTCTGCTCCAGTTCAATGCCCACACGCTCACCTCGTCAAAAAGGCGGCGATCGCCACATTGTACTCCGGGAGCCCCTCACCAGCCCACAGCAGATCCATGCCGAGCTGCTCCTTCGCCAACGCGGTGAGATCGAATCCAAAGGCGGAGAAGGAATAGCGCATCCGTTCCGGGCGTCGGCAGGGCAGGTCCTGGAGGCGGGTGCAGACCTCGCACTGCTCGCAGCGGCCCGCCGCCACCGTGACAGCGCCCGGGCTGACGCGCTCAAAGGCCAGCAGGGCCTCCAGCAGGGCCTTTTTCACCACGCCGTAGGTCTCCTGGCGCACCGTCTCGGCCTCCTTAGGGGAGCGGAGGGCTCTTGCCCGTTCTCCGTCATCATAGAGGACCTTCACCCCGATGATGTGTGCCATGCGATAGGCCCCCAGATAATCTCCGGCCTCCGGCACGCCGGGCGGACAGGACCACACCCGGCCATAGTCCGGGCACTGCTTACAGGAATGCAAAAACCGCCCAGGAAAACAGTATCTTTTCATCCACTCCGCCACCGGCAGAGCGGCTACCTTTACTTCCGTCCGATACATGCTCGCGCCGCCTTCCCTTTTGTGTTTTGTGCCACCACTATACCACGGCAGGGCGGGACAGGCAAGGAAAACCGTGCGCATCCATTCGTCCTGCTCCCGCAGCCGAATGGCAGAGACAGCCGCATTGCCCGTCCCGCAGTGTCGGCCGCCGTTTCTTTACTAAGATGGGAGGTCCCCCCATGTTCGATGTCATCCTCATTGGCTGCGGCATCACCGGCGCCGCAACGGCCTATGAGCTGTCCAAATATCGGTTGTCCGTAGCGGTGCTGGAGCGGGAGAACGATGTGGCCTGCGGCGCCACCAAGGCCAACTCCGCCATTCTCCATGCCGGGTATGACCCGGAGCCCGGCTCCCTCATGGCCCGCTGCAACGTCCGCGGCGCCGCGCTGGCCCGAGAGCTGTGCCGCAAGCTGGACGTTCCCTATCGGCCCACAGGCTCCCTGGTGATCGCCTTCCACGCAGGGGAGCGCGCCGCGCTGGAGGCGCTCTATGCCCGGGGCCTGCGCAATGGAGTTCCCGGCCTGGAGCTGCTGGACGGCTCCACCGCCCGCGCCCTGGAGCCCAGCCTGAGCCCCCAGGTCATCGCCGCGCTCCATGCCCCCACCGCCGCCATCTGCTCCCCCTGGGAATACTGCCTGGCCCTGGCAGAGACCGCCGTACGCAACGGAGTCCAGGTCCATCTGAGCTCCGGCGTCACCGCCATCCGGCGGGTGGGTGGCGGCTGGCGGCTGGAGACCGCCTCCGGTAGCTATGAGGCCCGCTGCGTCCTCAACGCCGCCGGCCTCCAGGCGGACCGGCTCCACGATCTGGCCGCGCCCCACGCCTTTACGCTGCGGGGCGTCCGGGGGCAGTACCACCTGCTGGACAAATCGGAGGGGAGCCGGGTCTCTCACGTGGTCTTTCCATGTCCCGGCCCTCAGGGCAAGGGCGTGCTGGTGGCCCCCACCGTCCATGGGAATTTGATCGTGGGCCCTAACGCCGAGCCGGTAGAGGGCGGGGATACTGCCACCACCTCCCAGGGGCTGGCCTACGTCCGGGAAAAGGCCCTCCGCTCGATTCCCTCCATCTGTTTTCAGGAGGACATCCGCAGCTTCGCCGGGGTGCGGGCCGTGGCCGAAGGCGGAGATTTCCTCATCCGCGAGGCGGAAGGCGCCCCCGGCTTCTTTGATCTGGCCGGCATCTGCTCTCCCGGTCTCACCGCCGCGCCCGCCGTCGCGGAGTACGCGGTGGAGCTATTGGGCGCCGCCGGCCTTCCCCTGCGCCTCAAGCCCGATTTCATCTGCGAGCGGAAGCGCCTGCGCTTCCATACCCTCTCCCCGGAGGCGAAGACCGCGCTGGTGCGGCAGCGCCCGGAATACGGTCGCGTGATCTGCCGGTGCGAGACCGTCACCGAGGGGGAGATTTTGGACGCCCTCCGCGCCCCCATTCCCCCCCGCTCCCTGGACGGGCTCAAGCGCAGGACCAATACTGGAATGGGGCGCTGCCAGGGCGGCTTCTGCGCGCCCAGGCTGGTAGAGCTTCTGAGCGATGCGCTGGGCATTCCCGCCACCCGTATCCTCCAGGAGGGGGCGGGCACCTGGCTTTTGGCCGGGGAGACGAAGGGAGGACCTGCCCATGTATGACCTCATTGTCATCGGCGGCGGCCCCGCCGGGCTGGCCGCCGCCCACAGCGCCTGGGAAGAGGGCCTTTCGCGCATCTTAGTGGTGGAGAGGGACCGGGAGCCGGGCGGCATCCTGAACCAGTGCATCCACAGCGGCTTCGGCCTTCACTATTTCAAGGAGGAGCTCACCGGTCCGGAGTATGCCGGGCGTTTTCTCCGGATGCTCTCCGAAACCGGGGTGGAGCTGTGGACGGACACCACGGTTCTGGAACTCACACAAGAGCGGCGGGTCCACATGGTGAGCCCCGCGCTGGGCTATCGCGTGGAAGAGGCCGGGAGCGTGATTCTGGCCATGGGCTGCCGGGAGCGGACCCGCGGCGCCCTCTCCATCCCGGGCACCCGCCCCGCCGGCGTCCTCACCGCCGGAGCGGCGCAGCGGTATGTCAACATCGAGGGCTACCTCCCCGGCCGCCGCGTGGTCATTCTGGGCAGCGGCGACATCGGCCTCATCATGGCCCGGCGGCTCACCCTGGAGGGGGCCAAAGTTCTGTGCTGCGTTGAGGCCATGCCCTACTCCTCCGGCCTCCAGCGGAATATCGTCCAGTGCCTTCAGGATTTCAACATCCCGCTCTATCTCTCTCACACCATCACCGAGATCCGCGGGGAAAGGCGGGTGGAATCGGTCGTCATAGCCCAGGTGGACGCCGACCGGAGCCCCATCCCCGGTACGGAACGGACCCTCTCCTGTGATACGGTCCTTTTGTCCGTGGGGCTCATTCCGGAAAATGAGCTCACCCGGCAGGCGGGTATCGAGCTGGACCCCCGCACCCGCGGCGCCGTTGTTTTCGAGGACATGGAGACCTCCCTGCCCGGGGTCTTCGCCTGCGGCAATGTGGCCCATGTCCACGATCTGGTGGACCATGTCACCGCTGAGAGCCGGAAGGCCGGCGCTGCGGCGGCTCGGTACGTCCTCTCCCCTTTCCCCGACGAAACGCCCATATGGCGGGTAACATGCGGCGAGGGCGTCGGCTCCATCGCGCCGCAGCGCCTGCGGCCTGAACGGGTGGAGAAATTCTGCGACCTCTTTCTCCGCCCCTCCGGGGTATACGGCCCCTGCCACCTGGCCGTGTGTTCCGGCGGCCGTACTGTGGCCCGCTATCGCCGCAGAAGGCTCTCCCCCGGCGAGATGGAGCGTCTGGTCCTGCCCCGGGCGCTGCTGGAGCAGTGCTGCGGCGACCTGACCATTTCCGTAGAGGAGGACACGCCATGACCGAACTCACCTGCATCCTCTGCCCCAAGGGCTGCCGCCTCCGGGTGGACGAAAAGAACGGCTACGCCGTGACGGGTAACCAGTGTCCACGGGGGATAGAATATGGAAAGACCGAGCTCACCCGCCCGATCCGGAGCGTCTCCTCCACCGTGGGCATCACAGGGGCGGCCCATCGGCGCTGCCCGGTCAAGACGGACGGTCCCATTCCAAAATCACTGGTCTTTGCCGCCGTTCAGGCGCTCAACGGCGTAACCCTCTCCGCACCTATCCAAACTGGACAGGTGGTCCTGGAAAACATCTGCGGCACGGGGCGAAATTTTATCGCCACGCGGGATATGTGACACAAGGAGGTTCCAATCATGACGGGCAGCTATCTCCTGGCGCTTGACCAGGGCACCACCAGCTCCAGGGCCATTCTCTTCGACAGCGAACAGAACATCGTGGGAAGCGCGCAGAAGGAGTTCACCCAGCACTACCCCCATGAGGGCTGGGTGGAGCACGATCCCATGGAGATCTGGTCCTCCCAGTACGCGGTGATGATGGAGCTCATCGCGCAGACCGGCGTCTCCCCCGCGGAGATCGCCGCCATCGGCATTACCAATCAGCGGGAGACCACCATTATCTGGGAGAAGGCCACGGGGCGGCCCGTCTATCACGCCATCGTCTGGCAGTGCCGCCGCACTGCGCCGATCGTAGACCGCCTCCTGGCCGACGGTCTGGAGGCGCACATCCGCAGGACGACCGGCCTGGTGCCCGACGCCTATTTCTCCGCCACCAAAATCGCTTGGATTCTGGACCACGTGGAGGGGGCCCGTGCGCGTGCGGAAAAGGGGGAGCTTCTTTTCGGCACCGTGGACACCTGGCTTCTCTGGAAGCTCACCGGGGGAGCCGTCCATATCACCGATTACACCAACGCCTCCCGCACCATGCTCTATGACATCCACCGTCTCCGGTGGGACGACGATTTGCTGGAGGCTCTGGATATCCCAAAGGCCATGCTGCCCGAGGTGAGGGACTCCAGCTCCATTTACGGTTACACCGATATTGCCGGGACCAAGGTCCCCATCGCGGGTATCGCCGGAGATCAGCAGGCCGCGCTCTTCGGCCAGACCTGTTTTGACATGGGGGATGCCAAGAACACCTACGGCACCGGCTGCTTTCTCCTCATGAACACCGGCGACCGGCCCTGCGAGAGCCGGAACGGTCTCATCACCACCATCGCCGTGGGCCTGGGAGGTCGGGTCCAGTACGCGCTGGAGGGCTCCGTTTTTGTGGGTGGGGCGGTCATCCAGTGGCTGCGGGATGAGATGCGCTTTCTCACTGAGAGCCGGGACGCGGAATACTATGCCCAGAAGGTCCCGGACACCGGCGGGGTCTATTTGGTCCCGGCCTTTACCGGCCTGGGCGCGCCCTATTGGGACATGTACGCCCGGGGCGCCATCGTGGGCCTGACCCGCGGGACCCGTCGGGAGCATATCATCCGCGCCGCCCAGGAATCCATCGCCTACCAGGTGGCCGACCTGGTGGGCGCAATGGAGCGGGACACCGGCATCCCGCTCTCCGGTCTCCGGGCGGACGGTGGGGCCAGCCGGGATCATTTTCTGATGCAGTTCCAGGCAGATATCCTCCGCCGCGAGGTCCGCCGCCCCATGATCCGCGAAACCACAGCCCTCGGATGCGCTTATCTGGCGGGGCTGGCCACCGGGGTATGGCGGGACCGGGAGGAGATCCGCGGACTTTGGAAGTGCGATGTCACTTTTACCCCCGATCTCCCCGAGGCGCGCCGTCAGGCGCTGCTCCGGGACTGGCACCGGGCCGTGGAGCGCACCCGCGGCTGGGCGGAAAATCAGCCCCTGCAAAAATGACTTGCCGCGGCGGTCCCCGATAAGGGATCGCCGCGGTTTTGCTTTCCCGATAAAAAGAGCGCCCCCGCCTCCTCGGAGGCAGGGAGCGCTCTGGATGGGAAAGCCGTCTCAAGTATCAAAGTCTCATAAGTCATAGAAATAGAACGGAACAGACGTGACGCAGAAGGGAAGCCTTTTGAAATCTTCCGATCAGAAGGTATACATGATCGGACAGAGGACTGCCGCCGCAATGATCAAAATGATACACAGCGGACCGCCGATCTTCATGTAGTCCATATATTTATAGCCGGCCGGGAGAGTTTGGGTGCAGGCGGGGGTGCCGACCGGGGTGGCGCAGGCCAGATTGGTGGCCACGCAGCCGATGGCGATGACGAAGGGGATGGGGCTCACACCCATGCTCTTGGCGATCTCGATATAAATGGGGGTCATCATGGCGGCCAGCGCCGTGTTGGACATAAAGTTGGTCAGTACACCGGTGACGATCACGCCCGCGGCCATCAGCGCCATGGTGGACGCGCTCTCCGAGCCTCCGAACAGATTCAGCACCGCGTCGGCGATGACCTTGCCGCCTCCGGACACATCCAGACCCTTGGCAAAACCTTGGGCGGCGGCCAAAATGACCAGCGTGTTCCAGTCCATCTCGGCCAGCGTCTTTTTCAGGGGCATGCAACCGCTGGTGATGAGGATCGTGGCGCCCAGCAGGCCGATGATGCCCACATTCAAATAGGGCTTAAAGGGGGCAAACCCTGTGAGGATGAACCCCACGATGCAGAGGATCAGGACTATAACCGACATCCAGCCCTTCCAGGCGGGGATATTTGAGGTTGCAGCGTCTGTGGTTGTATTGGCCAGATCGGCGTAATAGTTCCCCTTGTCAAAGTCGGGGCTCTCCGGCTTCAGGACCTTCTTGGTGAGGGAATACCCCACCGTGGCAAAGTAGACGACCATGATGATACAGAGAGGGATCATAACCAAGGTCTGGTCAAAGAGACCCAGTCCGTCCTTGTACTCCTCATAACCCATCAGCACGGAGTTGGCGGTCTGCTGGGAGGTGGAGCCCACCAGGGTGCCCGCACCGCCGACAGCACAGGCAATGCCAGCAGCCATAATGACCATCTTGGAACGGATCGCGCCGTGGGACTTGGCGGCTACAGCGGCGATCAGGGGCATCCACATGGCAATGGTGCCGGAGTTGGACAGGAACGAGGACATGATCGTGCAGCAAATAACCACCGCGATGGTGAACATCCGTTCATTCTTGGCTAGGGAGCTTCCGCCGATAGCCTTGCCGATCTTATTGGCCATACCGGTCTTAAAGAGGGCGTCGCCGACAACACACATGCCCGCGACCATCATGACCGTCGTGCTTGAGAAACCGCTGTAAACATCTGCCAGCTTCATCTCAGGCAGAATGATGCCCATTGCCAGAGAGGCAATCATGGCGGTCATCGCCAGGGGGATTTTCTCGAGGACAAAGGAAATGATCGTAATGATTGTGATGATAATCGCAATAGTACTGGATTCCATACCGAATTCTCCCCTCATTCATGATTCAGTTGTTTTTCTTCTCTCTTCCCACAGAGATTGCGATGTACTTGTCCGTCCTTCCGTCTACAGCTATCGTGCCGTTCATTTTTTACTGCGTATCCAGGGAATATCAAACTGCTGAGGAGCGCTCCTCAGCAGTTTAGGGGCCCGCCCCTAAACTGAATTGATCATGATGCCGAAATTTCTCTTTTTTTGTCATTTAGAATTGTCATATTTTTTGAACTGTGCTATACTTTTCCTATATAACCTAATAGTTGCTCATGCCACTGTTAGTATGAATGGAGATGATCTCATGGAACTGCTGCAGCTATATTATTTTAAAGTTTTGGCGGAGAGAGAACATCTGACCCGCACCGCCGAAAGCCTTATGATTGCCGCGCCCTCTCTGAGTGCCACCATCTCCCGACTGGAAAACGAACTTGGCGTCAAGCTCTTCGACCGCGTGGGCCGCAACATCCGCCTGAATGAAAACGGACGCATTCTCCAGCGCTATGTGAATGAAATCTTCGACGCTCTGCAAAATGCCAAGACGGAACTCAAGGACGCCGGCGTACGCCGGGACAACTGCTTCACCGTGGCCTCCACGGCCGAGTCTCTCTGGACCCGTGCGATCCACAAATTTCTTGAGACCTACCCCGACATTCTGGTACAGCACACGGCCATCAAGCTGGACGACCTCAACCAGCACATGACCTCTTCCAAATACGATTTCATTGTCACCGCCCTCAGGGACCTGGACTGTGGAGAATGGGACTACGAAGTACTCTATCACGACTGGCCGGTTCTGGTATTCAACTCCAGCCACCGCTTCCACGGCCGGAAAACCCTGGACCTGCTGGAGGCCAAAAACGAACCTTTCGTTGCGCTCTCCCAGGGCTATTCCTCCCGCCGCTGGTTTGACGAGATCTGTGCCGCCTCCGGCTTTAAGCCCAACGTGGTCGTCGAGTGCGATTACCAGCTCCGCACCGAAATGCTCCGGGCCAATTATGGGATCGGCTTCTCCTCTGTGCTGGGAATCGCCAGCAACATACTCAGCACGTTTGAATATGCCAAGCTGTCACAGCCCCTTGTCCCCCGGACCCAGGTCATTGCCTGGCACAAAGGGCGCAAGCTCTCCGTCGCGGCCCGTCAATTCCGCTCTTTCCTGATCAAGTACATGGAGCAGTACCAGAATACTGAGGGTTAGCTTCCGCTGAGAGCACCCCTCCGTCGGCACATGCTTTGCCTGCCATGTCCCCTTAGCTGCTGGCCGCCCCCACTTCGGTCCGCTGGAAACCCTCTCCGGCGTGCCGCAGTGGGGTTTGTTATGCAGTGACAGCGCCAAAGAGGGGACGTTCCACCCATATACTTACATAAAAAGAATTATTTGTAATTCACTTCGCGCAGATACCCTGTCGGGCCGCCCCCCTCCGACACAGAGATCCCATTTACCAAAGTCCCTGTGCGGGGGAGGGCCTGATGCCCAACCAGTCAAAGTCTATTGGGTCAAAGTGGCCTATGCCATCTCAGCGAAGCTCTGGATCTTGGTGTGGGACTGCTCGTTGTTCTGGGTGCTCTGGTCAATCTCCAGGCAGAGGCAGCGCAGGCCGGCCTCTTTGGCGCACTGTGCGATCATGGGATAGTCGTACTCCTCCACATCGCAGAAGCGCATCAGGCACACCACGATCCCCTGGGCCCCCGCGGCCTGCGCCATCTCCACCAGCATGGAGCCCCGTGTGCTCTCCACCTCATGCACCATCGAGCATCCCTTCCGCTCAAACCACTGCCCCGCCAGATCCTCCAGCGCCGTTCCACGCTTCGGGATCGCCGTCCGGTACAGCCGGGACTCCTGCGCCAGATCGTCCCCGACCACCGCAATCCCGCACTCCGTGAACAGCTCCAAAAACTCGTCGGGCTCCGCCGTGATCCCCGTCAGGATCACTTTCTTCCCCTTGTGCTCATACTTCGGCAGCCCCTCCAGCGCCGAGAGGAGCTCCTTCACCTTCTCCGTGTGCTCCCCCTTCTCCATTTTCTGAAAATATTTTGCGAGAAATACAGCCTCCACAAAGAGTTTTCCCCCAAGGTATACCAAGCCCTTTTGCAGTACGACTGGCCGGGAAATATTCGCGAGCTCCGGAATTTTGTTGAACGGATCGTCGTAATGAGCGCCTCTGATGTCGTTAAAATCAGGCACTTTCCTCCAGAGCTGCTCAGCGTTCCAGCTGTCCAGAAGGCTCCTCCCCCGAAGCCGAGCTCGTCTGACGACGAGAGGGAACAAATTATCGCCGCCCTTAAGCTCAACAACGGTCACCGAGAAAATACCGCCCGGTATTTGGGGATCTCCCGTCGGACGCTGCAATATAAGCTGAAAAGATACGGTTTGAAGTGATTCTGCCTCCCGGCCCCTTGACTTGTGTGAAAAGAACAGCGGGATCGCACCCTGTTCCGGCATATAATAAAAAATGAGGAAACCGCCGGCTGCTGTAAATACAGCAGCCGGCGGTTTCCTCATTTTAGGATGCCTGCGCATCCGCAGGCAACTGCCGCCCGGTGTGGTCAATGGTATAGGGCTGCGGAAGAATGATTTCCGAGATGGGCACAAAGGTATACCCCTCCTGCAGAAGGGTCTCAATAATGGTTGGCAGAGCCTCCGGTGTGTGCAGTGCGGCATTGTGGAACAGAACAATGGAGCCGGACTGAACTTTTCCGGTCACCCGTTTGATGATCTCCGGCGCCTCCAGGTCCTTCCAGTCCAGGCTGTCCACATCCCACTGGATGGGTTCCATCCCAATAGAACGGATCGCCGTAATCACGTTGTCGTCATATTCTCCGTAAGGCGGACGGATCAGGGTGGGCCGCACACCGGTCACCGCTTCAATTTTGTCGTTGCACGCCTCCACATCCGCGATGATCTCATCCTTGGAGAGCTGGGACATATGGGCATGGGTATTGGAATGGTTCATCACCTCATGCCCGGCGTCGTGGAGCGCCTTCACCGACTCCGGGTATTTATCCACCCAGTCGCCCACGACAAAGAAGGTTGCCTTGACCTTATATTTGCCCAGAATATCGATCAGCATCTGGGTGTCCTCGTTCCCCCAGGGTGATGTCAGTTTGCGAACGCCGTTTTTCGGTACAGATATGCTTCAGGACCTGTTCCAATTCCCGCGCGAAGGTGCGGTGTCCCCCCGGAGAAAAGTGTACTCCGTCAAAGGTTAGGTCAACATTCCAGGGCGCCGTATCTGCAAACCCGATATCCAGCCGCCGGGCCAATGCTCCATAGCAGCCGCCCAGCCGGGCGGACTGCGTCAGCAGACGCTCCTCCGTCACCCAGGTCCCGGGACGCATGGGCGGCGGAACAAGCAAGAGCACCCCCGCACCGTTCTCTCTGACCGCGCTGTGCTCCAAAAGCCTGCCCAGCATCTCCTCCATTCGGGCCGCCACATCTTCCGCCGCAAATGCGGGATTTTGCAGCAGATCATTTCCTCCCAGCATGAGAGCGATTCCTTCCAGGCGCCCGCTCCGTTCCAGCAGCCTGTCCAGCGCCTCCAGTTCAGATGCCCTGTGCGGAATTTCCCGCCCATTCTCTCCGCAGTTTAAAATTTCCCACCCACGGCCCTTTAAAATACCGGTCCAGCGTTCCTCTGTCGGATAACGGCTTCCCAGATAAGAACGCGGGTCATAGCCGTATGTGTTTGAATCGCCAAAGCACAGCATAGGTCCATTCATATGAGCACCCCTTCACAGTGGTCCAGCTCGTGCTGGATGATCTGTGCAAGGAATCCGCTGTACCTCTGTCTGCATGTTTGAAGACTCAGATTCTGAAATTCCACCTCAATGGAAGGATAGCGCAGCGTCCTCCTGGTTCCTGAGTGGGACAGACAGCCCTCTTCCGCCTCATAGGGCTCTCCCATTCTTTTTCGAATGACAGGGTTGAGCATGGGAAAGGGTACTCCGCCTCCGTCCACCACAATGATCCGCTTATTGACGCCGATCATATTGGCCGCAAGCCCCACACAATGCCCTGTGTGGGCCCGCAGGGTATCCATCAGATCCTGCACCACAGGGAGATCGGCCTCAACTGCGGCTTCCGCCCTCCGGCCCAGAAGCAGGACATCTTTTACAATGGGTCTCACCATATTCTGTTCCCTCCTCTTGTCCTTTGCAGCATAACAAAAATGCGCCTCCATGGCAATGGCAGGCGTACTTTTTCGATCAAAACCTCTCTTCTCTCTCCCTCCCGCCCCATCAAACGCCTGCATAGCGGCCCGTCCACCGCAATACATTATAGAAAAAGACCACAGGGAGAGGAGAATCATAGAATGACATCTGTACCTTCCAAAAAGGAAGCTCCACCTGCGGGGCCGCAGGCGGGCTCCGCTCTCACCATCGCGCGGCGATTCAGCGGGACATGCGGGACACGGGACATGCTCAAGCGCCTGATCCGTGCCCACGCCGGCTCCTGAACTTCTATATTTTAGGATATGGAAAGGAAGAGATGGATGGAGTCGTCTCCCTCTGCATCCCGCTGGGGCGCGCGGGAGCAAGCCGCCCCCGTATGGCGGGCCGCGCTCTATACCAGGCTGTCACGGGAGGACGGGGACAAGCCGGAGAGCGACAGCATCTCCAATCAGCGCGCGCTCCTGGAGGACTTTCTGTCCCGGCGGCCGGACCTGTGTCCAGCCGGATGGTATGCCGATGACGGGTACACGGGAACCAATTTCGACCGTCCCGGTTTCCGGAGGATGCTGGGCGATATTGAAGCCGGGCAGGTCAACTGTGTGGTGGTTAAGGACCTCTCCCGGTTTGGCCGGGACTACATCGATGTGGGCCGCTATCTGGAGCGTTGGTTTCCGGAGCACGGCGTACGCTTTTTGGCCGTCAACGACGGGATCGACAGTGAGAAGGGCCCTTACGACATGCTGCTGCCGGTCAAAAACGTCTTTAACGAGCAATACGCCCGGGACATCTCGCGAAAAGTGAGGAGTGCCTTCCGCACCAAACAGAGGCAGGGGGAGTTCATCGGTGCCTTCGCCTCTTACGGTTACCGCAAGGACCCTGATAACCACAACCGGCTGGTGGTGGACCCCGCTGCCTCCGCCGTGGTGGCACGCATCTTCACCCTCTTTGAACACGGCATGGGAAAAGTATCGATCGCCAAGCTGCTCAATGAGGAGGGCATCCCCTGCCCCAGTGAGTACAAGCGCCTGAACGGGGAGAAATACAGCAACGGCCGCCGCATCCGGAGCACGACCTATTGGACCTATGCCACCATCCACCGGATGCTTCACAATCAGATGTATATCGGCAATATGGAGCAGGGCCGTGCCCCCCGGCAGACCCTGCACGGCAGAGCAAAACAGTTGACGCCCGACCAATGGGCAGTGGTAGAGGGTACGCATCAGGCCATCATCGGTCCCGAGCAGTGGGCACGGGTACAGGCGCTGCTGGAAAGAGAGGCCCGGACGCCCGACTTCGCCCGGAATGTGAGCCCCTTTGCCGGCTTTCTCCGGTGCGGAGACTGCGGCCGGGCCATGAGCAAAGTCACTCGAAACGGAGGGACCTTCTACTGCTGCGGCTCTTACAAGCGGTATGGCTCCTCTATCTGCACCCGCCATGAGATTGCCCATCGGGACTTGGAACAGCTTCTGCTGGGCGATCTGAACCGGCTGCTCTCCGCCGCCGGGGACCTGCGTCTGCTGGCCGCAGAGGCCCTGCCAAAGGCCAAACCAAGGGGAATCGACGATGGGCAGCGGGCGCTGCAGACCAGCCTGGACCGCCTCCACCGCCTCCGGCAGGCGGTTTATGAGGACTATCGGGAGGGCCTGCTCAGCCGTGAGGACTACCTCCGTTACCGGGCGGATTATGAACGTCAGACGGCGGGCCTCTCGGCGCAGCTTGCCCATTTGGAGGCGGCCGAAAAGGCGCCCCCCCACGCGCCGGGCTGGCTGGAATCTCTTGTCGCGCACGGCTCCCTCCTGGAACTGGACCGGGCCACCATGGCCGAAGCCGTGGAGCAGATCCTTGTTTTTGAGCACGGCAGGATTGAGGTTACATATACCTTTTCCGACGACTTGGGGGTTCTATGCCCCTTTTGAGTCCCTTGACCAAATACGGCGCCGGCCCCCCATGAGGTGGTTCCGGCGCCGCTCCTTCTGTTAGGAGATTCCGTCTTGCAGTTGACAAGTCCATCGGACAGACGTACAATACCATCAAACGAAAGTATTATTCTTTCATATTTATTTCGTTTTTGGGTGGTGCGGCTCAGCGAGCGCTGTACTCCCGTCTGCCCCGAACATAGGTGGCGCAGACTCGGAGCCCGTCATCCAAAAGGACGAAATCCGCCTTAGCCCCTATGGCCACCCGGCCCAGGTCCTTCCGTTCCAACACGTCCGCCGGGTTCCGGGTCCCCATGCGCAGGGCGTCCGCCAGGGGCAGGCCCACTTTCTGCGCCAGATTCCGGACGCCCTGGTCCATCGTCAGCGTGCTCCCCGCCAGGCTTTCTCCTTTTAGCGCCATTCCGTTCTTTACTGTGATCGCCTCATTGCCCAGGTGGTAGTTCCCATCCGGCATACCGGCGGCCTCCATGGAATCGGTGCAGAAATAGCAGCCTTCCACGCCTTTGGCCCGGTAGATCAGCCGGATCAGGATGGGGTCGATGTGGACCAGGTCGGCGATGAACTCGGCCCGGATCCCGTCGTCGGTGAGGGTCACCCCCAGGACGCCCGGTTTTCTGTGGTGGAGCGGTTCCATCCCGTTGCAGGTATGGGTAGAGCAGGTGATCCCCAGGGCCACGGCCCGGGATGCCTCCGCCGCCGTTGCGACCGAATGTCCGATAGAGGCCACCACCCCCCGGCCCTTGAGGTACTGCACAAGCTCCATGCCCCCCGGCTTTTCAGGAGCCAGGGTCACCCGGCGTATCTCATCCTCGAATCCGGCGGTCAGCGCCTTGTAGTGCGTCAACTCCGGATCCCGGAGCTTGGCCGCGTTATGTGCGCCCTTCACCCGCTCGGCAAGATAGGGTCCCTCCAGGTAGGCCCCCAGCACCCGCGCGCCCCGCTCCAGCTCCATGGCGGCGCGGATATCGGCCAGATAGGCCCGGATGGCCTCGTCCGTCTCTGTGATGGAGGCGGGGCAGAAGGAGGTGACTCCATACTTCACCTGGGTCTCCGCCATGCGCCCGTTGTCCCCCGGGCGCATGCTGTCCAGCCCCTTCTGCCCATGCATGTGGATGTCCACAAACCCGGGGCAGAGGAGCACTCCGCCCATGTCCTCTCCCTCCCGGCGGTCATCCAGGGCCGTGACCGTGCCGTTTTCAAACGTGACCGCAGACTCCTTTCGAAACGCTGTTCCGTCAAATATGCGCACATTACAGATCGTTGCCATGCGATTCCTCTCCTTTCTCCATTTCGTACAGATTGTTTGGGCGTTCCCCCCGGGTCGCCGCTTCAGGTCCGGCGTCCCGCGCCGCACTTTGGAGCAGCTTTTTGTAGCGCAGAGGTGTGTATCCCGTCGCCGCTTTGAATACCTTGACAAAGTAATTGCTGTCCCCAATGCCCACCGCTTCGGCGATCTGACTGATGGGCAGATCGCCCTCGGCCATCAGCTCCTTGGCCGCCTCCACCCGTCTCTGGCGGATCAACTGCTGCACGCTGCAGGAAAAGCTGTTTCTCGCCGTTTCACACAGCTTGGTCTTCCCTATCCCCAGTTCTGTGGAGATCACCCCCAGCGTGAGCGGCCGGGTATAGTTTTTATCAATGTAAGAGGCGATCATCTGGGACTCGGTGGGTTCGCTCTGCTTGACATACTCATGGAGCCAGATGTAGGAGGCGCAGACGGAGAGCACGTCGGCGTATGCCTGCAAGGTCTTCTGCTCCAATTGGTCCAATCGGTAAAAGGCCACCCGGAGCGCGGGCAGATCCTCATGCCAGGCACATTGTCGTTTGATCCGCGCCCACTGCTCCTCCAGCGGGGACTCGTCCAGGACCTGCCCATACATGAGGTAGGCCAGCAGCCTCCCTTTTTCCATCACCGGCACCGCCGCCTCCATCAGTCCGGCATGACATCGGTAGAGATACGCCTTGTTCTGCCGTTTCGCATAGGCCAGCGCCTCTGTATCGCAGGCCAGGCATTTCTCGTAGCCGAACGGTGTGCTCTGGATGAGTCTGCAGAACTCGCAGGCGGTATTGCTGGTGATGACGTTGTTGAAATCGCTGTCTTTCAGCGTGATCTTTCGTCCCGTTAGGAGATAGAGGCTGTTGAGCAGCTTGGCCAGTTTGTCAAAATCATAGATGGATGTCATGAACCAATCCTCCCCCCTCGCCTACCATTTTTTCTTCAGTATATTCGTTCGAAAGTGATAAGTCAATAAATCAGAAAAAATCGGCGAAAAGTTCGGACATTTTTACTAAAACGATGAACACTTATCCATTGAGGCGCGGGAAAACGGCCTCTATAATTGTGCATATAAACCAATACTAGAACCGTGAGGTGTGGTCTGTATGTACGCAATTTCCATAGACTCCGGCGGAACGAAAGTGGTCGGCGCGGTTGTGGACGGCGATGGCAACATTCTGACCAAAAAGCGGTACGATATTCCGGAACGGGATGGAAATTTTTTGATCGCCACCTTCCGGGACATTATTTCCCAGTACAGCGGAGAGTATCCCATCTCCGTGGTGGGGATCGGCGGCAATGGGCGCATTGATCCCGTGGAGGGCGTCATCCTCAACTGCGGGGTCCACGCCAACTGGCAGGGGCGCCACCTCCGAAAAGAGCTGGAGGACGACTTCCACATACCGGTGAGCGTGAACAACGACTGCTACTGCGCCATCAAGGGTGAGCTGTGGAAGGGGGCCGCCCGGACATACTCGGTGGTGGTGGGAATCGTCATCGGCACCGGCCTGGGGGGCGCTATGGTCTCCAACGGCGCTTTCTGGCATGGGGCGCAGTTCGGTGCCGGTGAAATCGGCCATATGATCCTTCACCCGGACGGTCTCCCCTGTTACTGCGGTCAGAAGGGCTGTGTAGAGCGCTATGTCAGCGGTACCGCCCTGTGGAGCAACTATAACCGGGAAGTGGGCGCGGACCGGCTCCACTCCGGCTATCAATTTTTCGAAGTCCTCCGATCCGGCGACCCGGCGGCCCGCAAGGTGATGGACGCCTTTGTGGACGATTTGAGTCTGGTCATGGTGGACATCTCCAATCTCTGCAACCCGGACGCCTTTCTCATCGGAGGCGGTATCTCTGATACGCGCGGCGTGTGGGCGGAGGCCCTGGAGCGGCGGTTCCGGGAGCGGGTGTGCGGCTGCATGAAAGACACCGCCATCGTATATGCCTCCATGGGAAATGACGCGGCCCTGCTGGGCGCCGCTAAATTTGGGTTTGAACGGCTGAAACAGACGTCTGAGGAGGATGGAATATGAGCCTTATTTATGATGAGATCAAGAATCAGTACCAGGCCATGCGCAGGTGCGCGGAGCACCTGGAGGCACGGCTCCCCGAAATCCGGGCTCTGGTGGAGCAAGTCAACCCTCCCCTTGTGGTCTTTATGGGCTGCGGCTCCAGCTTCTCCCTGGCCAAATCCATGGCGGACACCGTCAATATCCGCCTGAAACGCCCCTCCTTTGCCGTCCCCGCCGGAGACGCCACGGTCCACGCGGCACGGTATGCCGGCACGATGGAGGGAGCCCTGATTGTCCCGGTGTCCCGCTCCGGCAGCACATCCGAAGTGATGTTCGCGCTGGACGCGCTGAAGGCGGCCGGCTGCTCCTTTACCGTGCTCAGTCTCTCCTGTGCGGAACACTGCAAACTTTCCGAGCACAGCGCCCTGTCCATTGAGATGCCCTGGTGCTTCGATGAGAGCGTATGCCAGACCAGGACGGTGAGCTGTCTCTATTACTCAGTGATGTACGTGCTCTCCCGCCTGATGGGCAACGAGACCCTTCGGGCCCAGCTCCTGGCTTTCCCGGACATAGGAGAGCGCTATGTCCGGCGCTTCGAGGCCGAGTGGGAGGCCCTGGCCGGCAGGAGCTGGGATCATGCCGTGGTCCTGGCGGACGCGGAGATCCACGGCATCGCCGAGGAGGGTGCCCTGGCCTTTAAAGAGGTCTGCCAGCTTCCCAGCAACTGCTACCACGTACTGGACGTCCGTCATGGGCCCATGGTCCTCATCCGGGACAGGACCCTGGTTATCGCCGCCATCGCCGGCGGACCTCTGGAGCAGGACCTGATCCGGGATATGGTGGGTCACGGTTCCACCGTGGTCACCTGTACCGACCGTCCTCTTGCAATCGATGGGGCCCTCAACTTTCCTGTGGACGAGGATCTGGACCACATCGTGCGAGGTCTGGCTGCCATCGTGTTGTGCCAGCTCACCGCTTTCTACAAGTCCAGGGTCACCGGCACCGACCCCGACCACCCCGACGGGCTGGACGCCTGGATCAAGCTGTGAGCGCCATGGGACATATTTTACAGGAAATTGCCGCCGCCAACCGAGCGGGCGAGGGCGTGGGCATCTATTCCTGCTGCAGCGCCAACGAATATGTGCTGCGCGCCGCTCTGAAAAAGGCCCGAGAACACCGCACCTATGTCCTCATCGAATCCACCGCCAATCAGGTGGATCAGTTCGGCGGCTATATCGGCATGACGCCGGAACAATTTTACGCCTATGTACTGGGGCTGGCCCGTGAGCTGGACGTGCCCAGCAGCCAGGTCATCCTGGGGGGCGATCATCTGGGCCCCCTCACCTTTGCTGAGAAACCGGAGGCCGAGGCCATGGCCCTCGCCCGTGAACTCGTCCGCCGGTACGTCCTCGCCGGCTTTACCAAGATACATATCGACACCAGTATGAAGGTGGGGGACGACGACGCCCATCTCCGCCTGCCCGACGAGGTCATCGCCCGGCGGGGCGCAGAGCTGTGCGCCGTGGCCGAAGCGGCTTACACCCAGCGGCGGGCTCAGGACCCGGATGCCGTAGCCCCGGTCTATGTAGTGGGCAGCGAAGTGCCCATTCCGGGCGGTGCCCAGGAGGCGGAGGAGGGCATCGCCGTTACGGAACCCTCCGATCTGGACCATACTCTGCACGCATTTCGGGACGCCTTCCTCTCCAGAGGGCTGGAGGCCGCCTGGGAGCGGGTGGTAGCCGTGGTGGTCCAGCCCGGCGTGGAGTTTGGGAGCGATTCCGTCTTTGATTACAGCCGGTCCAGCGCCGCCAAAATCACCAGTGCGCTGCACCGCTATGACCGGCTGGTGCTGGAGGGCCATTCCACCGACTATCAGACCAGATATGCCCTGCGGGAGATGGTGGAGGACGGGGTGGCCATCCTGAAGGTAGGGCCTGCCCTCACATTTGCCGTGCGGGAGGGTCTCTTTGCCCTGGAGTGTATCGAACGGGAGCTCTTCTCCGATACGGAGGCGCCCCTGAGCGGCTTTCGTGCTGTGTTGGAGGCGTCCATGCTTCGGGACGACAAGTACTGGAGGAAGCATTATCACGGTACCGAATCACAGCAGAAATATGACCGAGCCTTCAGCCTGTCGGACAGGGCCCGCTACTATCTCACCGACGGAGAAGTGCGCAGCTCCATCCGCCGGCTGATGGACCGTCTGGGCAGCCGCCCCATCCCCTATTCCCTGCTGAGTCAGTACCTGCCCCGCCAGGCGGAACGGGTGCGGACCACGGCCCTGGAAAATGAGCCCAACGCCCTATTGGAGGACCATGTGGGCGATGTAATCGAGGATTACCTATACGCGACATTAAGACATTGAATTGAAAAGAAGTGGAGGGTAGCCGATCGGAAGATAACGCAGACGCACACCCACAGAAAGGACCCAACTCGATTGAATTTTAAGGAGGTACTGAAATGAAACTGGCGAAACGACTGATCACATTCTCTCTTGCAGCGTCCCTGGCGCTCTCCCTGGCCGCCTGCGGCGGCGGCTCCGGTGGCAGCACTCCCGCCCCCGCCACTACCCAACCCGCCGACTCCTCCTCCACCACGGAGCCCATCAAGCTGACGATGGCCACCTTCCTCTATGTTGAGGCCCCCCACCGTGCCGTAATCGACCGGCTGGTGGAGGAGTACAACAAGATTGACCCCAATGTGCAGATCGAGATCTCCGGCGCCGGCTATGCCGACTACTGGAACAACCTGACCACAGAGATCCTGGCTAACAACGAGACCGACATCATGCAGATCTATCCGGAGAACCTGGCCTCCTACCAGACGCTGCGGGAGGGCGGCGCTTTCCTGGACCTCACCGATCGCTTCAACGCAGCGGGGCTGGAGGGCAAGCTCACCGGCCAGGAGACCGGTGTATATGACGGTAAAACGCTGGGCGTGTCCAACTACTCCTGGGGCACTACCGCCATGTTCTATCGCAAATCCATGCTGGAGGAAAAGGGCATCGACCCCGAGAGCATCAAGACACAGGACGACTTCCTGGAGGCCTGCCGCAAGTTCTCCGAGGGCGACAGCGTGGCAATGGGCGTCGTATACGGCACCCACGCCTTCTCCGTCAGCGAGTGGAACCGTCTGATCGCCCGTCCCGTCTCCAATGGCCTGTATTTTGCTGACGGCGAAACCGCGCCTTACACCGCAGACCATCTGAACTGTAACTCTGAGGCCAACGTCTGGGCCGCCCAGTGGTGGAACGACTTCATCGCCACCGAGAAGTGCGGCAAGCTGGTGCTGGACAAGAAGGACTCCCGCGAGATGTTCTGGAACGGCGAAGTCCCCTTCTGCATGGACGGCCCTTGGTTCATCGGCATGTGCCAGGAGCATGACGCCGCCATGATGGACGACATCGGCATCATCCCCCAGTTCGACGTGGTCTATAACGGCGAAACCTATAAGCCCAACCCCACCAACTTCCCCGTGCTCAGTCTCATCAGCAGCAAGTGCGAGCACCCCGACGAGGCTTGGGACTTCCTGCTTTGGATGACCAGCGCCGAGGCCCAGAAGATTATCGCCGACTGCGGCCAGATTCCCGCCAGCATCGAGTACGCCTCCTCTGACGAGTACAAGGCTGCGTATCCCCTCTCCGCCCTGTTCTATGACTTCATGGAGAACAACTACACCACTCTGATCGCCGACCCCGCCATCCCCGAATACAGCGAACTCAGCCAGGTCATGATCGACGCCGCCGCCGAGATGTTCACCGATACGCCGGTGGATGTCAAGCCGATCCTGGACGAGGCCCACGACAAGATGGCCGCCATTCTGGGCTCCTGAGCCGGACGCAGATCCACAGCGCATACGGACCGGCGCCGGCGGCAGTTGCCGCCGGCGCCGGAATCAAATCAGCCAGAGCTTAACCGCGGTGAAGCCGGTCCGGGCCCGGTCCGCTTCTCCGCCGATAGGGAGGGCGCCCCATGAAAAGACTGAAAATAAGCCGCGAGACAAAGAGCGGCTATCTCTTTATCTTACCGCTGGTGATCATCCTGGCCGTCTTCCTGGCCTACCCGATCCTCAAGGCGGCTTTGATGAGCGTGCAATACTGGAAAATGACCAAGCCGTCGCCCGACGGACACTACTTTGTGGGTGTGGAGAACTACGTCAACGTGTTCCAAGATGAGTTTTTCTGGAACTCGGCGCGGGTGACCGTGCTGTACATGGTGGTGACGGTGGCGTTCCGGTTCATCCTCGGCTTTGGCACCGCATTGACCCTGAACACAAAGTTCCGGGGCTGCGGACTGGCCAGAGCTCTGATCATCATCCCCTGGGCCGTCCCGGAGGTGGTGGCATGCCTGGTCTGGATCCTGATGTACGACAAGGATTACGGCATCATCAATTCAATGCTCACCGGCATGGGAGTCCTCTCAGGAAACGTGGGCTGGCTGCTGGACAAAAACGTGGCGCTTCCGGCGGCCATGGCGGTCAATATTTGGAAGGGGTTCCCCTTTGTGGCCATCATGCTGCTGGCCGGGCTGCAGGGGATTGATCAGGAGATGTATGAGGCCGCCACAGTCGACGGGGCTACCCGCCTCCAAAAGCTGCGCTATATCACCTGGCCCTCACTCAAGCCCGTCTCCATGGTCGTGTTCCTTCTGCTCATCATCTGGACGCTGAAAGACTACGCCATCGCCTATCTGCTGGCCAAGGGCGGCCCCGCACGTGCCACGGAGATTCTCACCATCTTTGTGCAGCAGACGGCCTTTAAATATTTTGACTTCGGTAAGGCCTCGGCAGTGGGCATGCTCATGCTCCTGGCAAGCTGCATCTTCACCGGGCTCTACTTCCGGGCTCTGAATAAAGGAGAGAAGGCATGAAGAAATCACTTGGACTGAAGATCGGAGTCGTCGTGGCCGCAGTGCTGGTCTGCCTCTTTGCCATTTTCCCCTTTATCTGGATGATCTCCGTCTCTTTCAAACCCGCCAGCGAAGTGTATGCCGCGCCCACCCTTTTCCCCAAAGCGCCCACACTCGACGGCTACAAGGCCATGCTCTCCACCACCGGTGCCTTCAGCTTTACCACCTGGCTCCGGAACAGCGTCATCGTTTCCCTCTGCACCACGCTGTTCTCCCTGATTATCGCCACCTTGGGCGCCTATGGTATCTCCCGGTTTCATTTTAAGGGGCGCAGCGCTCTCTCCTACATTATCCTCACGACCCAAGTCATTCCCGGCGCCCTCATCGTGGTGCCGATGTACGTGATCATGGGCAATATGAACCTGCTGGACAACATGTTCGGACTGATTTTAGCCTATACCACCTTTACCGTGCCCTTCTGCACCTGGATGATGAAGGGCTATTTCGACTCCATCTCGCCCACCATCGACGAAGCGGCCATGGTGGACGGAGCCAACCGCTTTCAGGTTTTCTCCAGAATCGTGCTCCCGCTCTCCCTGCCCGGGCTTGCGGCTACCACGATCTTCGCCTTCATCTCCGGTTGGAACGAATACGTGTTCGCCAGCGTCCTGCTGCGCAGCTACAGCAACTGGACGCTCCCCATCGGTATCGCCAGCTTCCAGGGGCAATACGACACCAACTGGGGCACGCTGATGGCCGGGGCCGTCATGATCACCGTCCCAGTGGTCATCATCTTCTGGCTGCTCCAGAAGCATCTGGTCGCCGGTATGACGGCGGGCGCCGTCAAGGGCTGATTCTATGGTTCTCAATATTTTTGATGGAATAAGGGTGAATGAATGATGGAAAAGAAAATTAAAATGGGTATCGTAGGCGCCGGCACCTGGGGCAGGACCCACGCCTATATCTATCGGGAGCACAGCAATGCCGAGCCGGTGGCCATCTGTGACATGAACCGTGAGCGGGCTCAGGCCATCGCCGATGAATTCGGCATCAAAGAGGTCTATACCGACTACCACGAGATGGCGGAAAAGGCCGACATCGACGCCGTGGCCATCGTCACACCAGACTTTGCCCACGCCGACATCGCCTGCTGCTTTGCCGATCACAAGCGGCACCTGCTCATCGAGAAACCCCTGGCCACCACCCGCGAGGACGCCGAGCGCATTGTGGAGGCGGTGAAACGCAACGGCGTGCGGTGTATGGTGGACCTCCACAACCGCTGGAACGCCCCCTTCAACACCTGCAAGCAGCTCATCGAGGCGGGCAAGCTGGGAGACCCCTATACCGCCTATATCCGCCACAGCGACATCAAGTGGTGCGCCACGGACCTGCTTCCCTGGGCGGCCAAGTCCTCCATCCTCTGGTTCCTGGGCAGCCATTCCCTGGACACCCTGCGCTGGCTCTTCAACGACGAAGTCAAGCGGGTCTACGCGGTAAAACGCGAGGGCATCCTGAAGGCGGAGGGCATCGATACCCCCGACATCTATCTGTCCACTATCGAATTTGAACACGGCGGGATCGCCCATATGGAAAACGGCTGGGTCACCCCCAACGGCAACGGCAATGTCAACGACTTCCGTTTCTCCATCATGGGCACCGAGGGCATGGTAAACCTGAATCTCTCCAACCACGACCTTATCACCTTTGCCGACCAGGAGAAGATCATGGTCCCCGATATTCTGGTGAGCAACTTTGTCTTTGGCAAGTGCAAGGGGCTCTCCTATGAGAGCATCCGCGACTTTATCGACCGCATGGTGGACGACCAGGAGTTCCGGGTGACGCTGGAGGACTCCCGCAAGACCTGTATTGCAATTCTGGCCATCATCGAATCCGCCGAAAAGGGCATTCCCGTCGAAGTGACTTATTGAGGAGGGGTGCGGCATGAGCAGCCTGACTTTTGAAAAAATGCATATTCCTGGCTCCCATCTAGGGCCCGACAGCGCCTATCCCATCCTCTACAAGCAGAAAATGTTTGAAAAGACCAGCATTCTGGATGAGTCGGAGGGTCTGTACATTAACTACGGAAATATCCTCCACATGCTGCCCTACACCAGTCAGGACGACTATGACCGCTCTGAGACCGAGCAGGTCTTTGACGTGGCCGTGCTGGAAAACCGCTTTCTCAAGGCCACCTTTGTCCCCGCCCTGGGCGGGCGCATGTGGTCCCTTTACGACAAGGTAAACCAGAGAGACCTCATCATCAACAACCCTGTGTTTCGCCCCTGCAACTTTGCCGTGCGGAACGCCTGGTTCTCCGGCGGCGTGGAGTGGAACTGCGGCGTCCGCGGACATTCCGCCCTCACCTGTTCCCCCATTTTCGCCGCCTCCTATGTCCTCGACGACGGCACCCCGGTGCTGCGGCTTTACGCCTTTGAACGCATCCGGGCCAATACCTTCCAAATGGACTTCTTCCTGAAAGACGACGTCCCCTTCCTCTTTGCCCGGATGCGCCTGGTCAACGGCTCCACAGAGGTGAAGCCGGTGTATTGGTGGAGCACCATCGCGGTGAAGCAGGAGGAGGGGGCCAGAGTCATCGTTCCCGCCGACGAGGCCTATATCAATCAGGACGAGGATCCGGTGTACAAGCTCCCCATCCCCATGGTAGACGGTGTAGATCTCTCTTATCCCACCAACCACACCATTGTGGTGGATCATTTCTACAAGATTCCCGAGGGACAGCGGAAATACGAGGCCTATGTCCGGGCTGACGGCAAGGGCATCATCCACGCATCCACCCGCCGTCTGAAGGGCCGGAAAATGTTTGTCTGGGGCACCTCTGTGGGAGGGGACAACTGGCAGAAGTTCCTCACCGGCGGCACCGGCTACGACCAGCCCTACCTGGAGATCCAGGCAGGACTGGCTCCCACCCAGAACGAGAGCCTCCCCATGCCCCCGCAGACCGCTTGGGAATGGCTGGAGGCCTACGGCGCGGTGGACTTCTCTCCCGAGCGCGTCCACGGCCCCTGGCAGGAGAGCAAACAGGCCGTACAGCAGTGGCTGGACGGCGTACTCCCTGAGGCGGAGATGGACCGGATGCTCCAGGCCACCCATACCGCCGCCACCTCCCCCGCCAAGGCGGTGCTGAAGGGGCAGGGCTGGGGCGCGCTGGATAACCTGATGCAGGAGTCCCGGGGGCGCAAGCCGGTGGCCCCTTACCTTGACTTCGGCGGGCTGGAGCCCGCGCAGCAAGTGTGGTATCGTTTCCTGAAAAACGGCTATCTGGACTGCCCCGACCCCAAGGATTCTCCCGCCTCCTTCCTGGTCCAGAACGAGTGGTTTGACCTTCTGAAAAAGGCGGTGAAATCCGCCGACGAAAAGAATTGGTATGCCTGGTACCATCTGGGCCTGTGCTACTTTGCCCGCGACCTCTACGAGGACGCCCTGAACGCCTTTGAGACATCCATGGCTCTGGAACAGAGTACCTGGGGCTACCACGGCCTGGCCAATGTCTGGCGGGTACTGGGGGATGAGCACCGCAGCGCCTACCTGATGGCCAAGGCCCGGGCGCTCAATCCCGGTGATCTGCCGCTTGCCAAAGAGGCGCTTCGTTTTGCCTATGAGGCCGGCGAATACGCACTGATGAATTCAGTCTATGACGAGCTGACGGATGAGCAGCGCGCGGCTCCCATGGTGCAGGCCTACCACGCCTTCGCCCTGGCCCACACGGGACGGCCAGAGGAAGCTCTGGCCATTCTGGAAGCCGGCGGCGGCCTGGAGATCCCCGATTTGCGGGAGGGCGACAACTCCGTGCCCAACGAGTATATCTTTATCCGGCAGACCCTGGCGGCCCGTGAGGGCAGGACCTTGGATCCCGAAGAGGTGGTGGTCCCTGAAAAAGTGGACTTCCGCATGTTCCACGCCAGAGCGAAATAACCTGCAATCACCCGGAACGCCCCCCAGTCTGCTCTGGGGGGCGTTTTTTCACAGAAAGCGCCCGCCGGGCCCGGCGGGCGCTCCTCAGGAGGTGTTCAAATGGGAAAGAAGCGGTGGGCTGTACTGGCCCTGTGCTGCGTGCTGCTGATGTCCGTGGCCGTGCTGTACGCCTGGTCGGTGTTCGTCATCCCTCTGGAGGGGATCTACAGCTGGTCCCGGGTAGAGACCTCCGGAGTATTCACCCTGTCCATGTGCTCCTATTGTGCCGGCTCTCTACTCAGTGGCTTTCTGTCGGCGCGCCTAAGGCCCCGAACACTTCTGTGGTGCGCCGGAGGCGCGCTGCTCCCCGGGTTCCTTCTGGCGGGAGGCTCCACCCCCTCTTTTGCGGGCGTGGCCCTGGGCTATGGCGTGTTGTGCGGCTGCGGCGTGGGCATGGCCTACAACATCCTGTTGGGATACGCCGCCCGGTGGTTTCCAGACAGGCCGGGATCCTGTAACGGCCTGCTCCTCACCTGCTACGGCTTTGCCACCTTTCCCATGGCGGCTGCGGCCAATCATCTGCTCTCCGCGTTGGGCTGGACCCGGACCCTACTGGCATTCGGTCTCTTTGAGGGAAGTGTGCTGATCCTGGGCGGACTGCTCCTCCCCCCTTCTCCCACCCCGGTCCCGTCGGAACCGGGCGCGCCGGGGTCCTCCGCGGACCTGTCTCCCGCTCAAATGCTGCGAACAGGCCGCTTTTGCAGCGTCTTTCTGTGGCTCATGGTCCTGACAGCCGGAGGGCTGGCCGCCATCGGAAGCGCCGCCCAAATGGCACTGGAGCTGGGCGCTGCGGCGGGGACGGCGGCGTTGCTCTCCGGCGTTGTGACCGCCTTCGGCTGCGCAGGTCGGCTGGCCTTTGGGCGGCTGTTCGACATGCTGGGCGGCCATAGAAGTGCACTGTGGGACAGCCTCATCATGGCGGTCGCCATGGCACTTATGGTCATTTCCTTTCTTTTGGACCGTCTACCGCTTCTGCTGCTGGGCCTTGGGCTGCTGGGCATCGGTTATGGCGGCATGTCCAGTCTGTGCGCCGCCCTGGTTCGGGACCTCTTCGGCCCGCGCCACTATCCTCAAAACCTCGCCATTATGTCCCTCCAGATGGTTCCCGCCTCCCTCCTGGGCCCCATGTTGGGCAGCTCTCTCTATACCCAATGGGGCAGCTATGGCGCTGTGTGCCTTCTTCTGCTCCCGTTAAATCTCACCGGAGCGTTCCTCATCTCCCGCAGTCTGCGCTGCAGCGCTTAGCGGCCGCTCATTGCTTCTATTTACAGCTCGGCCGTTTCTCTTCGCTCCTGCGTCTGTTTCTTTGCACATAGATCGTCATCGTTGGGGCAGCAGTCAGGAGGACGAGGCCCAGAACTGCAAATGCCCCACCAGTATAGTTATCCGGCTGGTGGTAAGGCATTTTCCGTTCCACAAAAAAGTAGGCAACCATGGTGCACCCCAGCCCCATCCAGAGCAGGCTGATCACCCACTGGATTGCCTTAACATATTTCTGCGGATAGCGCTTTCCTATACCCAAACTCAAGGGAACTACAGCGGAGAGCGTGATAAATCCCGCCATAATCAGCATGACCCCTCTCAGGGGATCATACAGTCCCTGGCGAAGAACGGTAAAAATTCCCGTAATGCCCGCAGCCGCCCAAATCACTGTGAACATTCTGCTGTTAAACATGCTCGTTTTCCCCCTTTTTCATCATCGGGCCAGCTCCTCCGTGCTGCCCTCCGTGGCCTCGATGAAGATATCCCATTTTTTCAGGAGCAAGTCGTAGGTCTGTCTGTGTTCCGGGTTCGGATGGTAGACATGATCGACCTCGGCAAAGCGCAGCGCCGTCTCGGCGATAGAGTCCCACGCGCCGTAGCCAAACCCCGCAACGATTGCGGCGCCCAGGCAGGCCGCATCTTGAGTATTCTTCATGGTAACCACCTCACGGCCCATTACATCGGCCTTGATCTGGCACCACAGCGGACTCAGAGAGCCCCCGCCCAAAGAGCGCACCTGATTCACCTTCACGCCCGTTAACTGTTCCACATATTCGATGATCTTGGTGATATTACAGGCCAGCGCCTCCATGAAGGCCCGGATAATATGGCCCTTGGTGTGTCCCAAGCTGAGTCCATAGAGAACTCCCCGCCCAAAATTGTCGTGATAGGGATTTCCCGCTCCGCCAAAGAAGGGAATCAAAAAAAGCCCTTCTGCTCCGGCAGGCGTATCCGCAGCCAAACGGTCCATCAGGTCGTAGGCCAGTCCGTAGCCCTCCTCCTCTGCCCGCATCTCTTCCCGACAGAGTGTATCCCGCAGCCAGCGCAGCAGGATGCCGCCCTTCGCGCCCGCCTGAATCATATAGATGTCTTCCATGTCGCTGTAATTGCAGGGAACCCGTCCCTTTGGATCGAATACCGGTTTATCCGTAGTGGTGCATACCATCAGGGCCCCTCCAGTGGACTCGCTGAATACGCCGGGCGTCACGTTGCCTACACCGATGGCACCGCTGGACTGGTCCTGTCCGCCCATCACCAGCAGCAGGTCCCTGGGCAGCCCCAGCGCATCGGCCACCTCTGGCAGGATGTTTCCTACCGGGGTGCCACACTCCACGATTTCTGGCAGCTGTCCAGCCGTAATGCCCAAGTAGTCGAGCATATCCGGCCACCATTCCTTGGTGGTGATGTTCCAGAAGTAGGAGGTACACCAGCTAGAGCCGTGGCTCACCTTTCGCCCGCTCATATGCCAGAGAATGTAGTCATCACACATAAACATCATGCGGATTTTTCGGAAAGCCTCCGGCTTGTGCTTACGGAACCAGGCTATCTTAGCCGCCGGATAGCAGGGATCGATTGGGGTTTGCCCAGTGGCATGCAGGATCTCCTCCGCAGTAAAGTGATGATTGATCTCCTCCGCCTCTATACTGGCCCGGCTGTCCAGCCAGACATAAAAATTATCCAGCGGTTCCATTTTTTCATCCAGAAAAACAATGGTTTCCGCAGAGGAGTCCATGGAAAATGCTTTGATTTGCTCTGGGTCGATTTTTGAATCTTGCACCACCTTCTTTACGCATGCCTGAAAGGTTTCCCAATAGACATGTGGTATCTGCTCCACTCGCTGGGCATCCGGCTTCAAGAGGGTATACTCCTGGGCGTGGTGGAGCACTTTTCGGCCTTGTTCATCGAACAGCGCGGCCTTAATCGCCGTGGTCCCGATATCCGCGCCCAAAAAATACTGGTGACTCATTGTCCTCGTCCTTTCTATGATCGCTGCCCGTCCCGGTCTCCGGGACGGACCAGTTTCTTTTCCAGATAGGCCTTCCAGTTCCGGCCAAAGAAACAGCCCAGAAGCAGGAGGCAGCGGAGCACATTGTCCCCCACCATACAGATCCATACCACCTCCAGCCCCAGGCCGAAGCGGGTCACGCACAGCCAAGTGGGTACCAGACGTACGGCCCACAGAGAAAGTGTCGAGATCAGGAAGGGGGCCTTAACATCTCCTACTCCATCGAATATCCCCTCCATGATAACGGCCACGGCAAACAAGGGTTCCGACACCGATACAATGCGCAGTACCCGTCCCCCACCTTCAATGACTCGGGGATCTGTTGTAAACAGGGCCATTACATGTTCTGGGAACAAAAAAAGCAGCAGACTGAGCGCTGTCATAATCACAGTGCTCAGCAATGTAGTGGTTCGGGCCACCTGCCGGAGCTGTTCTAAATTCTGCCGCCCGGCTGCATTCCCCGCCAGTGTAGCGGCGGCAGCCTGCATCCCATAGCCTGGGATATAAAAAGCCTCCTCTGCGGTCAGGGCGATCGAGTGGATGGCCACGGCCAGTGTGCCCAGCCTGGCTACCATGGCGGTAAACAGCATATGCCCCACATAGATGATAAACCGCTGCCCTGCGGCGGGCAGGCCCACTCCCAGGCACTCTGCGATGACCGGCCGGCATGGGCGCAGGCCCTCTCCACAGATGCGGAAGTAGGGGCTCCGCCTCAGAGCTGCAAACATCAGCACACCGTTGAGAACATAGGCCAGGGCTGTGGCCACCGCCGCCCCTGTCACACCCAGTCCGCCGCCCCAGATATGGAAGCGCAGCGGCCCCAGAAAGAGCACCCGTGAAGGTGAGATTAGAAAGTAGTTAAGGCTTATGTTGACCAAAAGGGAGATTGCGGTAATTTTCATAGGTGTCCTTGTATTCCCTGTGGCACGAATTGCTGCGCCGAAGATGACTGCCGCAGCACGGAATACCATGGGCAGACTAGTGATAAAAAAGTAGCGGAACGCATCCCTCCGGATCTCCCTCCCGGCCCCCAGCCAGTCCGGCAGGAAGGGGCTGATGCCCAGCGCAATGGCGCCAAAGAGCACGCCTGTGGCCAGGGTCAGCAGCACTGTCTGGTTGCAGGCTATCCCCGCTTTCTGCCGGTCCTCCGCGCCGATGGCTTTGGAGATACAGGAGAGCACCCCCATTCCAATGGCCGCCAAAGGTCCCGTAATCAGCCACATTGCAGAGGCGGTGAGCCCAACCGCAGCGGATGCCTGCATCCCAATTCGTCCTACCATGGCTGTGTCTACATATTGTGCTCCGGTCTGGAGCGCCTGTTCCAGCACGGTGGGCCAGGACAGCATACAGACCGTGCGAAGCATTGTCTTTCTCTCCTGCATCTGCACTGGCTTCCCCCCTTTCATCCGCTTTCTCTCTCGCCCCTTTTGCGCTGAATCCGCAGCTTCATAAACTGAAAAGCCTCCCGCCGAAGCATTTTGCTGCGACAGGAGGCTTTTCTGCGAACCCGGAAAGATGGTTGGGAAGGGCAGGAGGGGAATTGGGATAAAATGTCGGGCTCGCTGATAAGATTCACGCCGCTTTAAAGAAATATTTTTTCGACTCCCAGAAAATCACACAGAAGAGACAGCGTTTTGGTGTAATCACCTTCCCGGATTACAAGATGATGGTCGATACCTTCCTCCAGGAAGATGCGCACTGCTTGGTCCGCATCCCGCTCGAAACGGAGCTTGACCAGCAGACGGCGCCCAGCGCTGTCCCATTCCTCGTCTTCGACAGGCACCGTCTCGGCTCTGGCAATCAGCATCTTGTAGCAGCCCTTCTGTCCGGTAAGATTGGCCACCGTGACCACGGGCATCGCCTTCACCGGCGTGCCCACATAGGTGCCAATCTCGCCGGAGGGAGACACCTGCACCTTGGAGATATCCTCCGTGACAGAAGCGCCCGAACTTCCGCCATGGGAGACCGCAATCACGTTTTCCTCCCGATCAAAGCTGCCCGCCTCCCCCAGCAGAGAGACGCCGGGGCCTGCACATAGATTGATGGCCACGCGGAGCACCACGTGGGCGATATCTCCTTCTGTCTCCACAACCACGCCTTCATCGGCCAGCCAGGAGGCAGTCAGGTTGGTTAAGCCGTCAAATTTAGGATAGCATTCTGCAGCCACACCCTCCAGACGATTTGTCTGTATTACGTCCTTGACAGCCTGATAGACCTTGGCGGCATAGAGCATATTTTCAGGCGGCGCCACTGCTTTTCCTGTGCGGCCGTCCAGCTCCTTTAAGCACCTGCGGGCATCCTCGTCGCTGATTTTTGCCACGCGGTCCAGAATCTCATCCATCTCCAGGTGGACGATGGTCGTCCCAAACTTGCGGGAAAACTCCCACTCTTCCATGCTCATATCCTGAGGACCGGCCACACGCCAAGTCTGGCGCGGTCCCATCAGAGCCACGTTCATCTCTCGGATTTGGGAGAGCAGGTATCCGGCCTCCGCCACCCGGCGCAGCTGTTCCACCAGCTCCGCATCCTGTGGATGCCCATATACGGGAACATAGGGAATTCCCTGCATTTTCAGAGTGGCCCCCATATGCTGCACACATGCCAGGGAGAAAGTCTCGGTATAGGGCACGGCCCACAGGGCGGCGGGAACCTTTACTTTATTCAGGAGCAGATAGGACAGGGAGTCCATAATCCAAGTGATATGTACCACCGCCACAGCATCGATACCCGCCTCATTGAGTTCTTCGGCGGCTTGGAGCGCTTCAGCAGGCGTCCAGACCATGGTCGGGGCGATGTAGGCGTCGATGCCGGCCTTCTCCATCGCCTCTTTGGCTTCTGCCAAAAAGCTGTCGGCGCGCTGTCCGCCGCTCTCGTCATGACTCGCCACACCGACGAGTCCCAATCTCGGTTTGCGGTTCATAGAATCATCCTTTCAAGCAGTACTCATGGGCACTGAGCAACATGGCCACCCGGCGCAACACACGGAATCCCGCCTCCAGATCCTCTGTGGAGGTATTCTCCATTGGATTGTGGCTGATGCCCTTTTGACTGGGAATAAAGATCATCGCTGTGGGCAGGAGCTTTCCAAATACCATAGCGTCATGGCCCGCGCCGCTGTTCATATGAAGGTAGGAAAGTCCCTCCGCCTCGGCGGCGGCGTGTATGTCTTTTACGAGCGTTGGATCCATGGCCACAGGAGGGGTCCACTGCGTTCGGACCGCCTCGGCGCCAAATCCTTGCTCCCGCAGCGCCTCCAGTCTGCGGAAGAGCTGCGCTTCCCGCATCCGAAGCCTTTCTTCCTCTTTATCCCGCATGTCCAGCAGCAGATGGACCCGGCCAGCGATAACATTGAGCATTCCTGGATCCGTATCCACCCGACCAAAGGTGGCCGTCCCACCGGGCGAGTTTTCCATGACCTCATCCGTCACTTGGTCAATCAGACGGGCGGCCGCCACAACCGGGTCCCGACGCAGCGCCATGACCGTGGTGCCCGCATGGTTTTGCTCTCCAGTGATAGTAATGTCATAGGTAGCGATACCCACGATATTCTCCACCACTCCAATCTGTTTTTTCTGCTGTTCCAACAGGGGCCCCTGTTCAATGTGAAGCTCCAGATAAACCAGCACGTCTTTCCGCCGTGCTTCCTCCATCCGCTCCGGGTGATATCCCGCTCGATTGGCCGCCTCCAGGAAGGTAACCCCGTCGGAATCCTTCTCCAAAAGGTCTTCCTCCCGGAGCGTACCGCAGATGGCGCAGCTCCCCTGGCAGGAGGAGGCAAACCGGCTTCCCTCTTCTTCTACGAGACCCACGATCTCCAAATTGTACTCCGGTTCATAGCCGGCGGCCTTCAAGTCGCGGAGAACGGCCAGAGCCGTCATAACGCCGGCGGCCCCGTCATAGCGCCCTCCGTCCCGCACCGTATCGATGTGGGACCCCAACAGGATGGTCCCGCTGCGCCGCCCGGGCAGGCGCCCGTAGATATTTCCCAGCACATCTTCGCGCCACTCCAGGCCGGCCTCTTCAATCCAGCGCCGGAACATCCTATGTCCTATGCCGTCCTCTTCCGTATAGCTGGCCCGCCAGATTTTCCCGTCTATTTTGGTGCTCTCAGCCAGTTCAGACAAATGCCTCTGAATCCATTGGCCGTTCTCCATCCCACACATGGCAACCCCCACCGCTTTCTTGATGTGGCGGCTCAGATGGTCCGCCTGTATTCATGCAGCATTTTCAATGTCATAATGGCAGGACCAATGCCGTCTGTAACATAAATACCGTGCTTTTTGCTCAACGCATCACCCATGCCGGCAAAAGCAGCGCAGCCTAACAGTACCGCCCCTACACCGTCTCTGTGGATGATACCCTCAATCTTCTCCGAAATGTCGTCCGTCACCTGATCGGGCACACCCAGCACACCGGTGCCGGTATAGTCCACACTGGCCAGCCGCGTCTCCGCACCGTAGCGTTTCATGTGGCCGTACATATAGGGCACGTCGCCGGAGCCACAGGAGCCCAAGATGGAAAATCGCCGGCTGTAAAAGGCGGAAAAATAGACCGCCGCCTCGCACATTCCCACCACGGGCACATCGCAGAGCTCCTTGGCCGCATCCAATCCCGGGTCGGAAAAGCAGCACAGCGCCGCACCATCATAGGTTCCTTTGCGCGCCTCCAGCTCCTCCAGTACGGCGATGGAGGCTTGCAGTTCATCCATCGCAGTCTCAATGGCCGGAGGCGCCTTTTTTGCGGTGGCAGCAGTGATCTCCAACTCCGCGCTCTGATAGGGTGCCGCCGCCCGCTGGATACGCTGGGTGACCATCTGTGTAGAATTGGGATTCAACAGCAAAATACGCACCTTTTCCCCCTCCTCAGCGCAGAGCGGGGACGAAGCAGCCATACCCGCCTTCCGCCAGAATCTCGCCGTCGCGGTAGACGCTTTTGCCGCGGACGATGGTCTCGTCTACCCGGCCAGTCACGGTACGGCCGACATGTGGGGTCCACTTCTCAAGATAGAATAGTTTTTTATTTTCCACCACCCACTGGGCCTTTGGGTCAAAGATGACCACATCGGCATCGGCTCCCACATCGATGAGTCCCTTCTTGGGATAGATATCATAGCGTTTGGCAGCCGCGGTACTGGACATGCTGACGAACTGCTCCACGGACATGCCGCGTTTGTTTACCGCCTCGTCAAAGAACAGGGGATAGCATAGCTGCATGGCGGTGATCCCGGCCGGAGTTTTGAAAATATTGTCCTTGCCCTCGGCCTTCTCTGTGTGGAGATAGGCCGAATGGTCGGTACCGATACAGTCCAGCTTGCCCTCCAGCACCCGCTTCCACAACTCATCCTGCACGCTCTGGTCGCGGATAGGGGGATTGCAGATGCAATACACCCCCCACCTTTCCACATCCTTCTCGTTGAGCGTGAGGTAGTGCGGGCAGGTCTCTACGGTGAGGTCCGCACCCAAAGAGCGGTAGTAGGACACCACGTCCACCGCCTCAGGACAGCTGCAATGCACCACGTGGACTCTGGCCCCAGTCTTATAGGCCATGAGCGCTACACGCTGAACTGCCTCCAATTCGGAGATCAGGGGGTGTGCATCCTGATAATCGCCGGGCTTCACCCGCCCCTGGGCCTGAAGCTCCTCGGTCAGGCTCGTGATCATATCTGCATTCTCGCAGTGGATGCTCAGTGTAACCTGTTCCCTGCCCAAGCTCTCCATGGCCTTGAGCATGGAAGCGTCATCCAGACGGGGAATCTCAATGGAAAACGGCGTAAATGCCTTGAACGCCACAGCGCCGTGGGCCAACATTTTCTGGATCTCATCCTGATTGCCGGGTACACATGCGCCAAACATGGCGAAGTCTACCACAGCCTTGGGCCCGCAAATGGCCCGTTTATCAATAAAGGCTTTTGCCGTGGAGACCACAGGTGTGGTCAGCGGCATCTCAATGCAGGTGGTCACGCCGCCCGCAGCGGCGGAGCGGGTACCGGTAAGGAATGTTTCGCTCACATCTCCTCCCGGGGGATCATTCAGGTGGGTGTGCGGATCTACAAACCCAGGGAGGACCAGTCGTCCCTCAGCATTGATCACCCTGGCGGCCGGAATATCCTCCTCCGCGGTAATAGCGTCGATTCTCCCATTTTTAATGTAGACGTTGGCCTTGACCTTCCGGTCTGCATTGACGATTGTCCCTTTTTTGATGCAAAGATCGTACACTGCGCCCATCCTTTCTCATTCAGAAAATTCCTGTACGGTTCCAGAGGGACCAGGTCTTGTTTGAATATTGGAGCTATGTCCGGCTCCGTCCAGGGTGAAAAAGCTCCGGCGGTTGGGCTTGTTAATTCTGTTCAAACAATCCCTAACTTTATCATACTGTTTCTGCGCCCGCCTGTAAACAGAGGGATTCAGTCCGGGTGGAGCTGGTTCCCCCAGTCTTCTTCAAACCACTTCTGCGGCTCGAAACGATCTTTCCATTCCGGCCGCTTTGCCGGATGGCCCACCGCCATCATCCCTATCAGCTTCGTGTAGCCGGGCAGCTTCAGCCGGGCCTTGACCAGGCAGCAGTTCTCCTCCCCCTCACAGACTCCCAGCCATACGCCGCCCAGTCCCATGGCGTGGACCGCCAACAGCATGTTTTCCATGGCGGCTGCGCAGCCGTCAACCTGGAATTCGTGGGAAATCCCCTCAACTCCTCTGGTATCGGTACATACTACGATCAGTGCAGCGGCCTCCTCCAACAGCCCCCACCACGGGCTATAAGGGATAATCCCGCGCATGGTCTCCCGGTCGGTTATGGTAAGAAATCTCCAGCTTGCACAGGCATGCGCCGAAGGCGCCTGCATACCGGCAGACACAATTTGCCGCAGCATTTGCCGCGAAATACCCTCTCCGGTATAGGAGCGAATGCTCTGTCTGGTCATAATCGCTTCCAACGCATCCATGGCGGGTCCCCTCCTTAAACTTGTTTATTCCTTTAACAGGTAATTGTGCACAGCCTCGATCTGTTCCGGGAAGGTCTCACCGAAGACTTTCTCGAAGAAGGCCCCGCCGATTGTAAAGCCGAAAAGGTTCGGTACTTCTTTGAGCACATCCAAGCGCTCATAGCTGTTGACGCTCCCCATCAGAGTGAGCGGCTTCTCCACCGCATTACACACTGCGCGGATGAGTTCCGCTGGATCTCCGCTCACATAGCGGAATCCTGAGAAGGACAGGCCCCATATATTTTGGGTCTCTACACGCTTGGCATCGGCGACGATATCCTCCACAGTGCCGCGCAGACGGGTGTCCGCGGGGTCCAGGCCGAAGAAGGGGGAATACGTCATGCCGGCCTCGTCGCAGACCTTTTGCACGCTGTCGAAGTATACCGTGCCCAGCAGGTGGTCCGCTCCGCACTCCGCAGCGATTCGGGCCGTATCCAGGCAGTGTTCCTCGTCGATGGCTACGGTCTCCAGGAAGGTCTCCTTCCCTGCGTTCCGCATCGTGGTAATAAGGTCCCGAAGTCGCTCCTCAGAGATTCCTTCCCGCTTACAGCCCCAAAACTTCGCCGGGGCGTCTTTGGATTCCAGAAAAAGCTCCTTGGCATTCTCAACCGTCTTATCATTCCAAGTGAGCATAACGATCAATTCAGGGCGAGCCATGTCTTGCACCTCCAGTTTCTCGTTGTTTCTCCCAACGGGAGGGCCCTCTCCCTCTTAATCCGACATGCAGAGGGCTCCCCGGTGTGGGAACACTCACTTATGCGCAGCAGCGAACTCTTTGATAGCGGCCAGAAGACGGTCTACCTCCTGCTCGGTGTTGTAGGGCGCCAAGCCAATCCGGACCAATCCGCCTTGGGGGCCCAGCTTTAGGACGTTATGTACAATTTCGAGCGCGTAGAAGTCACCGTTCCACACAAACAGCCCCTTCTCGGCCAGGAATTTGCCCACCTCGGCGGAGTTGACGCCATGGATGGTGAACGAGACTGTCGTGGTACGAGGCGTGCCTTCAGGCGCCATGTACAGCTTCAGATTGTCAATTGCAGACAGTTCACTGCGGATGCGGCCCACCAAGCCATCCTCGTAGGCGTCGATGGCCAACATGCCGGCTACAATGTCCCTGCGGCGCCCCTGAAGAGCGCCCAGCTCCTCTTCAAAGCACTCGCCGTACTTCTCTCCCAGGTCTGCAATAAACTCTACGGCCGCTGCGGCGCCGCAGATATTGGCCACAGAGAGTGTCCCCGTCTCCATCTTGGTGGGCATGTCGGCATTATCCTCTGCATAAACACGCACCGAGGGGAAGCTCTCGCCCAACTCCTTGCGGATATACATAACGCCCACATGAGGACCAAAATACTTGTAAGCAGAGCACAGCAGAATATCGGTATCAATGGCCTTTACATCAATGGGCTTGTGAGCCGCATAGTGCACAGCGTCCACCACAGTGACGGCCCCGTATTTATGGGCCAGCTCAATATAGGCCTTCACATCGGTAATGGTCCCGCAGGCGTTTGCAGCCCAGTTGACGCAGACCAGTTTTGTCTTATCGGAAAGCTTCGCTTTGTAGTCGTCAAAATTCAGCGTGCAGGTTTCGGGGTCCAGAGACACACTCTTCACCACAATACCGAAATCGGCCAAAGTCCGCCAGGGAGAGCGGTTGCCCTCATGGTCGATGTCAGTAATGATGATCTCATCCCCAGCCTTCAGGGTACGCAGGAATCCAAATGCCAGGCGGATGTTGTTGGAGGTGGTGTTGGCACCGAAGCACACCTCTTCCGGCGCACAATTGAGGAAGTCGGCTAAGACCTCGCGCCCGCGGCGGAAGAGGCGGTCATTGTCCTTGGAGGTCAAAAACTCACCGCCGGCGTTTGCATTGTGATAAAAGAGATAATCCTCGATGGCTGCAACCACCCGGCGCGGGACTTGGCTGCCGCCGGGGCCGTCAAAAAAGGCGGCAGGGTTTCCATTCACGGAACGGCTGAGCGCAGGGAACTGATCGCGAACATAGTCCACGTCAAACTTGAAGTTCTTCATACTACAAACAGTCCTTTCTGGTTTTGTGGCGCCGAACTCTTCAAATCCCGGCCACCCCTTTCTGTTTCCACTATACCATAGGACCATCTTGTAAATGTTTTGAACGTAACCCCCTTTCTTTGTAGCAAACTACAAAATCCTGCTCTTCTCCTCTCTCTATTTTAATGTCTACTGAACAAATACCAATTTTTGCTGCGGCAATAAAAAGTGCAAAATCCGCCCAAACAGGCGCGAAAGGG
>ERZ856578.873-NODE-873-length-61202-cov-15.977832_pt1 | contig 61202 bp, 57 predicted proteins | sample MGYA00514384_ERZ856578 | MGnify/ENA primary metagenome ERZ856578 (study PRJEB29103, sample SAMN06111958) | human gut metagenome | biome: human gut; feature: ankylosing spondylitis patient; material: healthy_person | host: Homo sapiens | place: China:Hangzhou...
ATCTTTCCTGCCTTGGAAGTTCTCTTTCAAGTCCTTCCTCGACTTGGATTTATGGTTTCGTTCTTCTGAAATTTCTTCGAGTTCCATGAACTCTGTTCTAGAATTTTCAGGGTTGCATTGCTGTTTGATTGTCAAGGTACAAGCAAGGCAGATCGTTGTGCAATCATTTTGGAAAGCTTGCTTTCACAAAATGTATTGTGCAATGAGATGTTGTGCGACAGCACTCAGCGAGCAGTGTTTTTCTGCAAGCTGTCCTTGCTTAATTTACTGGCAATCCGGAGATTACCAAACGGAGAAGGAGGGATTTGAACCCTCGCGCCGCTATTAACGACCTGCACCCTTTCCAGGGGTGTCCCTTCAGCCTCTTGGGTACTTCTCCAAACTAAGCCGAAATAAATAACTTTATTTAATTGCGAACACTTACGTGTCCGACGGAGAAGGTATCTCCAGCGGAGAGGGTGGGATTCGAACCCACGCGCCCTTGCGGACAAACGGTTTTCAAGACCGCCTCGTTATGACCACTTCGATACCTCTCCAAGCGAGCGTCTTTGTCAGGCGCAAGATATATACTACCAAAGATAGATTTTAATGTCAACAATTATTTTTAGTTTTTTTTGACTTTTTTAAAAATTTCTTTCTTTTCCCCACAAATACGGCATTTCATGACATGAACTTTTTTCTGTCATTTCCTTTTTATGTCTTATTTGATTTTTATTTCAATGTATTTTGTTCTGTAATTTGTTTTATCTTTGTAACTATTCAAAGCCATGCAAAATTGCTTTCTGTGAATGCTTGCATTCATACAGAATAGCAATTTTATATGGCGAAGTAACCTCAATAAGTAAAACTTGAGCTGCGTTAGCAGCGGTTTTACGAATGAGGTCTGAATAGTTACTTATCTTTTTATTTTAACTTGATCTCCTGAAGCTTACTCTCATTCTGATATTCGCCATGAGGCTTTTCTTATTAGAAAACTATCCGTAACTATTCAGTACAGGTCGAAGCATTTACTGCAAAGACCTAAGAAAATGATTCAGTAATGCAAAATCCCATCGGCGAAGCCGATTTGGAATGGATTTTGCATCGTAACTGTGAAGGTACTGAACAGTTACAACTATCCAAAAAATTCTTCAAGAGCTGCCTTTCCCTGTGAAGTAACCGGCTTAATCCATTTTCCCTGTATCATATATCTGCCAAGAATTACAAGTCTTATGATTTCATCTGTATAAACAAAAGAAAATACCAGTAAAAAGGGCAGGTTCCATATCATTCCTGCAAGCCAGGTTGCCGGGACACTGATTGCATACAGACAGATAATCTCAACCACGGTTCCAAACACCGCTTCCCCACCTGCACGGAATGATTCGTTCATGATATAGTTGCAGGTACGCACCGTTCCAAAAAACAGATAAATGAGCATCATATACTTTCCATACTGAAGTGCAGTTTCTCCCAGCCCGAAAAGGGTAAACAGCGGCCGGTTCACAATGGTACCAATCAGGACAATGAGGAACGTCACCATCGGACAGACAAGTGCCGAATACTTGGCATACGCATGTGCCTTATACAGTTCTCCTCCTCCAACCTTCTTTCCAACAACAACTCCGGTAGCGCTTGCCAGTCCTCCGAAGAAGGCATACACAAATCCCTCACAGACACGGAAGGCTGCCATAGCTGCAATTGCCGATTCATTCTGGTGTCCGATTACGATATTAATCAGCATCTGTCCCACACCATAAAGCAGTTCATTGCATATAATAGGAAAGCACTTCGAAAGATAACCCTTAACAAAAACGCCATTCAACCGGAAAATCCATTCCCTGCGCAATTTCACGCAATCGTTCGTCCGGTACAGATAAATGAATAAAATCCCCAGATTTACAATACTGGAAACCAGAGTTCCTACCGCAGCTCCTGCAGCTCCCATCTGTGGCATGCCAAAGCGTCCATAGATGAGAATCCAGTTGAGAACGAAATTAACAATAATGGCTGCGACCGATCCGATAAGTGGTTGACGGATTCGTTCCGTAGAACGCATCAGCGTACTGACAATCACAATCACCACCTGTATAAGATAGGAAAATCCTACAATTCTCAGATACGGTATACCTAATACAATAATATTCTGCTTATCCGTATAGATTCCAAGCATAAATTCCGGAAAGAAAATGCAGATGGTCGAAAAGAGTACCGCTACGATACTCATAAAAAGAAGGGAAATTCCAAGTGTCCGGTTAATTCCTTCTTCATCCCTTGCACCCCAGTACTGGGAGAAAAATAACACTGATCCACTCGCAAATCCCCAATAACAATTGAAATAGAGAGAACTGATCTGTGAGCAGATTCCAACTGCTGCCACAGCAAGCTCTCCCTGGCTTCCGATCATAATGGTATCGACCATACTTGCAGTAGTTCCCAATAGATTTTGAATGGCAATCGGAAATGCGATTGCCATTACCACCTGAAAGAATTCTTTCCAGGTTACCTTCTCTTTTTTTGTCCTAACAATTGTTTTCATGACAGAACCTTTATCTTGCAATTCGTAACTGTTCAGCACCTTCACAGCTACGCTCTTTCTATATATTTCTATTATTTCTTTCTATTATTTCTCCCTATGCCTTCAGAGCCGGTGTCTCCTGCTCTGTCAGACAGCTGCATCCCATGAAGCCACTATCGGCTCTGCAGATAGCGTTCTGCGATCTGTACATCCTCCGGGGTTGTAATTTTGATATTCTCATAGCTGCCTTCCACAAGCTTTACCTTATGACGTGCCAGATACTCTACAACCATCGCATCATCCGTGATCTGTACCCCCGCTGCCAAAAGCTCCTGTTCCTTCTGTAGCAGCTCCTCATAGGCACTGTAAACCAGCGGATAGGAAAATACCTGCGGAGTCTGCACATTCCATACAAGACTCCGGTTCGGTGTCACAGAAACATAGCCCTGTTCATCCGCAATTTTCACCGTATCCTTAGAAGGTACACCAACGACGCACGCCTCTTCCTCCTGCACTGCCTGGTAAGCTCTCTGCAAAATTTCCTGTGTAAGCATCGGCCGTGCACTATCATGGATAAATACAAAATCACAATCCTGACGTACAGCCTGCAATCCGCAGGCAACTGAGTGATACCGTTCTTTGCCTCCGGCCACAATCCGTGATATTTTCTGAAAGCCATATTGGTTTACATAACTCTCCTGTACCTGTTCGATTTCATCCTGTGAAACAACCAGCACAATTTCATCAATAAAGCTTTCTTCAAAAGCTTTCAGGGAATAGTATAAGACCGGTCTGCCCGCAATCTCCATATACTGCTTCTTCACGCCGGCATTCATGCGCTTCCCGCTTCCTGCTGCAAGAACCACGGCTGCCGTCCGGTATGACTTGTCCATTTTCATCAGATACGCTCTCCAAGCTTCAAAGAAGGCACCGCATTCAGGTCATAGCCATGACGTACCCCTTTGCAATACTCATAATATCCTGCAGCCCCAATCATTGCCGCATTATCAGTACAAAAAACGGGAGACGGATGATAGAACGTAATATTCCGCTGTGCACACGCTTTTTCAAAGGCTGCACGAAGTGCGGAATTGGATGCCACACCGCCTGCAATCGCAAATTTATCGTAGCCATACTTCTGCACAGCATCCATGGAATGCTCTACCAGTACATCAACAACCGCCTTTTGAAAAGAAGCTGCCACATCCGGAACACAGATGGTCTCTCCCTTCATCTCACAGGAATTAAGATAATTCAGCACTGCGGATTTCAGGCCGCTAAAGCTGAAATCATAAACGGCATCTCCGACCTTTGCTCTCGGGAAATGAATGGCATCAGGATTTCCTTCCTTTGCCACCTTGTCAATCTTCGGCCCCCCCGGATAGCCTAACCCAATGGCACGTGCCACCTTATCAAAGGCCTCTCCCGCCGCATCATCCCGTGTTCTACCAATGATCTCATACTCCCCATAATCCTTAACCACAACAAGATGCGAATGTCCTCCGGATACCACCAGACAGATAAACGGAGGCTCCAGATCCTTATTTTCAATATAATTGGCACTGATATGTCCTTCGATATGATGTACTCCGACAAGCGGTATTCCTGTTGCAAAGCTGATTGCCTTAGCAGCGGATACCCCGACTAAAAGAGCTCCCACAAGTCCCGGACCATAGGTTACCGCAATCGCAGTCATCTCCTTAAGCTTCTTTCCGCTATCTCTAAGTGCCTGCTCTATCACCTGATTAATTTTCTCAATATGCTTTCTGGATGCAATCTCCGGAACCACACCGCCATATTCCGTATGAAGTGCAATCTGTGTATAAATCACATTAGAAAGCACCTCCCGTCCGTTCCTTACAACTGCTGCTGCCGTTTCATCACAGGAGCTTTCAACTGCCAGTATGTAAACATCCCTTTCCATGTTCAACCCTCACTTATTGTGTTACTGCCACTCATGCCTCATTCCGGTAATCTTATCGTTCCTTTGCCGCCTCCCAGCCATAAATTTTCCAATGGCCCATGTCATCCTTGCGAAGCAGGAATATTTCCCTGGCAAGTCCGGCTTCCTTACCGGATCGTATGGTATAGGTGCAGCTCAGTCTCGCCCAGCTTCTTCCACCGGCATCAAAATAATCCACATCCGTTGCCGATGCAACACTGTAGCTTGTCACCCGTAAGTTCTTATCCTTCATCGTCTTGATATCCCAGCGCAGATTCTTCTGGTACTGATCCGGTGTATTATTGGCGATCAGCTCCTCATCGTACAGCTTCTCTATCTGCAGGGCAAGCTGTGTCAGTTCCTCATCAGTATAGTCCTCACTGTAGAAGCACACCGTAATATCACTGTATAACTTCAAAACCTCTCTCGGAGTCGGGGGATAATCATCATCAATATTCTTTAACAAGAGCTTCTGTACAGCCGATACGGTAGTTTCGGTGTCTTCCGCAGCTTCCTTGGGTTTGCGGTTTGATAAATAAAAGTAATATCCCACTACCAGTGCGATCAGAACCAGTCCAATCAGGATTCCTTTTATGGCCCTGCGTCCTCTTTGTGACATATGATTCCTCCCTTCTTTTTCTCTTCTCCATTTTTTATTATTTACTATGAATTCATAACTTTGAAATTACGATTACCACTCATTCTGTCAATTCATATTTTATCAGAATTACGATTTTCTTTATATGGTCCATGAGTATCACGAAACCTCATCTGTAAAGTTAAGCTCAATGGTCTTGCCATCCTTACAGACTTCGACTCTTGGGAAAATCTTCCGGGCAGCATCCAGATACTCCTCCGGTCGATTAAGCGACGGGCTGTAATGTGTCAGCCACATCCGGTCAACATCCGCCTGTCTTCCTATCTCAGCTGCCTCATAGAAGGTCATGTGCTTTTTCTCTTTGGCCTTCTGCTGCTTATCCGGCTCCCCATACATTCCTTCACAGATAAAAAGATCCGAATTCTTCGCATGCCCGACAATTCCCTTCGTCGGTCTGGTGTCGGTACAATACGTAACCTTCAATCCCTTACGTGCCTGTCCTAAAACCATTTCCGGCACATATGTCATTCCATCAATTTCAATGGTTTCACCTTTCTGTAAGCGGCTCCAGTAGCGACGTTCAAGTCCCAAACTGACAGCCTTGTCAACATCAAACTTACCAATCCGGTCAATCACAATACTGTAGCCATAGCAGGGAACATTGTGGTTTACCTTAAAGGCTTCAATCCGGAAACCATCCATGTGGATCGTCTGCTCCGGCTCCGTAAGCTCCAGACAATCAATGGCAAACGGCAGCTCCGGTGCAATGATCCGCAGGGATGCCACGACCTTGCACAGACCCTTCGGTCCCACCAAAAGAAGCGGCTCTGTCCGTTCTGCATTTCCCATCGTGAGAAGCATTCCCGGAAGTCCGCTGATATGGTCTGCATGAAAATGGGTAAAGCAGATGACATCGATCGGTTTGGGGCTCCACCCCTTTTCCTTCATTGCGATCTGGGTTCCTTCCCCACAGTCCATCAAGATACTTGTCCCATTATATCTTGCCATCATGGATGTAAGCCATCGATATGGGAGCGGCATCATTCCGCCTGTTCCCAATAAGCATATATCCAGCATAATTTAACCTGTTCCTCCCTGATTACCGTCTGCTGCTTTCAAAGAAGCTCCTGTACCTCCTCCTTTGTGACCTCTACGGCAAATCCTTCTATTAGTTTATTATAACATTCCTCACACAAGTCAAAGGAATGACGGATTCCATCCTTATTACTGAAGTAACCGAACTGCTGGTTTCCTTCAAAAACACCTTCCACCAGAATTCCATTTTTGACTTTTAAAGCTTTACCACACTGGTTACATACCACCTGCTTCAGAATGTTTTTCCCTTCGTCCATATAAATACGCATCGTTTTTCCTCCTTACAATACCATTATACAGAAACTTTTTCTATGAACCAGTGGTAAGTGTTTCATGTTTTGTCTATCTTTTCCACATAATCAGTGCATCTTCCTTCGGTTTCTCATAGAAGTCCGGGCGGATGCCCTCTCCCCGGAATCCAAATTCTTCATACAAATGAATGGCCGGAGTATTACTTACCCGCACCTCTAAGGTACAGTCCCCGATTCCATGCTCTGCAGCCTCTTTCAAGGCATGTGCAAGGAGTTTTCCGGCTATGCCTCTTCTCCGGAACGGTGCATCTACTGCAACATTGGTGATTTCTCCTTCGCCTGCCATATTCCGCAGACCACAGCAGCCAAGAATCACTCCATCCTCTTCTGCTACATAATAATATGCATAATCCGCTTTCACCATTTCAAGGAAATCTTTCTCCTTCCATGGCATCGAAAATGTCCGGCTCTCAATCTCACTTACCGCCGTTACATCCTTTTCTTCCAAAGGGCGTATTGTAATCATTGCTTCTCCCTCTTTGCTGCCTTCTCCCGCTCTGCCTGGGAAAGCCGCAGATATTCCGGTGCATGATCTGCTGCCGGAACCACTTCCCCCTTACGCAGCTTTTCAAAAGCAAGGAATGCAACGGAGGCTGCCCGCTGCCGGTTCATGTGTGCCGGTGCAAAGCTGTAGGGTACCTTCATCAGGTTTTTTAACTGCTCCGCAAATACCGGAACTCCATCACCTAAAAATATGATTTCCTTCTGCTGTTCATTACACTTCTCTGCAATTTCTTCAATCGGAACAGCACACTGGGAAAGAATGGGAACAAGTGTATAGTGAAAACTCTGCTCCTGTTCATCGCTTTGTCCGTCTTCGATATAAGAATACAAACCTGTGTAAACCTGATTCCGTCTGGCATCCATAATCGGACACACCACCTTGTCTGACCCATACAGATTGCAGGCAAGACCATCCAGTGTCGGAATCTCTATAATCGGAATTTCAAGTGCAAGCCCAAGTCCCTTGGCAGTCGCAGAACCGATCCTCAGCCCGGTAAAGGAACCAGGTCCACTGGCAATCGCAATGGCATCTACCGTCTGTAAATCAAGATCGACCATCCTCTTTAATTCATCCAGCATGGGCAGTAAGGTCTGTGAATGTGTTTTCTTATACTGGACATTATATTCTGCAATTACTTCCTCATCTTGTACAATGGCAACGGAAGCAACCAGTCCCGAACTGTCAATTGCAATAATTTTCATTTCAGGTTCCTCTCAAAATCAGTTTTCTTTTAGGCAGCTTATGAAAGAGCCAGGCCGAACTGTTACTCTTTTTGTGATACCGTGATTTCACGATAATCAAATCCCTTTTCCAGATTCTTTTCAATCCGGATCTCCACATATCGCTCCGGCAGAAGCTCTTCAATCAGGTTCGCCCACTCAATCAGGCATACCCCGTCTCCGTAAAAATAATCCTCATACCCGATTTCATCCATCTCGGAAATATCACCGATCCGGTATACATCCAAATGATACAGAGGAATCCGTCCCTCTTCATAGATCTGTACAATCGTAAAGGTCGGACTGTTCACCGCATCTGAAATTCCGAGTCCCTCTGCCAGTCCCTGTGTAAATACCGTCTTGCCGACGCCAAGATCACCAACCAGCGTCAGTACACTGCCCGGTGCCACACTTTCACCAATCTGCTTTCCTAACGCAAAGGTATCCTCAGGAGATTTCGAAATTATTTTATGTTTTTCAATCATGCTCTGTAAAATATCCTGTCCGCTATTCATAATTCTCCTGTCAGTTCCCACGGATTTTTACCTTTTTCGGTGGCATATGTGTGGAAATCACTTCAATCAAAGCTGCCTTACGCTCTCCTAAATCCTTCTTTGGAAAAATAGAGGCATTGACCGGTGACGTATATAATACAATGCTCTTCGGTGTGGATACTGCCTTATATAAATTCTCCCATGCGATCTGCTCGCTGGTATCCTTCTGGGAAACCGTCATTCCTTCTTCATTAAAGGTGTAATGTAATGGTTCCTTAAATGCAGGATTTGCAAGATACTGCTTCTTCGACCGGATAAATAATGTCCAGGGAAGATACACAAGCACCACCACACCAAAAATCAGGTATAATATACTGCCTGCCATAAAGTATGCTGCCACAAGCAGTGCACCTGCTATGGTTCCTAAAAGTCCTGTTGTTCCGGTATAAGTATGATATAACAGATAATCATATAAGACCCCCGGGGTAATCTTTACATCAAAGGAAACTTCCATTCTGCTTCTCCAAATCTTTCTTAATTAATATTTATTCTGCCTTACCTGCTTATTCAGCCTTACCTGCTGCACTAAATTCATGCTGCGTCTTCGACCTGCATTCATCCTACATTCATTGAGTACCTTACATAAAAAGCACCGGCAGGAAAGCCGATGCTTTTCTTCTATCCTATTATACTAAAAATCTCACAACATGCAAACAGGTTTTATTATTCGCGCATGGCTATTCATGCCGCAGTGCTTCAATCGGACTTAATTTAGCCGCTTTCCTGGCAGGATAAATTCCAAAGAAAATACCTACGCCGCAGGAAAAGAGGGTTGCGATAATCACAACCGCAGGATCCACGCCGGCTGTAACTCCCGCAATCGAGCAGACTCCCATTGCTCCGAGAATGCCAAGGGCAATTCCGATCACACCTCCCATAAGAGTGATAATCCCTGCTTCTGCAAGGAATTGCAGCAGGATCGAACCGGTTCTTGCCCCCAGCGCCTTACGAATACCAATTTCTCTGGTACGCTCCGTTACCGATACCAGCATGATATTCATAACACCAATTCCTCCAACCAGTAACGATATTGCTGCCACGAAGGACACAAAAACCGTAATGATACTGAGGATCGAGTCAAACTGCGAGGACACATCGGTAAAGCTCTGCATCATAATCTGGTTCTCCCCACGGACACCATGACGGGCTTCGAGCAGATTCAGGGCATCCTGTGCTACCTGCGTACAATAAGCACTGTTATCCGCAATCACATAAAACTCAGAAAAATCATCAATATCATAATATAATTTATTTCCCATAAAGCTTAACGGACATTCTGCCGTAATGGTATTAGTTCCTCCGCCGGCCATTGAAATCAGTGATGAAGCGGTATCCTTTCTTACTCCGATTACGCGCATTTCCTGAGTCACACCCCAAAAGGTTGCCTCAAAGGTAAGTCCGATCACATCCGTTGTTCCAAAGAGAGAAACCGCGCTGCTTTCTGTAATTACACAGACATTGCCGCCTGCATCACAGTCATCCTGTGAAAAATATCTGCCCTTTACAATTGGTTCCGAAGATGTATACTGCAGGCCTGGATCACCACCCGTCATACTGATATCAAAATTTCCTTTCGGTCCTTCTGCGGTTCCCCATGCAGATAGCTGTGGCGTAACTCCCTTTACATGTGCAATATTTGCTTCAATTGCATCGAAGTCCGTCTGATCAAAGGTTACGGTGGTTTCCTTTCTTGTACTGTCAACATAAAAAGCAATCTGTCCGCCTGCCAGTCCTTCCAGCTCGTCATTGACCTGTCCGCGGACACCGTTTCCAATCGCAATAACCATAATCACGGAAGCAATACCAATGATAATACCGAGCATCGTGAGTACGGACCGTCCCTTATTACTCTTAATATTCATCAGCGCAATCTTAATATATTCCCAAATCTGTGCCATATCATCCGCTCCTGTTTACTGTGGCATTGCTGCAACGGTCATGCCTTCATAAAGATCTGCCGTAACACTTGTGACAATCTGCTCATCTGCGTTTAAACCATCTGTAATCTGTATCATGGTGTCAGTGGAAATCCCGGTCGTAACCGGCTTCTTTACGAGAATGTTATCTTCAACCACATAGACAAACTCACCATCCATATCTACATTCACTGCAGTGATCGGTACCAGAACCGCGTTTTCCACCTTCTCGGTATTGATAACAACCTTCGCTTCCACGCCAAGAATCACATCACTGTCCGGATTTAAAATCTTAATTTCCGCACCAACAACAGCCGCGCCACTGTTATTCTGTTCTGCCATCCTGTTAATCCTCAATACTTCTCCTTCATATTCCCTGCTGCCGATCGTTATGATAGCCTTCTGTCCTTCCTTAATCTTGGAAAGATCATATTTCGTCACGGTGATCCGGACTACCACATCCTCGGTGCTTTCCAGCTTCAGGAGCTGTGCACCCTTCGCGGCAGCTCCGCCTTCTACGGCATTCATTTCGGTAACGACACCGTCAAATTCTGCTACGATACCATTTTCTGCAGCATCTAGGTTTTCAAGTGAGTCCTCCACATCCATTGTCTGGGTTTTATTATTGGCCTCCAGCTCTTCCTTCGCCCCACCGGTTAATTTCCCGGCTTCTGCTGAGCTCTTCTGGGACTTCATTTCTGAACGGTATTCCTTATACTCAGACAGCATATCGTTATAGACTTCCAGTTCGTCCTGCCAGCTCTTGATCTGTTCATTGTTCTGCTGTTCATAATTGTTTAACTGTACCAGCTTCTGTAAATTCTGGTATTCGTCGGAATCCGGCTGATCCTGCCAGTCAATCAGACTGATCTGCAACAGGGCCCCCTCATGGGCAAGATCACTCTTCTTTTTAGAAATCTTAGCTTCCAGATTCTTGATATAGGCTTCGGTATCTGCAATCTGCTGATCCAGTACTTCCAGATTCGTGCTCGCTTCACTTAAGTCCCCAAGCTTTTCCTGATTGGTCTGCACCGAATTCAGATAGCTTCCTTCGGTAGACTGTTTCTTTAATTCTGCCCGTTCCTTCGCTGCCGCAAGGTCATTGGCATCATAGGTCAGAAGCACATCGCCTGCCTTTACTGCATCACCCGCCTGTGCTTTCACCTCTCCTACTTTCACATCCACATTGGAAAAATAAACTTTACTCTCTTCCGTCTTCACCGTACCGCTCGTATCAATCATCTGCTGCAGATCCCCGATCTGCGCCTGTGTCGTAGTTACCACGGCCGCTGCCCCATTTCCACCAAAAAGCTTTGACAGGATAAAGAGCAGAACGAGTACGCCGATCACCACAAAGAGAATGATCTTTCTGCGTTTTTTCTTCTTCGCCGGGTCTGCCGGCTTTTTCTCTTTCCTTTTCTTTTCTTTAAAGGCTTTCTTTGCCGCCTTGTCATTTTCGGCTTCTAATGTCCTTTTATTGCTTCCGGCCTGCTGCTCCTGTTCCTTTGTCTGTAAGCTTTCTACGGATTCCTGCTTGATATTATCGCTCATGCTCCTTCTCCTTCTTCGTTTTCATAATCGGCCACAACCTTACCATCCATAATACGGATGTTGCGCTTCGCTCTCGCGGCGATCTCATTGTCATGTGTAATCAGAATAACTGTTCTGCCTTCCCGATGCAGTCCTTTCAGAATTTCCATAATCTCCTGCGTCGAATTGGAATCCAGGTTTCCGGTCGGCTCATCGGCCAGAATAACAGGCGGTGCCTGCGCAATGGCTCTCGCAATCGCAACACGCTGCTGCTGTCCACCGGACATTTCCGACGGCTTATGCGTCATCCGCCCGGCAAGCCCTACCTTTTCCAGCGCACGCTCGGATAACTCCATGCGTTCTTTCCTTGGAACGCCGCGATAAATCAGAGGAAGCTCCACATTTTCAAGTGCGGTCAGTCCTGCGATCAGGTTAAATCCCTGAAACACAAACCCGATCTCCCGGTTACGGATGTCCGAAAGCTCATCATCTGTCATATGGGAGACATCTTTTCCATTCAGCAGGTACGTTCCGCTTGTTGGAACATCCAGACATCCCAGCATATTCATCAAGGTTGATTTACCGGATCCGGACTGCCCGATAATGGCCACAAACTCATTTTTATGTATGGTCAGATTCACATGATCCAGAGCTCTGACCTCATTCTCGCCGGGATTGTAGATCTTGCACATATCCCGGATAGTAATTAATTCTTCCACAGATACTCCTCCATCGATTTTCATTGTGTACAGGCCTGCCTACGCTTCTGTCCATCCTGCTGCCCGGTACCGTTTCACAAAGCTGTGCGAGGACTTAGTCGTATGACACATAAACTTAAAAAAACCTCCTGTACAATCTGTATTATATTATTAATACAATGATTGTCAAGAGGTTTTTCTTTGAATTAAGAAAGCTTAATAATTTTTAAGACTTTCGTATCCGCCTGTTAAGAATTATGAATGCTGTTTTCCCTTCAGTATCGGACTCAGCTTCTTATATACCAGCATGGTTACCAGCGTCACTGCCGTTCCCTTAATCAGATTAATCGGAGCAACACAGAAGATTACCAGGCTTACGACATTGTCGATATGTCCGTTAATTGCCGTTCCCATGGCAATGATATCCTCCATCGGCATGTGATACAGTACCGCAAAGGTCGGAAGCAGATAAATCGCATTAAAGGCAGTGCCGAACACGGTCATAATCAGTGTTCCCGTGATAGACCCGATCAACGCACTCTTCCGGCTCTTTTTATATAAATAGATGATGGAAGCAGGCAGAATGAAGCTGCATCCGATGACGAAGTTTGCAAAGTCACCCACAAATGCGGTACTTGTTCCCTTGATCAGCAGCTTTAACATAATCTTGATAAATTCAATCATCACTCCTGCTACCGGGCCAAACGCAAAGGCACCGATCAGCGCCGGAATTTCACTGAAGTCCAGCTTATAAAACGGAGGAGCCAGAACCGGCACCGCAAAATCAAATATATGAAGTACCATTGCAATCGCTGAAAATACACCAATCATGGCAATCTTTCTTGTCGAAAGTATCCGTTCCCTGTCCTGATTCTTCTTTTTCAGGCACTTTTCCACCAGATATGCAATCAGCACAAAGCCAACCGCAACCGCCAGTGCCACCAGCACAAACACCAGGTTCTCCATTACATTAGACCATAAACTCTTTTCCATTTACTCTCACTCTCTTTCCGGCATACGCCATTGTTTTAAAAAGAAAGTCTTCTTTGGACTTGCATCTCCGTGAGCTGCGCATCTGATAGCGGAGCATTCAACTGTGCAGGAAATCCCAACGGAATTTCCTACACAGTTAAAAAGCCCCGGAAATCAATTTCCGGGGCTTGCATACATCAGAAGCCAAATGCGTTTCCACGCATCTGTTCATGCATTTCTTCTCCCATCCAGACTTTACTGTCGGTTTTGGAATTTCACCAAATCAGCCATACTCTTAAAAAATTAAAAATACGGGTCGCGGACTATACCGCCGGTAAGGAATTTCACCTTCCCCGAAGAACTTTCTATTTTGTTCGAGACATAGAATAGCATATCTCATCTCAAATAGCAAGAGCTATTTATTTTGATCCCCATTGATCTTCATAGTCAGTGCAATCCGTTTCTTTGGCACATCAACAGACAATACCTGCACATCCACAATATCACCGACACTCACTGCTTCCAGAGGATGCCTGATATAACGGTCTGTGATCTGGGAGATGTGTACCAGTCCGTCCTGATGCACACCAATATCCACGAACACTCCAAAGTCAATGACATTACGGACGGTTCCCTTTAAAATCATGCCCGGTTTCAGATCCTTCATATCGAGGACATCGCTTCGAAGAATCGGAGCCGGCATGCTCTCTCTGGGATCTCTCGATGGCTTTTCCAATTCCTTAAGAATGTCGGTTAAGGTGATTTCACCAATTCCCAGTTCTACTGCCAGCCTGCTCTTATCCCTGATCTTCTTTTCAAGACTGCTGATTGCATTGACTGTATTGGCCACAGATTCCTTCTGTGCCGGTTTCTTTGCGGAAGAGTCATTTTCTTCAAGGTTCATGACCGAACCACCCATAGCAGCTGCCAGTGCTTTTCCCATAGCCGTATTGGTATTATGGATCACGATCTGTTTCCTGCGGTCATTCCGGTTATTCTGCTTCGGAGCAGGTTTCGCTGCCGTACTCAGCTGCCTGGCTGCCTGCTTCTGTGCGGTACGCACATCCTCCATCGTAAGTCCCATCTTATCCAAAAGCTTCATGGCAGCTTCATAGGATTCCGGATGAACACTGGTATCGTCCAAAGGATTGTCCCCGTCATGGATACGCAGGAAGCCTGCGCACTGCTCATATGCCTTCGGTCCTAACTTCGGTACTTTCAAAAGCTGTGCACGGTTCGCAAATTTACCGTTCTTTTCACGATATTCCACAATGTTCTTCGCAATCGGTTTGGAAATACCGGAAATATACTCAAGAAGCGGTGCGGATGCGGTATTTAAGTCTACACCCACACGGTTTACGCAGTCCTCTACCACGCCGCCCAGTGCTTCTCCCAACTTCTTCTGGTTCATATCATGCTGATACTGTCCGACACCGATGGATTTCGGATCAATTTTCACAAGCTCGGCAAGCGGATCCTGAAGCCTGCGTGCTATCGAAGCGGCACTTCTTTGCCCCACATCAAAATTCGGAAACTCTTCGGTTGCCAGCTTACTTGCAGAGTATACGGAAGCTCCCGCTTCATTTACAATGACATACTGTACCGGTGTATCCAGTTCCTTGATCAGCTCCACAATGACCTGCTCGGACTCTCTCGATGCCGTACCGTTTCCGACACTGATTAAAGAAACATGATATTTATGGATCAGCTTCTTAAGCTCTGCCTTGGCCTCTTCCACCTTATTCTGCGGAGCTGTCGGAAAAATCACCCTGGTATCCAGCACCTTGCCTGTTGCATCCACAATGGCAAGCTTACAGCCTGTCCGGAATGCCGGATCCCATCCCAGAACTACCTTTCCTGCAATCGGTGGCTGCATCAGAAGCTGCTGCAGGTTCTTTCCAAATACGGAAATTGCGCCATCCTCTGCCTTTTCGGTAAGATCATTGCGGATTTCACGTTCAATCGCCGGTGCAATCAGACGCTCATAGGCATCCTCGATTGCTGCTGTAAGCAACGGAGTGGTATATTCATTATCAGAAGTAATAACCTTTTTCTTTAAATACTGTATAATCCGTTCTACCGGTGCCACAATCTTCACCGTTAAAAACTTCTCTTCTTCACCACGGTTGATGGCAAGAACACGGTGGCCAACGACCTTTTTAAGGGGTTCCTCGTAAGCGTAGTACATCTCATAAACGCTTTCAGCCTTTTCATCCTTCGCTGTACTTGTAAGAGTTCCTTCTTCCATGGTGATTTCACGGATGTAGGCACGGTAATCAGCTTCATCCGAAATACTCTCTGCAATGATGTCTGCTGCACCCTGAAGTGCCTCTTTCACGGTCTTTACGCCCTTTTCTTCATCAATATACTTCCGGGCTTCCTCCTCCACTCCTTCCGTTGCATTCTGGGCAAGAATGAACTGTGATAAAGGTTCCAGTCCCTTTTCCTTCGCTACACTTGCCTTTGTTTTACGCTTCGGACGATAAGGACGGTACAGGTCTTCGACCACAACCAGGGTTTCTGCTGCCAGAATCTTTTCCTTTAATTCCTCGGTGAGCTTACCCTGCTCCTCGATACTGCCAAGCACCTGTTCCTTCTTTTCCTCCAGATTTCTTAAATAGGTTAGCCGCTCATACAGATTACGAAGCACCTCATCATTTAAGGATCCGGTTACTTCCTTACGATAACGGGAAATGAACGGAATCGTATTTCCCTCATCAATCAGCTTTACAGCAGCTTCCACCTGCCATTTTTCCACGTTGAGTTCTTCTTTGAGTTTTAAAATAATATCCATAACTGACCTCTCATGCTGAATTTCTTTTTCCATTCTAGACGATTCCGGATGTTTTTTCAAGGGATAGAATATCAGGATGCCAGGGTCAAAAGGTCTAAAACCACATGAGCTTGCTCACAGGTGGTTGAAAGACCTTGGGACCCGCTCTGATATGAGCATAAAAGTGGGATGCTAATCCCACGATATGCGAATATTGGATAGGATTGCGGGAGTGCAAAGCACGGAACAATCCGGCAGCTTATGAATGGGCATGGCTGAACTGTTACGCGGAATGGGCTTGATGGAACGGTTACCATTGTTTTTTCCTTTAAATAATGATACACTTAAATGTATTCTACAGAGTTATCAAAGACTTAAAATACAAAAAGAAATTTAAAAACAGGAAATTAAAGCAGGTGTCATTTATGTATAATAATGAAAACGAATATCCCGGTACTTCTTTTGAATATAACAATGGATTTGCTCCCGGTAACAACGGATTTGCATTTGCTGCCCTGATTCTCGGGGTATCTGCTCTGTTTTCGCTATTTACCGTTTATCTTCCGCTCATCCTCGGAAGCCTTGCCATTCTGTTCGCACTGCTCTCCAAGGGCTACGGAAAGAAGATGGCAGCCACCGCCAAAATCGGCTTTATCAGTGCCATTACCGGCTTGTCCTTAATTTTATCAATCCTCGCTGTCGGTATCACCTCACTGTACTTATTATTTGCAACCTCTACAGATGATCAGCTTCTTCATTACGGTTCCCAGATTGATCAGGCCATTGAAATGCAGTTAGGTCAGTCCACTGAGGAGATGTTCGGTACTTCGTATGAGGACATGATGGAGCAGCTTGTTGCCCTGCGCGATGCAGCCACCGGCACCGGCGGACAATAATGGAACCTTGGAAATAACCCTTCAATGCTTTGGATTCATTACTTTGGAAAGGAGATCGCTTATGAACGGAATCAGCCTTTATCCCAATTCAGGTTACAATTACACTTCACCCTATGCTGCTGTTTCGACTGCAGCAGGAAATACGGTATCCGGCAATTCTTCCCTTACCGGTGTGGAAGAATCGAAACCGGTCGTAAATCCCGGTGAATCCACGAAGGTTTCTCCCGGGCGGAAATCCTCCCCTGCAGAATGCCAGACCTGCAAGGAACGCAAATATCAGGACGGCTCTGATGAAATGGTTTCCTTTAAGTCAGCCGCCCATATTTCACCGGAAGCCTCTGCTTCAACAGTTCGTGCCCATGAGCAGGAGCATGTCAGCAATGCATACAGGAAAGCAGCAAAGGGCGGTGGTAAGGTCATCAGCGCCAACGTCTCCCTGCAGCGTGCCATCTGTCCGGAATGCGGCAGAAGCTATGTCTCGGGAGGTACGACTTCAACGAAGATTTCTTATCCGAATGAGCAGACAAATCCTTATGCCCGGAATCAGAAATCAGCCGATGCCGCTATGCTCATCGGCAGCAATCTGGATCTGGCTGTATAACCCCTGCCTGTTCAGCTCCATACCGGTTACAGCATCTTATCCTTAATATCTGTCTGTAACCTATATCAACTATATGAAAGGCTTTACCATGAATCCTTATTTATCTTCATCCAGCTTAAAACGTATTGCAAAAGGACAATTATTGGGAAGATATTCCAGTGTGATCTTCATCTTCCTGCTTCATATGTTATGTCTGGTCAGTCTCCAAATGCTCGTTTCCCTTGTACTGGCTCCGACAAATATCATAAAATTCATCCTTTATTATGCAACACTTTATCTGGTCTATATTGTTTCCGGCTTTTTCAAGGCAGGAGAGGCCTATGTTTATTTAAAGGTTGCCAGTAATCAGCCGGTTACGGTGAATGATCTCTTCTACTGCTTCCGTGGAGAAAGCAACCGGACTTCTTACATCCAGATCCGTCTGGCTGCGATCCAGCTTTTTACGACTCTGCCCGCAGCAATCTACAATATGCTCTTTTCAGACAGCACAAGCCTGTTTGCGATAGATGGAATTTACCTGTTACTCACTCTTCTGGGTATGGTAATATCCTTATTTGCAGATCTGCTGTTCTCACAATGCTATTATGTCATGCTTGATTTTGAAGAATACACCGGTGGGGAAGTCATGAAAGCAGCAGTACAGCTCATCAGGGGAAGCATGGGAAGACTGTTCTACATAGTACTCTCCTTTTTCCCGCTGTATCTTCTCGGGATTCTCTCCATGGGAATCGGTCTCCTGTGGATTTATCCGTATAAAGAAGCCGTTTTTGCAAACTTCTATTTAGACCTGATAAAAAAGAAAAAAACGACAGGACAGCGATAATCGCTGTCCTGTCGTTTATCCTCTATTTCTTATTCTCTATTCCGCTTCCTTTTCACTGCTGTTAATCCATTTCAGATAGGCATTGATAAACAAATCAATCGAGCCATCTAAAACCGCATCCACATTTCCCGTTTCGGCATTCGTACGATGATCCTTCACCAGCGTATAGGGCTGCATCACGTAAGACCGGATCTGATTTCCCCATCCAATCTCCTTGACTTCTCCACGGATATCGGAGAGCTTCTCTGCGTTCGCTTCCTTCTGAAGCAGATACAGCTTCGCCTTTAACATCTGCATTGCCTTATCCCTGTTCTGGAACTGGGATCTCTCGTTCTGACACTGCACCACAATTCCTGTGGGAATATGGGTAATACGGATTGCAGAAGAAGTCTTGTTGATGTGCTGTCCACCGGCACCACTACTTCGGTAGGTATCCACGCGCAGATCCTCGTCCCTGATCTCCACATCCACATCCTCTTCTATATCGGGCATCACATCCAGCGATACAAAGGACGTCTGACGTTTTCCCTGTGCATTAAACGGGGAAATACGCACAAGACGATGTACACCCTTCTCGGATTTCAGATAACCATAGGCATTCGTTCCGTTCACCTGAAAGGTTACGGACTTGATTCCTGCCTCATCACCATCCAGGTAATCCAGCACTTCAATTGAGAAGTTCTTACGCTCTGCCCATCTTGTGTACATACGATACAACATGGAGCACCAGTCACAGCTCTCTGTTCCACCGGCTCCCGCATTCAGCTTCAGAATGGCATTGTCACTGTCATATTCTTCTGACAATAACGTACCGATCCGGATTTCCTCAAAGGTCTCGATAAAGCTGTTAAGCTCCTCACGGATCTCTTCTGCCATTTCCTCGTCGTTTGCTTCATTGCCCATTTCAATCAGCGTTTCAATATCTTCATATTGTGTTTCCAGGTCATGCATTGCTTTGACACTGTCCTGAAGGTTCTTTAACTCCTTCATCTTCTGGTTGGATATCTCCGGATTATCCCAGAAACCGGGAGCCTCCATTTCCATTTCCAGCTCTTCTATCCTCTTTGACTTATTTGCTAAGTCAAAGTGAATCCCTCACTTCCGCTAAGGGGGACTTGTAGGATAATAATTCAGTCTTCATCTGATCCAAAAGAACCACTTCACGTCACCTCTTTCCTTAATTTAAGCCTTGCGTCCACAGCACTGCTTATATTTCTTACCACTGCCACACGGACAGGGATCATTGGGATAAATCTTGGCATCCATACGCTTCACCGGTGCCTTGACGGCAGATTCATCCTTATTCGTTCCGGTTACCTTCGCAACCTGCTCACGCTCTACCTTCTGTTCCACGCGGACATGGAGCAGGGCACGAACCGTATCTTCCTTGATGTTCTCCGTCATTTCATCGAACATCTCATAACCGTTCATCTTGTATTCCACTAACGGATCTCTCTGACCGTAAGCCTGTAATCCGGCACCCTGGCGGAGCTGCTCCATATCATCAATATGGTCCATCCATTTACGGTCAATGACCTTGAGCAGGATGACACGCTCCAACTCACGGATTGCTTCCGGTTCCGGGAACTCTGCTTCTTTTGCTTCATAAAGCTTCACAGCCTCTTCCTTAAGCTGCTGCTTTAAGGCGTTCTTCTTCGGTTTGCTGATCCGTCCTCTCTTGACAGGAGCAAGCGGAATAATCGGAAGAAGCAGGGAGTTCAGTTCTTCCAGATCCCAGTCATCGTAATCGGTATCGTCACCAATCACCATATCGACCTTACTCTCCGTGATATCGGTAATCATCTTGTAGATTGCATCACGCATGCTCTCTCCATCGAGTACCTGACGACGTTCCTTATAAATGATTTCTCTCTGTTCGTTCATTACCTGATCGTATTCGAGCAGGTTCTTACGGATACCAAAGTTGTTGCTCTCGATCTTCTTCTGTGCAGATTCAATCGCATTTGTCAGCATCTTATGCTCGATTTCCTGATTTTCAGGAATGCCAAGAGTATTAAACATGCTGATGAGACGCTCCGATCCAAACAGACGCATCAGGTCATCCTCAAGGGAAATATAGAACTTGGATTCGCCCGGATCTCCCTGACGGCCGGAACGGCCTCGCAGCTGATTATCAATACGTCTGGATTCATGACGCTCTGTACCGATGATCTTCAGGCCACCGGCTTCTCTTGCCACATCATCAAGCTTAATATCCGTACCACGGCCTGCCATGTTGGTTGCAATGGTAACCGCTCCGTGCACACCGGCATCGGCAACAATTTCTGCTTCCAGCTCATGGAACTTGGCATTCAATACCTTATGCGGAATGCCCTGCTTCGAAAGCATACGGGAAAGCTCCTCAGATGCCTCAATCGTAATTGTACCAACCAGTACCGGCTGCTGCTTTGCATGGGCTTCCTTTACGGCTTCCACAATGGCATGGAGCTTTTCTTTTCGGGTTTTATATACGGCATCCTGTAAATCCTTACGGGCAATCGGACGGTTCGTTGGGATCTCGATAACGTCCATACCGTAAATATCACGGAATTCCTTTTCTTCGGTAAGTGCCGTACCGGTCATACCGGCCTTCTTATCAAACTTGTTAAAGAAGTTCTGGAAGGTGATGGTTGCAAGCGTCTTACTCTCTCTTTTCACCTTCACGTGTTCCTTGGCTTCAATCGCCTGATGAAGTCCATCGGAATAACGACGTCCCGGCATAATACGTCCGGTAAATTCATCGACAATTAATACCTCATCATCCTTTACCACATAATCCTGATCACGGAACATCAGGTTGTGCGCACGCAGCGCCAAAATGATGTTATGCTGGATTTCAATATTTTCAGGATCTGCCAGATTATCGATCTGGAAGAACTTTTCGACCTTCTCGACACCCTGTGCGGTCAGATTTACGATCTTGTCCTTCTCATTGACAATGAAGTCTCCGGTCTCTTCTCTTTCCACACCCATGATGGCATCCATCTTGCTTAAGTCTTCCATATCCTCACCACGCTGCATCTGTCTGGCAAGAATATCACAGATTTCATAAAGCTTCGTGGACTTGCCGCTCTGTCCGGAAATAATAAGCGGTGTTCTGGCTTCATCAATCAATACCGAGTCGACCTCATCGATGATGGCATAGTTCAGATCACGAAGAACCAGCTGTTCCTTATAAATGACCATATTATCACGAAGATAATCAAACCCGAGCTCATTGTTCGTCACATAAGTAATGTCACAGGCATATGCTGCCCTTCGCTCTTCAGGTGTCATGCTGTTTAATACAACACCAACGGTTAATCCTAAGAACTTATGGATTTCACCCATCCACTCCGCATCACGCTTTGCCAGATAATCATTAACGGTGACGATGTGGACACCCTTTCCCTCTAATGCATTTAAATATGCCGGCAGAGTAGAAACGAGGGTCTTTCCTTCACCGGTCTTCATTTCGGCGATACGGCCCTGGTGAAGAATGATACCACCAATCAGCTGCACGCGGAAATGCTCCATATTCAGAACACGCTTACCTGCCTCACGGACAACCGCAAACGCTTCCGGAAGAAGATCATCCAACGTCTCTCCTTCGGACAGACGCTTTTTAAACTCCTCGGTCTTTGCCTTCAGCTGTGCATCAGAAAGCTGCTGCATGGATGGACGCAGCTCCTCGATCCTTTTCACCAGAGGCTCTATACGCTTTAATTCTCTTTCACTATGTGTACCGAATACTTTTTGAATCACATTCATATGAAGTACCTATACCTTTCCTGCGATATGACTGTTTGATCCCTGGACTGTCACGCTGCCGCTTCCGGGAATACGCGAAACAGAAATCCGGTAAAACAGAAAACCGCAAATCTTATTGTAACAGATTTACCCTTCGGATTCAACCGCTAACTTCCTGAATCAGCATTGCAATTTCCTGTCATTAGTGTTATTATTTTAACGATGTGGTTTTACACCTACACGATATTATTTGTTCAGAAAAGAGGATACCAAAATGAGTAAAACATTTGCTGACTTAATTGCAAAAGTCAATGAATGCGGCACCAAGAAAGTTGCTGTAGCAGTTGCTCAGGACTCTGCCGTATTGGAAGCTGTCAAAGTTGCGAAAGAAAGGAGAATTGCCGATGCCATCTTAGTTGGTGATGAAGCAAAGATCCGTGAAATTGCTGCTTCTTTAAATATTGATTTAAACGATTTTGAAATCGTTCATGTAGAGGATGTTACTGAAGCTGCCAGAACTGCTGTCAAGCTCGTTCATGAAGGCAAGGCAGATATGTATATGAAGGGTCTGATCGATACCAAGGGCTTCTTAAAGAGCGTTCTGGATAAGGAAGTTGGTCTGCGTACCGGAAAGCCGTTATCCCACGTCTGTGTATTTGATGTGGAAGGCATCGATCATCTGCTATTCTTAACAGACGTTGCTTTCATCCCTTATCCGACGCTGGAGGACAAGGTAAACATCATCAAAAATACCCTTGAAATTACCAGAGCCTGCGGTATCGAGAATCCCAAGGTTGCTCCTTTAGCTGCTGTTGAAGTAGTAAATCCGAAGATGCCGGTTACCGTAGAAGCTGCCGAACTGACCCAGATGAATAAGGAAGGAAAGATCACCGGATGTATCGTAGACGGTCCTTTATCCTTAGACCTTGCCATTGATCCGGAAGCTGCAAAGCATAAGGGTGCAACCGACCGTGCCATCCAGGGTGATGCAGATATTCTTCTGTTCCCTGACATCCATGCCGGGAACCTTGTTTACAAGGCAATGGTACATACCGCCAAGGTCGTTAACGGAAATATCCTTACCGGAACCAAGGCTCCCGTTATTCTGACCTCCCGTTCCGACTCTGTGGAAGTTAAGGTAAACTCCCTTGCTTTAGGTGCTGTTGTTGCCCATTCTTTACAGACAAATGCACAGTAATCGATATTTTCAATGAACTTTATTATTTCAGTCAACTGTGAAAATACGAAACAGTTACTATATTAAAATCGTAACTATTCAGAATTCATTAAGGAGGATTCACAAATGTCTATCAAAAGCTTAATTATCAATCCGGGCTCCACCTCCACCAAGATCGGCGTTTTTGAGGATGAGACCCTGCTGTTTGAAGAAACCCTTCGTCATTCTACCGAGGAGATCGCACAGTACGCTTCTATCGTAGATCAGAAGGACTTCCGTAAGAAAATCATCATGGATCTTCTTGCAGAAAAGAATTTCGATATTCATTCCCTTCAGGTTGTTGTCGGACGTGGTGGTATGTTAAAGCCGATTCCGGGTGGTACCTATGCCGTTACCGATGATCTGTTAGAGGATTTAAAGGTTGGCCGTCAGGGACAGCATGCCTCCAACTTAGGCGGTATTCTGGCCAGAGAAATCGGTGATTCCATCGGTGTTCCTTCCTATATTGTAGACCCTGTCGTTGTAGACGAATTAATGCCGATCGCAAGATATTCCGGTGTTCCTGAGCTTCCTCGTACCAGCGTATTCCATGCTCTGAACCAGAAGGCGGTTGCTAAGCGTTATGCCAAAGAAAATCATGCAGCGTATGATTCCCTTCGTCTGATCGTTGTTCATATGGGCGGCGGTGTTTCCGTAGGTGCACATGAAAACGGACGTGTTGTTGATGTCTTCAACGCATTAGACGGTGATGGTGCTTTCTCTCCTGAAAGAGCCGGTGCCGTACCTTCCGGAGCTTTAATCAAGATGTGTTTCTCCGGTAAGTATACCGAAAAGGAAGTATATAAGAAGATCGTTGGTAACGGCGGCTTCAATGCATATCTTGGAACCAACGATATGCGTAACGTGGAAAAGATGGTAAATGACGGTGATGACCATGCAAAGGAAGTACGTGAAGCATTCATCATGCAGGTTGCCAAGGATATTGGTTCCATGGCAGCTGTACTGAACGGTAAGGTAGACCAGATCATTATGACCGGCGGTATCGCATACAACAAGAGTGTTACCGATGGCCTGAAAGAAAGAATCGGCTTCATCGCTCCGATTACCGTATATCCCGGCGAAGACGAACTTCTTGCTCTTACCCAGGGTGCATTGCGTGTTCTGAATGGTGAAGAAAAGGCTATGGTTTACTAATCAGTGAGGGTTTCATTATGGAAAAAATTGCGAGTTTTACCATTGACCATATTAAATTACAGCCCGGGGTCTATGTCTCCCGTAAGGATCACATCGGTGTCGAAGTAATTACAACCTTCGATCTTCGGATGACCAGTCCGAATGAGGAACCGGTGATGAATACTGCAGAGGTACACACCATTGAACATCTGGGTGCAACGTTCCTTCGCAACCATCCGGTTTACAAGGATAAAACCGTCTACTTTGGTCCCATGGGATGCCGCACCGGATTCTATCTGCTGCTGGCAGGCGACTTGAGTTCCAGGGATATCGTTCCCCTGATGATCGAGATGTTTGAATATATCCGTGATTTTGACGGAGAGGTACCCGGTGCTTCTCCCAGGGACTGCGGCAATTATCTGGACATGAATCTGGGAATGGCGAATTACTTAGCTAAACGCTATCTGGATCAGGTACTGTACTCCATTGATGAGCATCGGCTTGTTTATCCGGAATAAGAATGATAATAGTCCAGCTATCCACCGATGGCTGGACTGTTTTAGTTACAAAAAGCAAAAAACGAAAGGTTTAAACTCATGAAGAAAATAGGAATTATCGGTGCTATGGAATTAGAGGTGGAAACCCTCAAGGAACATATGTCTGCCGCGAACATTACAAAGAAAGCAAACATGGAGTTCTACGAAGGAACCTTAAACGGCGCAGACGTTGTTATTGTCCGCAGCGGTATCGGCAAGGTAAATGCTGCCCTCTGCGTTCAGATTCTGGCTGATCTCTTTCATGTAACTGCTGTCATCAACACCGGTGTTGCGGGTTCCCTGAATGCAAAGCTCAATATCGGAGACATTCTGGTATCCACTGATGCGCTTCACCATGATGTAGATGCTACCCTCTTCGGCTATCAGCCAGGGGAAGTACCACAGCTTGGCTGCCGTGAATTTGTTGCAGATGCCCGCCTTGCAGAGCTTGCTGTTGCTGCTTGTGAAGAGGTCAATCCGGACATTCATGCCTCTACCGGACGTGTGTTAAGCGGTGACCAGTTCATTTCCAGTAAAGCAGTAAAGGAACATCTGATTCAGGAATTCCATGGAGACTGCACTGAAATGGAGGGAGCTTCCATTGCCCAGGGTGCTTTCTTAAATGAGATCCCCTTTGTCATTATCCGTGCGATTTCAGACAAAGCCGATGACAGCGCCCAAATAGATTACCCTGTCTTCGAAAAGGCAGCTGCCCTGCATTCTGCCAGACTGGTAGAACATATGCTGCCACGCATCTGATAAAATCAGGTTGTCGTTGTCTGACAGTTGCTGTCCCGTGCCGGATGATGCGCTTACTGCCAGGACGGTCAGAACAGAATTCAGGAGCAAAAAACCTCAGCGCTGATGACGATGCTTTCTTTAAAAAAGCAGCTCACATACGCTGAGGTTTTCTTATGCTTACTCTTTTGTAATTGAAACACTCTGTCTTTAGCGGTCATGTGCCGACTTGGCAAAAAGCAGGAACATCGGGAAAATCTCGAGACGTCCTGTCAGCATTGCCAGGGAAAGTACGACCTTCACCCAGTCGGAATATAACCCAAAGTTCTCCATCGGTCCTACCAGATTCAGTCCCGGTCCGATATTATTAAAGCACGACAATACCGCGGTCAGATTCGTGGTCAGATCCAACCCATCCAGTGAAATAATCAAGGTAAAAATACAAATCAGAATCACATAAGCCCCAAAATAAATTCTCGTGGAATTCAGGGTTTTCTTATCTACATTCTTCCCATTCAGACGAATACTGACAACTTCCTTCGGGTTCAGAATCTGCTTGATCTCAGCAATAAATGACTTAAACAGAATGATCATGCGGGAAATCTTCAGACCGCCACCGGTTGATCCTGCACATGCACCAATAATCATAAGCAGCACAATCAGGTGCTTGGAAAACTCCGGCCAAAGATTGAAATCTACCGTTGCAAATCCTGTCGTGGTAATGATACTTGCCACCTGAAAAAAAGCACTCCGTACCGCTTCCCCTGTATTAGAGAAGCAGGATAGGATATTGATGGAAATGGCAACAACCGACACTCCAATGACACCAAAATAAACCGCAGTCTCTTCCGAAGTAAGTGCTTCCTTGAACTTCCGTAACAACAATAGAAAATAGGTATTGAAATTGATCCCAAACAGAATCATGAAAATCCCAAGCACAATTTCAATCGCCGGGCTTCCATATCCGGCAATTCCGGCACTGTTCAGTGCAAAGCCACCGGTACCTGCCGTTGCAAATCCAATACAGAAAGCATCAAACACCTTCATACCGAGGCATTTCAAAATTACAACTAAAATCAATGTCATTACTGCATAAATTCCATAAAGAATCATGGATGTCGTCCGCATACGCGGCACCAGCTTACCGGCTGTCGGCCCCGGCACTTCTGCACGTACCAGATGCATGGAATTGTCGTTCTCCATTGGAATGACCATCAGTACAAAGACAAGCACTCCCATACCGCCAACCCAATGGGTAAAGCACCTCCAGAATGCCACTCCGTGTCCCAGTGTACCGGGTTCTGCAAGAACCGATGCTCCTGTCGTTGTGAAACCGGACACAATTTCAAACAATGCCCCCCAATAGGAAGCAAAGCCCCCTGCCAGATATAAAGGAAATGCACCTACTATGGAAATGATAATCCATGCCATTGCTACAATGAAATAACCATCCCTGCTGCTCATCCGCTTCTGCTGCTGACGAACCAGCATCAGAAGAACTGAAACAATCGTAGCCGGAATCATGGTATAAACAAACGCCTTCGTATCACCATCCCGGTAAATCAGGGAAACAAACAGGGATGGCAGCATCAGAAGGACTTCTACAAAAAGAATCCTTCCAATAATATTCATAATTTTTCCAGTATTCATAAGAACCTCCAAACAGATCCGGATTTTTACTTAATCTGCAAAGATATCCTTAAGCTCTGCAATATGATGGTTAATGGAACCGATCAGAACGGTATCACCATCGTGAATTTCATCATCACCACGGGGAATAATCGTCTGTGTATCTCGGATGATAAACGCTACCAGCACATTCCGCTTAAGCTTCAGGTTCTTCAGCGGGATATTCAGATTCTTATCCTTATCATCTATATTCAGTTCAATAAACTCAATCTTGCCATCCATCAGACGATACAGGGATTCCACCTTGTCATCTCCGGATGCATTCATCAGGGAACGGCTATAGGCAAAAATACGGTCTGCTGCAACATCATTTCTGGATATCGTACAGATCTTGCTTGTCTTTGGCAATACCTTCAGGCGGGACTTCGCATTGATACGGGTTACTACCTTGGAAATTCCCTGGGATTCCGCATACATGGAAGCTACCAGATTATATTCATCATTAGACGTAATTGCAATAAACGCATCAGTATGTGCAAAGTCTGTTTCCAACATGGAGTCGAAATACCGCATCACATCATCCTGCATCACAGCCGCTCCCGGACACTCTCTTGCAAGACGCTCTGCCACATGAGGTCTGGGGTCTACAACCGTCACCTTAAGCCCCTGTTTCAGCAGGATTCCCGTAAGATAATGGGAAACTCTTCCTCCTCCGGCTATAATCACAGATTGCAGCGGCTTTTTAAACAAATGAAGCTTCCGGAATGAGGACCGGAACTTCTCGGCAGCACCGGTTAAATAAATCACATCGCCTGCCTGGATCTTCGTATCTCCTTTCGGTACAAAGGCCTGTCCGTTCCGCACAATTGCACAGAACAGAAGATCAATTCCCAGATTCCGGTTGATTTCCATAAGGGTCTTATCCACAAGCGGCCACTCTTCCTTAACCGTCATCTCTACAAGCTCGGCACGGCCGCCCGCAAATGTTTCCACACGGGTTGCTACCGGGAAACGAAGCGTACGTGAAATCTCCATTGCCGTTGCCAGCTCCGGATTAATAACCATGGAAATTCCCAGCTTATCCTTATAAAAATGATTCTGGCTTGCATAATCCGTATCACGGATTCGCGCAATCGTGTGCTTGGCTCCCAGCATATGTGCCGTAAAGCAGCTCAAAATATTCAGTTCATCGGACTGTGTAACTCCGATAAATAAATCAGCAGATCCCGCATTCAGATCCTGCAGCGTTGCATAAGAAGCTCCATTTCCCTGAAAGCAGATGGCATCAATGCTGTTCCCCAGGGTGTCCACTACATCCTCAGACTGGTCAATCAATGTCACCTGATGTCCGGTATGGGCGAGCTGCTTTGCCAGATTCTGTCCAATATCACCACCACCGACAATAAAGGTTTTCTTTCCTTCCCGATGATTCATCTTAATTCCATTCCTCCAAAATCTATACGATTTATAAATAAGGAGTTCGCCTGCGAACTCTTTGCGTGCGAGCGGTGTTGCAAAGCAACTGATTTCTTCTCCGCGAGCTGCGCATCCCTGCGGAGCTTTTTGCTCTATAGGAAATTCCGGCGGAATTTCTTATAAAGAAGAAATATCACGTTTCCCATGTGACATCAAGAGGGAAATCCGCTTCTGCAAACTCCCCTCTTTCAATCATTCGTTATTGTATTCCTCCTGCAGTTACTTCGCAATAGGAATTGCTGCTTATCTTTTCATACCGGTGATAACCGATTACTGTTCACACACCTTTACTGACGTACCTTGATATGAACCTCACGAAGCTGCTGCTCGGTTACTTCATTCGGTGCTCCGCACATCAGATCCTGTGCGGTTCCGCTCATCGGGAATGGGATGATCTCACGAATGCTGTCTTCATTTTTAAGAAGCATGATCATACGATCCACACCGGGAGCCATTCCTGCATGCGGGGGTGCTCCGAACTGGAACGCATTGTATAAGGCACCGAACTTCTCTTTGAGGACTTCTTCATCATATCCTGCAATTTCAAAGGCCTTAACCATGATGTCAATGCTGTGGTTACGGACAGCCCCTGAGGATAATTCCACACCATTACATACAATATCATACTGGTAAGCCAGAATATCCAGCGGATCCATGGTATTCAGCGCTTCCAGGCCGCCCTGCGGCATAGAGAACGGATTATGGGTGAATCCGATCTTCTTGGTCTCCTCATCCAGTTCAAACATCGGAAAATCATTAATATAACAGAAACGGTATGCATTCTTTTCAATCAGATCGAGACGTGCGCCAAGCTCGTTACGGATCTGTCCTGCAAAGGATGCGGCACGCGCTTCCTTATCTGCGATAAAGAAGATCGTATCGTTTGCCTTAAGTCCTGCAAGCTCTCTCAATTCAGCCTTCAGATCATCCGGAATAAACTTATCAATCGGTCCCTTATAAGAAAGATCTTCCTGTACTTCCAGATAACCTAGTCCGCCCATTCCGATTTCGGTAGCAAATTTCAGCATCTTTTCATGGAAGCCCTTAGACTGATGTCCTTCTATCTTGATTGCACGGACCGTCTTATTCTGGAACGGCTTAAAGGTACATTTATTGAAGAATTCGGACAGGTCAATAATCCGAAGCGGGTTTCTTAAATCCGGCTTATCGGAACCGAACTCCAGCATGGCCTGCTTGTAGCTGATAATCGGATAAGGAGCTCTCGTTACCTCATAGCCTTCCGGTGCGAACTTCTCAAAAGTAGCGGTCAGGACTTCTTCACCAACCTTAAACACATCTTCCTGTGTTGCAAAGCTCATCTCGAAGTCAAGCTGATAGAACTCGCCGGGAGAGCGGTCTGCTCTGGCATCCTCATCACGGAAACAGGGTGCAATCTGGAAATATTTATCCACACCGGAAACCATGAGCAGCTGCTTATACTGCTGAGGAGCCTGGGGAAGTGCGTAGAACTTTCCTTTATAATGTCTGGACGGAACAATGTAATCTCTTGCACCCTCCGGAGAAGAAGCACAAAGAATCGGTGTCTGAACCTCCATAAATCCCATTTCCGTCATTTTCTGGCGAAGAAATGCGATTACCTGGGAACGGAAAATCATGTTGCTCATCACCTTCGGATTTCTCAGGTCAAGGAAACGGTATTTCAGACGCAGATCCTCACGGATTTCCTTGGATGTTGCAATTTCAAAAGGAAGCGGACGGTATACCTTTCCAAGAATCTCTACGCTGTGTGCCTCCAGCTCAATGGTTCCTGTAGGAATCTTCGGGTTATAGGTTTCCTCATCTCTCTTTTCGATTTCACCAAGGACACTGATGCAGTCCTCTTTATTGATTCCCTTTAGCAGGGAGGTGTCACGCATAACGATCTGTAATACGCCATACATATCTCTTAAGTCGATAAAGGATACGCCGCCGTGGTCACGGATGTTCTCTACCCAGCCGGCCACTCTTCGTTCCTTGCCAATGTCATTTTCCGATACCTGATTTAAGGTACATTCACGATACAATGTTGATAATTCCATCTCTCTTCTCCTTGTTTTTATTTGCATTCATCAAACTCTCTGATTTCAGCCATATCATTCATGAGTTGGCCGTTTATACATACCGTCTGACCATGTTGATGCTCTCCAACAGCTCACTGCATATGGGGCATCCCCGACAGAAATGCTTATACAAAAAAGTCCCGAATTGATCTTTCATCAATTCAGGACGAATAAACCTATCCGCGGTGCCACCTGATTTACTGCCATGCAGTCACTTTCACCAATGAAATTACGGCTCGGAAGTTGTTATTCTCTCAGATTCATTCTGCCGGCTTCTCACCATCCCGGCTCTCTTTAAGCGATAATCCAAGATACTCGTCTTCGTCAACGCCATATACACTATAATAATAAGCTAGAATGCCCGTTTTGTCAATAAATGATACCCGAAAAAGTCATTTGCAGTAACAGTTCAGCCATGCAGAAATGATTGTGCAAGATGACCGTGGGAGCTTGCTCACTAAGGGCAGCTTATACAATCATTTCTATAGGGCGGACGCCCGACATGAAATAAGTTGCCGGAAAGCACGTATATTTGTTAGCCAATCTGTACAATCCGGCAGCTTATGAATGCGCATGGCTGAACTGTTACAAAATAAATAATGCATGAAATCCTGCATTTCTATCGACAAGTTATTCATTTTATTGACAGATTCCTCACCGATACATCCTGATTTTCTCTGAAACAGCGGAAATACGCGACTCAAACTGTTCATAGAAAGATGCAGCTCCCATTTCATATTGGTTTACATAAAACTCAGTTAATACCAGCATATTCAAATTCCGGACAATTTCTTCATTCTCCGTATGGGTAATGATCTCCTGTACTTCTTTCAGAAAATTATGCCAGATCCGGATATAACTCTCATAAGCAGGCAATTCCGGAATTCCCAGCCATTTCTTAATCTTCACCTTTGACCGGTTCGGATAAGCACACTCATGAATCTGCCAGAAATACCGGAAATCTCCATTTTCGTAAATTCTTCCCAATGGGAACAGTCTGCAGAATCCGGGACGGACTTCATGAATGCTGCACCTTCCTTCCGGATCCAGGAAACCACACTTCAAAGTGTCCGGCTGCATCTTCAGATTCGGCTGGATGATCCCATCTACCACATGCAGTTCCATCTTTTCCTTCATAAGCTCTGCAAATGTTGTATGCAGCCCTTTTTCCAATTGATAGAGATCATATGGATCCAGAATGATGGATTCTCCCATGTCATGGCAGCATGCCGAGCAGCCCTTGCATTCCTGACATTCTATGCGTACCATGTCATTTGCCGTATATAATTTTCCATCTGAAACTTCTGAAATATCAATGTCCCGCAGCATATCATCCTCCTTTGTTTAGGATTCGCAGTCTCTTATTTTTCTTTTGTACTCATCATATCTTACCCTAAAACAGCGATATTGTATAGAAAAAGGTGATTTTAACCCCTCTTTCCGTTACAATACCGCTGTCACTTTTGATTTCTATTCTGATTTAACGAATTCCTTACTATCCTGTTTCATCAGATCTGCTACCGAAATATCATCGAGATAATCATTAATCATCTCATCGAGCTTAATCCACATGGGAAGTGTCCGGCATTCATCTGCACGTTCACAGGGATCTGAACCACATTCCAGACAGGATACCGGGGCAAGCGTCCCCTCTGTAAGCCGCAGGACATCTCCGATTTTGTAGTCCGCAGGCTCCCTGCTTAAACGGTAGCCGCCTCCTTTGCCATGGATTCCTTCCACCATTCCTGCTTTCGAAAGCAGAGTCATGATGCTCTCACTGTATTTCTGTGATATATGTTGTCTTACTGCAATTTCCTTTAAGGGAATATATTCACTGGTATTCTGCTCTGCCAGATCTACTAAAACCCGGAGTGCATACCTTCCTCGCGTGGAGATCAGCATAAAATATCACCCATCCTTCTCACAATTATTCTGCAAATAAAGGAGTAGAAAGATACCGGTCTCCTGTATCCGGAAGCAGAACAACAATAGTCCTGCCTTCATTCTCCGGGCGCTTTGCCACTTCCAATGCTGCCCACACGGCTGCTCCGGAAGAAATACCCACCAGTACACCTTCACTTGTTCCGATCTTCTTACCAAGTGCAAATGCATCCTCGTTTGCAACAGGGATGATTTCATCATAAATTGTGGTATCCAGGATTTCCGGTACAAATCCGGCACCGATACCCTGAATCTTATGAGCTCCTGCCACACCGGTAGATAGTACGGCACTTGTTGCCGGCTCTACTGCAACAACCTTCACAGCAGGATTCTTTTCCTTTAAATATTTACCAACACCTGTTACCGTTCCACCTGTGCCGACGCCTGCTACAAAGTAATCCACCTTGCCGTCGGTATCTTCCCAGATTTCCGGTCCGGTTGTTTCATAGTGTGCCTTCGGATTGGAAGGATTCACAAACTGTCCCGGAATAAAGCTGTTCGGAATCTCTTCTGCAAGCTCATTTGCCTTCGCAATGGCACCCTTCATTCCCTTCGCACCTTCGGACAATACCAGCTCTGCACCATACGCCTTCATTAACTGTCTGCGCTCCACGGACATCGTATCCGGCATAACAATAATAATACGGTAGCCTCTTGCTGCTGCTACAGATGCAAGACCAATACCGGTATTTCCGGAAGTCGGCTCGATAATTACAGAATCCTTCGTTAATTTTCCTTCCTTCTCCGCGTCGTCCAGCATCATCTTCGCTACACGATCCTTAACGGAGCCTGCCGGATTAAAGTACTCCAGCTTCGCATAAAGCTTTGCCTTTAATCCATATTCCTGTTCCAGATGTGTTAACTCAAGTAATGGTGTTCTTCCGATCAACTGATCTGCGGATGTATAAATCTTAGCCATTTCAATTCCTCCCTTTTCTGACTGATGTCAAAAGATAAGCATTCTCACTGATTGTTTGCAGTATACTTCCTTTTACCCACCTTGTCAATAGGTAAATAATTTTAATTCAATACATCCACATATTCCTTATAAACATATGCCTCACTTCCATCACTTAAACGGATATGATACCACGAATCTCCGACAAGCTCATAATACTCATAAACCTCACCTGTCTTCGCCACACCAAGAATACTGGAATTCTCTGTACTTGGCCGGTTTCTCATATTGACATTCTTAATAATCTGAAGCTTTCCTGCAACTTTCCCCGGCGTATTCTCTCCTGTATTCTCTCCTGTATTCTCTCCTGCATTTCCATTGCTTTCCCGGGTTGGCTCAGAAACCGTTGTATCTCCTATATTACCGAAATCAAAATGCAGCTTCTTCTTAAGAATGATTCCACCACCAATCACAATCACGATCAGTACAACAATTCCAAGGATCATCGTTACCCTGGTCAGATCAAATCCACCGGAAGCTTCCTCATCGTTTAGGTTGTCATCATCGTAACCGTCCCCGTCATAATCCGTATCTTCGTAACCGGTATCCTCATAGCGATCTTCTTCATGACCATAATTACAGAATGGCGCATTTCTTCTACGGGATACTTTCTGACGGTCTGTTCTCTTCTGCTCTGCCGGTTCTTCCCCGCTGTCAGCATCTTCCTGTGACTGCTCATAAATCCGTCCTTCCCGCACGGCTTCCACTACCCGGGAAGGGCGCTCCCTCATAACGGGTGCCGGAATTTCTTCCGGTTCTTTCCCTTCCACTTCATTCCCTTCCAGAGTTTTTTCTTCCTTCCTTTCAGTGTTCCTTGCTGTCTCCGGATTCTCTTCCTCCGGATATTCCGGCTTTTCTCCCCGTCTTTCCCGTTCCAGCCTTGCTTCTGCCTCACTGAAATCCCGCTTCACCACAGCCTGCTCTGCTTCCATAATAATGCTTTTCTCAATCACATCAAATGGAATATCAATCGTCTTCTGTGGAGTAACCGGAATCTCCTCATCGTGAGGCTCGGTATCTTCATTATTAACCGCAGCTCCGCATTTGTGGCAGAATTTCGTTCCTTCTCTCAGAATCTCGCCACAAACCGGACATCTTGCCGGTTCTCCAACCTTCTGTCCGCATTTCACACAAAAGGTATCTGTATCTAAAAGTTCTGCTCCGCATCTTTGACACTTCATAACTTCTCTCCTCCGTACTATTGTCTCTATTATCTACCAAATCTCGGATTTTGTCTACCGACAAACAGGGATTCATTTCTTATACTTTTATTAAAAAACAATTGTAACTATTCAACATATGTGAAGGAGGAGCTTATTATGCTTCAGCATCTTGAGAAGAAAAATGTCACTATGCTTCCCGGTTTATTCCGTGAAAGAATGCTTGTAAACCGTAACTATCTTCTGGAACTGGGTACACAGGAATTATTACAGAACTACTATCTGGAGGCAGGAATCGTTATGCCGGATCTTCAGGTTCTCGAAAGACCGGAAACTGCAAAGCTTCACTGGGGATGGGAGGCTCCTACCTGTCAGCTCCGCGGCCATTTCTTAGGTCACTGGCTTTCCGCAGCTTCTTCATTAATTGCATCCGAAAATGATGCCGCTTTAAAGGCAAAGCTTGACGAAATCATCAGCGAGCTTGCCAGATGTCAGGAATTAAACGGCGGAGAATGGATCGGACCTTTCCCGGAGAAGTACTTTACCCGTCTGGAAAAGGAGCTCCATATATGGTCTCCCCAGTATGTCATGCATAAATTAATCATGGGACTTACCCATGCTTATCTCTACGCCGGTAATGAACAGGCTCTTACCATTGTCCGTCATCTGGCTGACTGGTATATCCGTTGGACCGAAAAGGTACAGTCCACCAACCCGCACGCTGTCTACAGCGGTGAGGAATCCGGTATGCTGGAAATGTGGGCACAGCTTTTTGAAACCACGAAGGATCCGGTTTATGAAACACTGGCTTCCCGTTACAGCAATCCGAGCCTTTTCCATAATCTGTCAGAGGGAAAGGATGCTTTAACCAACTGCCACACCAACGCCAGCATCCCGTGGGCACATGGTGCTGCCAGAATGTATGAAGTAACCGGTGATGAGAAGTATAAGACCATCGTAGAGCTTTTCTGGAAATGTGCCGTTACCGACCGTGGCTATTTCTGCACCGGAAGTGCCAACTCCGGAGAATTTTGGGTACCGCCTTTCCTTTCCGGCCAGTACTTAAACGACCGCGATCAGGAATTCTGTACCGTATATAATATGGTGCGTCTGGCTTCCTATCTGTATCGCTGGACCGGTGACAGGCAGTACGGGGACTACATTGAACGCGCCCTTTACAACGGCTTCCTTGCACAGCAGAATGCACAGACCGGTATGCCGACCTACTTCCTGCCTTTGAGTGCAGGCGGTCATAAGAAATGGGGCACCAAACGCCACGACTTCTGGTGCTGCCATGGAACCATGGTGCAGGCACAGACTCTGTATCCGGACCTCATTTACTATGAGGATCCTGAACAGAACGAGCTTCTGATAAGCCAGTACATTCCTTCCATTGCAAAATGGAACTGCCATGAGCAGCTTATTGAGATTTCCCAGGATACCAATATGAAGTATTACAATGATCAGGCATTCTTCGATGAGAAGGATCAGGGCCAGAGCTCCAGATGGCAGTTACAATTCAAGGTAAAGGCTTCCGCCCCTACCGTATTCACTCTCTGCTTACGTGTTCCCGCATGGGTTAAGGGTGCACCGGTTGTCAGTGTAAACGGCGAAGCGCTCACCAATCCTGTGATAGAAGATGGCTACTTGAAAATCCAGAAAACATGGGAAGATGACACCATTGATTTATTTCTTGCACCTGCACTTTCCTATGTGTCATTACCGGATCAGCCGGAGAAATCCGCAATCATGGAAGGACCTGTTGTTCTAGCCGGTGTGTGCGACAAGGATCACGGACTTTATACCAATGGCGAAACCCCGGAGGATGCGCTTTACGCACAGTCCGAGCATATGTACAGTGTCTTTCCCTGGAAGCAGAGTACTTATCTCACGAAAAAGCAGCCGGAAAACTTTACCTTCCGACCGCTCTATGAAATCGATGAGGAAACCTATACCGTATACTTCTCTTTAAAGAAGCCTTCGGATCTGTAATGGAATCTGTCATCTAATGATTGATAAATGATTTTTGAAACGCCGTCTTATAAGCGAGGGGCGTCATTCCCTCATGACGTTTGAAAATCCGCATAAAATATTTTTCATCCTGGAAGCCGCTGGAATATGCGGCTTCTTTGATGCTTACGTTTTCATTGACCATAAGACGCTTGGCAAGCTCGATCCGCATCTTATTGAGGTACTGCGTGATCGTCATGCCGGTCTGCTTCCGGAACAGTGAAGCAAAATAATCCGGATTATAGTGCAGATGCTGTGCCACCATGGCCGGGTCCATCTGCTTATGGCAGTTCATGGTAATGTAATCCATTGCCTCCCGGATTGCCTGCTGTACCTGTGGTTTCGCCGATTCGATCTGTTCTCCCGCTTCCATGGCTTCTCCCTTATGACTTTCTCTGCTCATTTCCAGGGTAAGCTCCATCAAAAGAGTGCTGCAGCAATAGTCGAGCATCTGTCCCTGCTCCTCCTGCCAGGTCCGTGACAGGTCGAGAAGCTGCCGGAACAGTGTAGTCACACGCTGCGTAGCAGGAAGCGTTCCAAGCATCGGGAAGTGATAATAATTCCCCGGATTCTCCACTCCCTCTGCAGCCTGCTCCGAAAAATGCACCCAGAAATAAGACAGCTCTCCTTCGGACATTTTCCATCCCTCATGCTCTTCTCCGGCACGTAACAGGATATATTGACCAGATCGGACAATCACATTTTCTCCACCCACACGCAGGTACATCGTTCCCTTTAATACCACAATCAGAACGTGCAGTTCCATACTTCTTTTATAATGCAGGAAGCCGTCCGATGCACGTAGGTTTCCACAAATCTGATATTTAATTGGCTGATTCGTTCGCATTTCAAAATCATTCATATTTCATTGACCGGTTTTGTTTCTGTTTCAGAAATTGTGAGTAACTATTAGATATTATAAGGAAGCCCGCTTTACCGGATAAAATGAGTAAAAACCCGTTCTTCCTTTTCCGGAAGGCCAAATTGCTCCCTGCCAAGTGCGATGCTCTTCATCAAAAAGCTCATGTTTCTTGCCAATACTCTCATGGTCTGCTTTCCTTCTTCATCCCAAACTGCCTCGCCCTTTTCTCTTCCATGAATGGAGTTCCAGTACTGGCTCGGTGCAACCGGCATATTGGAAATTGTGAAATATTTGTTCAGCTCATCGAATGTGGCCGAGCAGCCGCCTCTTCTGGCGCATGCCACACTCGCTCCAACCTTCATGGTTTTATCAAAATGAGTACTGTAGAACAGCCGGTCAAGAACTGCTATGAGAGTTGCATTGGCCGATGCATAATATACCGGGCTTGCTACAACCAGTCCGTCTGCCTCTTCAAACTTCGGTGCCAGCTCGTTCACCACATCATCGAAAACACATTTACCGTTCTTTCCACAGTAACCGCAGGCCATACAGCCACGAACCGCCTGATTGCCGACCTGTACCGTTTCGACTTCAATTCCTTCCTGCGAAAATACCTGTTCCATCTCCTTAAGCGCAATGCCTGTGTTACCGTCCACTCTGGGACTTCCGTTGATCATTAATACCTTCATAAACCTGTTCCTCCTGATCTCTTATTCCTGATTTTACTCTTAATTTCTTACTTTTATATTTGTAACTATTCAGAGCCATGCATGCAGAATAGTAATTTTAAAGGGGTTTTACAGATGGGCACTGATTAGTTACAATATATCTGAATCTTATCTATCTCTCCAAGTGATCAGGCCGTTTTCTTACACAAAAGCTCGTGCATAATCACCATAAGCACTAATATGATAAGAAGATAAACCGGCAGCAACGCTACCGTAATATGATTGGCAATCAGTCCGAATACCGGCGGCATCAGACAGGTTCCCACATAGGCACATGCCATCTGGATTCCGATAATCGCCTGGGACTTATCGGCACCAAAGTGTGCAGGCGTCGAATGGATCACGCAAGGGTACACCGGTGCACATCCCAGTCCGATCAATATGAGGCCTGTGAGGGATAAGCTCTGCCCAAACGGCAGAAGCATCACTAATACACCGATTCCAATAATCACTTCACCAAGCCGGATCATCTGTACATCATTGAGCTTCATGGTAAGAAATCCACTTAGTGCTCGTCCCACAGTAATTCCGAGATAAAACATACTTGCAAAGGAAGCTGCTGTATCTGCGGAAACTCCTTTATGTAAGGTGAGGTAACTGCTCGCCCACAGTCCTGTTGTCTGCTCCAGGGCACAATAGCAGAAAAAGCAGACCAGTATTTCCCTTGCTCCGGCAAGCTGCAGTACTTCACGTATGGAAAGAGCTTTTACATTCTGCACCTTTCCATCCTGCAGCACCTCCGCCGGTCTTTGCTTCCAAAGAGGCAGACTGCAGAGCAGAATTGCAGTCAGAACGATCTGCAAAACAGCGATGATATGGTATCCGGAGTTCCATCCCCAGCCCGCAGTCAGGGCATATCCCATAATATAGGGACCTGCCGATGCTCCGATACCCCACATGCAATGCAGCCAGCTCATGTGCCGGCTCTCATAATGAAGCGCTACATAATTATTTAAGGAAGCATCCACGCTTCCCGCACCAAGTCCATATGGAATCGCCCACAGGCAAAGCATCCCAAAGGAATGACTGGTGGCAAAACCAAACAATGCCATCGCTGTCATTAAGACACTGAGTGCCGTAACCTTTCCGGTTCCAAGCTTTTTGGTCAGCCGGTCGCTCTGCAGGCTCGAAACTACCGTACCCAGCGCTATAATCATCGAAATAATTCCTGCATAGGATACCGGTACGTCAAACTGCGGATACATGGACGGCCACGCTGCTCCCAACAGTGCATCCGGCAGCCCCAGGCTGATAAATGCCAGATAAATAATTGCTAATAATAAATGAACCATGATGGATACTCCTTCTTTTGTCTAAACTCTAAAATGATCCACTGGATCATTTTCTCATATGCATGGCAGCTAAAATCCACCATTCTGATATGCTCTTGCAATTACATAAGACGGCTCGTAAAATGCACTGCAATTATAATTATCGATCACATCACAGATGGGATTATTATACACCTTTATAATTCCATCCACCTCTGTTTCATCCGGATGCATCGTCATTGTAATCAATCTCTGATATACCTTTCCCATCTGTAATGCACTTGGAACGACCGTTGCCAGTTCTTTATCCACATCCGTAACATCTATATCTCCGGAAACCAGATGATAATCGTGGATCCAATCCTCCTCAACCTTTAACGGATTCTCACAGTGCAAAACATTCGCGCAGCTTAACAGATGGTACAACTCCTCTTTTCCTATCGTATTGACCACATATTGGTTTTTCTGCTTGAGATGTCTCGCCACCCGCTCAATCATGTAGCAGATAAAATATAAATCATTTTCTGTGATTTCTTCCTCTTCAAAATATTTATTTTTCATAAAATATCACTCCCTTCGAAGTGTATGGTTTCAAGCGCACGTTCTGTACAGAATACAATTTGATGCGTCGGATACTTAAATTTCACAAGTTCCCAAAAGGCAGCTTTCGAAATTTTTCCTGCCATATAATCTTCCACGTAATCCCAGATCTGGTCATCTGCCATAGGTCCTTCTACAATATCATAATCATGTTCTATTCCACTTCGGCATTCTACAACAAATTGAAGCCATTCTTCTGTCATTTCTGAAAATTGGCATATTTTTAATTGAGCATTTGAAGTGTACTGATAGCGGCTGACTATCGAATCTCCGTGCCGTGTCAAGGCCCAGCGTTTAGCCTGCTTTTCTATATTGGTACAATAAAATCCATATCCGAAATCTCTGTAGTGTCCATTAACCAGAATTCCTGGGTTTTCTACGGCAGTATTGCTTCCGTGATAGATGAGCATATTATGTATAAATTCAATCTCCATAATTATACAATATAAAATTTTTCCTAATTAGAGGATACAATAAATACTAATCACCATCTATAAATCCATACATTTTCAATAAGGTATCTATTGTAATATCTACTCCAACTTTAACTAAAGCTTCTTTTCTCTGTTTGAACAGTTTTTTGATAATTTTTTCCCGCTCAACACCGTAATGAATCTCATTATGGCATCTGCTACATAAGCAAATTATATTTTCTTCTATATCTATGGAATCGATAAACTGGCGTTGAAATTCCATAGGAATCAAGTGATGTGCTTCCATATATGGCTTATTGGTTTTTCGACTGATAAAAGACTCATGTTCTTTATCATATTCGCATTCATAATTAGCTTTTTGTAATGCACTACTTGCAATATTTCTATCTCGTCTATAGGAACCTTTTTGGGAGTAAATTATGTCTTGACCTTCTTCTCCATTCTGTATTTCTCTCTGCCATTCATAATCTTGTATTCGTTGTTCTTTTAAATTCTCTTTTCCCAAATTAATAACTTTAAATTCTTCATATTTATCAAAAAAATTTGTTAGTTTATCTTCTCCTCCTTTTCCATTCATTTCCTTGGTGCTCGGATAATATCCATTATGTGCATATTTGCACGCTTCGCGTCTCAAATTTCGTGCTCCTATATATTTTCCTTTCCAGTAAACGAATATTTTCGTATCGGTATCGTCCTCCTTCCTAGCTTTATAGTCTGGAGATATAATTTCATCTGCCGCCTGCGCAATGTGTTCTGATGTTATCAATTTCTCACGTTCTGCCATACTCTTTTTTTCTTCCATATTTACTTCTCCCTGATATTCCAATCCAGTATACTCTTTAAAATATAGTTCGACATTTCCGTAATCGGCATATTGAACTGGTCATCATCAAATAACAAACTTACCGCAAATAAATTTGCTTCATATTCTGTATTGGTAAATACATTCTTTTCGTTAACCGAGAAATGATTCATCCCTTCTTCATGCAGCAAAGCATGTCCCAGCTCGTGTGCACATAATACCATTCTGGACTTTTTATCATACGCTGCATTCAACATAATCATGGTTGGATAAGCTTCCATTTTAACAGTAAACGCTTTCCGTGACACATCTGTGTGAAACCCATCCACCACCCGGATTCCAAAATGCTCTGCCAGTTTATATGGATTTTGCGTATGATATTCTCTCCGCAATTCACGTGCGTACCGTATAATATCCTCTCTTGTCCGCATTTTCTATTCCCATCACTTATATTTATAACTAACCAGTTTCAACTGCTGCAAAATTTCATTGGCAAATTCCATGATTTTCCTATCATCCAACTTATCCAGATCATAGCCTCCATAGGCTGCGAGGGTCGGTAATTTCAAGATAAATTCCATCGCTTCCTGTGGGCTTCCGAAGTTTTCCGGCAATATCGTATCTTCATCTACCTCATTTCCCATTAATCTGGTTGGCGTTGTCTGCAGGATACGACATAGACTGTCAAATACATGAACCGGAATCTTTTCAATACTGGAATCCTCGTAACGATATACGGTAGATACTGAAACCCCCAGTTCTTTGGCAACAAAGTCCACGCTGATTCCTAATTCTTTTCTTCTTTTCTTAATTCGTTCTCCTAATTCCATCTTCCCATTCCTCATATTCAATCATTAAGCAAAGTCTTCTACCCTGCAAATCATATCTGATTACAGGCACATTATAAAACTTTTTTCGCATTATCGCAACATATTAATCTTGCATTTTTGCAATTTTTGTATTGACACATCATCAGATGTCCTGTATAACTTATTTATAAATTTGCATTTATGCAATTATTGTTTTGCATGAGTGCATTATGAAAATCCAAAAAAATGACATTTCAAAGGAGATTAAGATTACTATGATTGAGGTCAAAAACACAAGTACAATCAATCCAAAGATTCTGGTGATCGGTATTGGAGGCGGAGGAAACAATGCAGTGAACCGTATGGTAAACAGCAATACTTGTTCTGACTCACTGGAATACGTAGCAATCAATACAGATCAAATGGTCTTAAACAATTCCCAGGCAGCACAAACTCTGACAATTGGTCCAAAACTTACCGGCGGCTTCGGTGCCGGCGGCAATCCGGAGATCGGCTGTGCTTCCGCTGAAGAAAGTGAAGATGCTATTAAATCGATCCTCAGCGGGTGCAACATGGCTATTCTGACCGCCGGCATGGGTGGTGGAACCGGTACCGGTGCCACTCCTGTTATAGCCCGCTTATGTAAGGAAATGAACATTTTATCCATTGCCGTCGTAACAAAACCTTTTTCCTTCGAAGGCTGCAAAAAGACAAAATCTGCAGAAGCAGGAATTGAAAAATTAACCGAACAAATCGATACGCTCTTCGTCATTCCAAACAACCGGCTTCTTACAAATACCGATAAAAATCTGACTGTAGCGGAAGCTTTTGAGCTTGCAGATTCCGTACTAAAAAATACAATAGAAGCGATTACTAATATCATCAATAATTGCGGATTAATTAATCTGGATTTCAATGACCTGAAATCCGTTCTCGGTCATAAAGGATTGGGGCACATTGGCATTAGCCATGTGAACGATCGTAATGCTATTATGGATGCCATGAAAGAAGCAATCCACTCTCCTCTTTTAGAAACCGACCTGCAAGGTGCGTCCCACGTATTAATCAACTGCAGTGCAGGATTAAACCTCGTAGAGTTGAACACTGCAATCAGTTATGTGCAGGAAATTGTTGGTAATAATGCTGACATTATATGGGGAACCGTCTCAACAGATGAAAATCCGGATGACATTTCTGTTACTCTAATTGCGACCGGTTTTTCCACACCCACTGCAAAGGAACATCCTTCTATTCTGCCAAAGTATTCCGTTCCTCTGGATAAAGTTCCGGCAACGGCTTCCCTTCTTCCTCCGAAGCCACTGGAATCCAACATCCCTTTAAAGCCGATTATCATTCCGGATTTTATCAAAGGGAAAAAGTAGGCGTTCACTTTTTCAATTTTGTGATAAACTAATAGTATGATTGCTTTAAATCAACTACATTTTGATAAAATCAGGAATGACAGCTAAGGAACGATTACTATGAACAACATCACGAATTACTTTCAAAAACTCAAATCCAACTATCACAAAGAAACCTTAAAGACCACTATCGACATGGCGTGGCCGGCGATTGTGGAATCCTTTTTCGTGGCTTTTGCGGGGCTCATCGATTCCCTGATGGTAAGCTCACTTGGTTCCAGTTCCGTTGCAGCCGTAGGACTTACCACGCAGCCCAAATTACTGGGACTTGCGCTATTCTTTGCGCTGAACGTGGCGATTTCCGCATTGGTTGCCAGAAGACGCGGGGAGCAGCGGCAGGACTCCGCCAATGAAATCCTCTACACGGCGGTCCTGTTTATTATCGTAGCTGCTGTCATTCTGAGCATCGGCTTCGTTGCCTTTGCCAGCCCGATTATGAACTTCTGCGGATCGACCGCCGATACCCATGACGGGGCGGTTGCTTATTTTCGCATCATCATGGGCGGCATGATTTTTAACTGTATTCAGATGGGAATTAACTCTGCACAGAGAGGTGCGGGAAATACCAGAATTACCATGCGTACCAACGTAACCTCCAATGTCATCAACATCATTCTGAATTATCTGCTGATTAACGGTCACTTCGGCTTCCCGGCTCTGGGAATCCAGGGGGCTGCCCTTGCAACAGTTTCCGGAACGGTGGTGGCATGCATTATGAGCATTGCTTCTATTTTCAAAAAGGATAATTTTATCAGCATTCCTTATATTATGAGCCATAAAATCAGCCCCACCGCTGCAGCCTTTTTTAACCTTATTAAGGTTGGCTACAGTGTGTTCTTCGAACAGGTCCTCATGCGGATCGGCTTCATGCTGACTGCCATTATGGCCGCCGACCAGGGAACCGATGCAATGGCTGCCCATCAGGTGGGAATGAATATCATGGCACTGTCCTTCTCCTTCGGGGACGGTCTGCAATCCACAGCAGTTGCGCTGATCGGGCGAAGCCTGGGTGCCGGTGATCCGGATCTTGCCAAGGAATACGGACGTACCTGCCGTCTCATCGGAGCCTTTATCGCGGTATGTCTGGTCGGCATCTACTACTTTGGTGCAAGCGGATTATATCACCTGTTTTTCAGGGAAGAACACATTGTAGCAATCGGGGTGAGCATCATGCATGTGATCATCTTTGTCGTGATCTTCCAGATCTGTCAGGTCATCTACATGGGCTGCCTGCGGGGTGCCGGTGATACTCTGTACACCGCGATTGCCTCTACCATCAGCGTCACCATCATCCGTACCGTCGTTTCCTACCTCTTTGGGTATACGCTTGGCTTCGGCATCATCGGAATCTGGATGGGCGTCCTCGGTGATCAGATTTCACGGTTTATCTTCGCAACCGTACGCTTCAAACAGGGAAAGTGGGTGCAGATTAAGATTTAGTCTTAGATATCTCTCCTGCTCAGAATCATACTGCTGATCGTCATAAACAGGACGATATACACGATGCAGATCACAACAAACCACACATATCCCGATTCAATTAGTTCCTGCGGCGCATTGGAATTCATTCCGTATGCCATAAGCGAATAGGGCCAGATATGCCCCAGATGCTTTGCAAGGAACACCAGTCCGGATAAGCCTCCTCCGAGTGCGATTCCGACGGGAAGCGCAAAGCTCTTGATAAAAAGGGAAATCATAAGCTGTATGGCTGCAATTACCGTGCCGCCAAGTGTTCCGAAAAGACACCAGATCACGAGCTTTCCCCACGGAATGGCAGACGTCAGGCCAATCACCTTTCCGGATATCACAAACAGGGTACAGATCCATATTTCACTGAAAAGGATCATAAAAAAGACCTGTACGAGTTTGGCAATAAACACAAGGTTCTTCGACACCGGCATTGATAAAACCTTATTCCAGTTACGGTTGTTTTCCTCCTGCCGCATCATGTAAGAGGAATAGATCCCGATCATGATCGGCAAAAAGAAATAGCACGTAAACAAGGTATGCTGTGTCCAGAGACTGAACCATTCACTTTGTAAAATTTCAATATTCGCCATATAATTTAACGTCCCGAGCAGTGCCGGTATCACCGGCATAAACAAAAATGCCAGCCAGAGCGGTGACCGCTTCAATTTCAATCTTTCTGCTTTGATTAATTTAAATAACATCTTTAAAACTCCTTCCTGCTAAAAATGTATTTTCCAATGACATAAGTCAGAATCATCAGACCAATCAGTAAAGCAAATGCCGTCCAGTCAAGAGGCAACACTGCAAAATACGCATGATCATACCTTGTCTCCTTATCCCAGCCGAAGAGTCCGACAAACTGCAAAGCTCCATAATATCCCCACAATACAGCTTTCCGCAAAACCGGGAATTGCGGCAGGAACATGGAAAACAGACCGACAAACTCTCCTGTTACTCCAACAAAAAACGGAATTGCCTGATTCTTAAAAATCATGGACAGCGAGTGCTGAAAAGTATAGATGGCAGCCGTCGGAACAATCGTAAACAAGAGATAAAGCAGATAATTATTTAGCGGGAGTTCTTCTGTGAAACCTGCCATTTTTCCATATACTATCGTCACGATCCAAAACAGGATCACGCCGGAAAGGACGATCATCAGTCCATAAAGTAATTTTGCGTCAAAGAGTTTTCCTTTGTCCTCCATCGTACAGAGCAGTTTAAAATTGCTGCCCTTATGTTCCAGATCACAGAGCCGGGATGCAATCACCGTACACAGCAAAGGAAAAAAGATCGCATTGACAAGTGGAAACTGATAGAGAAACATGCTATATCCGTTCCGTCTGATAAAATCACTGCTCATATTCCCGTAAAAAGCCCACACACTCATTAAAACAAGCGCGGCAAACACCGTGAGAAAGAGATGCTTCCGTTTTGTTTTCTTATATTCACATTTTATCAGTCTGATCATAAGCTCCTGTCCTTTCCGGTCAGATCCAGGAAAATCTGCTCAAGGGACTTATTCCGATCAGTTTCGTGCAGGTTCGAAAGCGCCCCCTGATAACACATTTTTCCGTTTGCAATAATCCCAATGTCGTCTGCAAGCTGGTCAATTTCCGAAAGCAGGTGGCTGGATACGATTACCGTCATGCCGTATTGCTGTGGAAGCGACTTGACAAGTTCCCGCATTTCCTGTATTCCCGACGGATCAAGCCCATTGGTCGGCTCATCCAGAATGAGGAGCTTTGGAAAAGAAAGAAGGGCACTGGCAAGACCCAGCCTTTGTTTCATACCAAGGGAAAACTGGGACGTTTTCTTGTTTCCCTGCCTGTCCAGACGGACAATCTTCAAGACCTCATCAATATTACGATCCGGCAGATCCAGAATCGTCGTATATATTTTTAAATTTTCCTTTGCCGTAAGATGTCCGTAATAGGACGGCGATTCGATCAACGACCCGATATCTCTCAAAATGGAAAGCCGGCTTTTCTCCGTAAACCGCTGCCCGAACAGATCAATTTCACCTGCTGTCGGATGCACAAGGCCTAAAAGCATTTTCAGCGTTGTAGACTTTCCTGCCCCATTTGGCCCCAAAAATCCGTAAATCTTTCCTTCCTTTACTGACAGATCCAGATGATTGACCGGGCATAGGTCACCATATCGTTTCGTCAGATCCGTTGTTTTTACAATTTCTTTCATACTGATTAACCTCTTTTCTTTAAGATACCCAGATCGTAACACGCCTGCCTTTCCACAAACTTAAATCAACCTTAACGCAACCTTAATTTTTGCATTTCCGGCGTTCACCTGTTTCAACATGGACGGATCTATGATACGATCTTTGTGGTGATTACTATGAAAGAATTATTGAACAAGAAAATCCTGATTGTGGACGATGAGCCTGAGCTTTTGCAGATGGTACAGAACGCCCTGTTTGATGCGGGCTTCTTTCAAGTTTATACTGCGGACACCTGTGCAAAGGCCATTTTGCTTGCGAAGTCTCAGCCGGTGGCACTCTTTTTACTGGATGTCAACCTGCCCGACGGGAACGGCTTTATGCTCTACCAGTCCCTGCGTGAAACTTCTGACGCTCCCTTCATTTTTCTGACTGCAAGAGGTGAGGCCGAGGATAAAGTGCGCGGCTTTGATCTGGGCGCAGACGATTATATTGTAAAGCCGTTTCTGCTTTCCGAACTGACCCTGCGGGTAAAGGCGCTGCTTCGCCGGACATACGCAACCATGCATAAAGAAACCGGATTTTCTGTGGGGGATCAATACGTTAATTTTGAAAAGGCTGCGGTCATCCGGAACGGAAAAGAGACTCCGCTGACGCCGAAGGAATTGGTTCTCATAAGGAAATTATGGGAAAACAAAAACAAAATTGTTACCAACGATGCCCTTTGTCTTGCGGCGTGGGGCGAAGAATATTATGGACATGAAAACACGCTGATGGTGCACATCCGCAGACTGCGTGAAAAAATCGAAAAAAATCCGTCAGCTCCTGTTCATCTTGTTACGGTAAAAGGACTGGGATATAAGTGGGTATCGGAAAATGAATAAAACTACCATAAAAATTTTTTTAAGCTTTTCGTTCGTAGCCGCTGTGATTGCCACGCTGCTTCTGATCATCAATGCGTTGGGGCTTGGAATCCTTGCTTCTGACACAGATTTTTTGCTACAGGAGCATTCTCCCAAATCCATTCTGGAAGACATTGCTCGGAATCTGAAAGAAACCGACACGGGATATACGCTTTCCAATGGAACAATTCCGGATGACTACTGGTGCATTCTCTTAGATGACAATGGAACGATCCTCTGGTCTGAAAATCAGCCCGATGATATTCCCACGCACTATTCCATCCGGGACATTGCAAAGCTGACCCACTGGTTTTTGTGTGATTATCCGGTTTTTGTCCGTGCAGAAGACTATGGACTTCTCATTCTCGGCATTCCGAAAAATGCGGTTGGAAAGTATGAGCTGATCTATTCCATGAAATGGTTTGACTCCCTGCCCGAAAGACTTGTGATCATCCTTTTTATCAATCTTGCCATTGCGCTTTTCTTAAGCCTGATCTTTGGCAGGAAGCTTTATGGCAATTTAAAGACCATAACTTCGGCAATCAATGATCTGCGGAACGAAAAGGAAGTCAACCTGCCCGAAAAAGGGATCTTTCGTGACGTCCGGCGAAACCTTAACCAGACTTCGAAATCCATGCTCTACAAAAATGCACTCCTTTCTGAAAGGGAGAAAGCCCGCGTAAACTGGATTGCCGGGATCTCCCATGACATCCGGACTCCGCTTGCCATCATCCTGGGTAATGCCGAAGAGCTGGAGCATGCGCCAGAGCTTACTGAAAGCAGCCGGAAAAAGGCTGCGTCAGCCAGGAAGCAGAGCATCAAAATAAAAAAGCTGATTGAGGATCTGAATTTAATTTCTTCTCTGGAATATGACATGCAGCCCTCAAAGAAGCATCCCGTATCCATATGTCCGCTGCTCCGCGAAATAGTCTGTGACATCTACAACAATATCAGTGAGTCATATTCGATTGACGTGGATCTCCGTGCGGAAAATGCGATTGTTTCCGGTGATGAAAGTCTGCTTGGCAGAGTCTTTTTTAACATCATCAATAACAGTATCGTTCATAATCCAGACGGCTGCACCATAAGCATTTCCGAATCTGTGCAGGATCAAAAGGTGTGGATTGAAATCCGGGACAACGGCTGTGGAATAGACGAAGCGGTAATTCAAAATTCGGATGAGCTCCTGCAGGGCCGGCATGGCCTTGGACTTTCCATGACCAGGAAAATTGTGAAAGCCCACGGCGGCACACTGGAAATCCGGAATGATGGGGGCTGCGTCGTAACCATAAAAATACCTGTGATTTGAAATATATTTTTAAGAGGTTCATCGCCGATAATTAATTTTGGATTATTTCTTCATGATTTCATCTATTATGTCCATTTTTATCACGGGAGCTTGCCTTCCTCACGATACATTGTCTTTATTTTGGACTTTTTCTTCTTGATTTCTTCTATTATGTCCATTTTCAACGTGCCAGCTTGCCTTCTTCACGATACGATCTCTCTATTTTGGACTTTTTCTTCTTGATTTCTTCCATTATGTCCATTTTTATCATGGCAGCTTGCTTTCTTCATGATACGATCTCTTTATTTTGGACTTTTTCTTCATGATTTCTTCCATTATGTCCATTTTCTACATGGCAGCTTGCCTTCCTCACGATACATTGTCTTTATTTTGGACTTTTTCTTCTTGATTTCTTCCATTATGTCCATTTTCAACGTGCCAGCTTGCCTTCCTCACGATACATTGTCTTTATTTTGGACTTTTTCTTCTTGATTTCATCCATTATGTCCATTTTCTTCATGCCAGCTTGCCTTCTTCACGATACGATCTCTTTATTTTGGACTTTTTCTTCATGATTTCATCTATTATGTCCATTTTTATCACGGGAGCTTGCCTTCCTCACGATACATTGTCTTTATTTTGGACTTTTTCTTCTTGATTTCTTCCATTATGTCCATTTTCTTCATGCCAGCTTGCTTTCTTCACGATACGATCTCTTTATTTTGGACTTTTCCTTTCGTAATATTTTCAACACAACGGTTTACTTTATTTCTAAAATATATTAGAATTATACTGTATGCAAAAAGAAGGAACTTTGCACGATCCAATGAACATCGTGTCAAACAGTTACCAAGAATAATAAAGGAGAGACGTAACATGAGCATTTCACCATTACAGAAGGCCAGATATGAGTATGCTCCCAAACTTCCGGGCATGCTTCGTCACGGCATTGCAGATATCTGCGTAAAGGAAGGCGAGGAAACACAGAGTGTTGCTGATCAGGAGAAGATCAAAGCACTTTTCCCGAATACCTATGGTAAGAAGGAGATCACTTTCGAAAAGGGTCAGAACACTTCAGATATGAAGAAGCAGATCGTTGGCGTTATTCTTTCCGGTGGACAGGCTCCCGGTGGACATAACGTTGTTTGCGGTTTATATGATGCATTAAAGGCAACCAACAAGGAAAACGAGCTTTACGGATTCAAGGGTGGTCCGAGCGGACTGATCGAAGATGATTATATCGTTATGACTGACGAATACATCAACCAGTTCCGTAACACCGGTGGCTTTGATATCATCGGATCCGGCAGAACAAAGCTTGAAACCAACGAGCAGTTTGCAATTGCTGCTGAGGTTTGCAAGAAGCATGGCATTACCGCTATCGTTATCATCGGTGGTGATGATTCCAATACAAACGCTGCTGTTCTCGCAGAGTACTTTGCAGCACACAACACCGGCGTTCAGGTAATCGGATGCCCGAAGACCATCGACGGCGACTTAAAGAATGAAGATATCGAATGCTCCTTCGGTTTCGATACCGCAACCAAGACCTATAGCGAAATCATCGGTAACATCGAAAGAGACGCAAACTCCGCTAAGAAGTACTGGCACTTTGTTAAGGTTATGGGACGTTCCGCTTCCCACGTTGCCTTAGAGTGTGCTCTGGAAACCCAGCCGAACATCTGTCTGATCTCCGAAGAGGTTGCAGAAAAGAAGATGTCCCTTTCCGCAATTGCTGATTACATTGCTGATTCCGTAGCTGCAAGAGCTGCTAAGGGAATGAACTTCGGTGTTGCAATCATCCCGGAAGGTGTTGTTGAATTCGTACCGGAATTCTCCGTATTAATTCAGGAAATCAACGAGCTTCTTGCCGGAAGCAAGGCGGATGCGTTCAATGCACTTCCTACCTGGGAAGAAAAGTATGCTTTCATCGAGAAAGGTTTAACCAAGGAATCCATGGAAGTATTCGCAATCCTTCCTCAGGCAATCCAGCAGCAGTTATTCTTAGAGAGAGATCCTCACGGAAATGTACAGGTTTCCCTGATTGAATCCGAGAAGTTATTCTCTGCTCTTGTTAAGGATAAATTAGCAGCAAGAAAGGCAGCCGGAACCTACAATGGTAAGTTCAGTGCCCTTCATCATTTCTTAGGTTATGAAGGAAGATGTGCTTTCCCTTCCAACTTTGACTCCGACTACTGCTACTCCTTAGGATACAATGCATTCATGCTCATCCAGTATGGTTACAATGGCTACTTATCCAAGGTTTCCAATCTTTCTGCTCCGGCCAGTGAATGGGTTGCAGGTGGTATGCCGATCACCAAGATGATGAACATCGAGAGAAGACATGGCGAAGACAAGCCGGTTATCAAGAAAGCTCTTGTTGAACTGGACGGTGCACCGTTCAAGTACTTCGAGGCTCACCGTGAAGAGTGGTCTGTTGACACCTGTTTCAAATATCCCGGTGCAATCCAGTACTACGGACCGACCGAGGTTTGTGATATCACAACCGTAACTCTTGCTCTTGAGCAGGCAAAATAAGTTGCTGACAGGTAACTGTTCAGTACCTTCACAGTTACGATGCAAAATCCCACAGATTTTTCCTGTAATAAGGAAATTTCTGTGGGATTTTAATATGTGTTTTCTGATTTTATTCATTCCCTCATATAGAATCTATAGCTTAATCCCTATAACTTGATTCTATAACTTAATTCTATTGCTTAATCCTATAACTTGATTCTATAACTTAATTCTATTGCTTAATCCTATAACTTGATTCTATAGCTTAATTCTATAGCTTAATCCTATAACTTAATTCTATAACTTAATTCTACAGCTCACATTCAGATTATTCGTTTGCTCTTTTACTATCCCGGATTTTTTTAGTGACCTTCTCTATCGTACCGTCCGGACGCTCGATTTCCATATTTTCCAGCTGACCGCGCAGATTGTTCTTCACGCTGTCAATATATACCTGACGAAGCTGCTTCTGTTCCTGCTTCTCCTCCTCAGAAAGCCCCTCCTTCTGGGATTTGTGGTACAATTCATTGATTCTCTGAATCGTTTCTTCAAGTGTCATGTATCATACTCCTTCCTGCTCCTCCAAATTTTATATTCCTTGGCACTCTGCTCAGATCTTCCTGATCCCCACAAATACTGCTGCTGTTCTTGGATGAAGCCAATACTCCGTGATGGGTACATTCCCGCTTTCTTCTCCTGTTCCATCCAGTGACGTATCTGCAAAGCATCTCCATTCATAGGCTTCCGGAAGCTTCGGCAATTCGAACCTCTGCTCCTCCCAATAGACATTCAGTGCCACATATACCAGATCCTCTCCCTGACCGGTCTTTCCTGCATAACAGACCGCAAGAGCCTTTGTGTCAGAATTGATTTCATGCTCAAAAGGTTTGTCTGTATGAACACTTACTGTCGGAAACCCGGTCTCTGATGGTTCCTGGTCACTCCGGATTGCCGGATGCTCCTTTCGAAACCGGATCATCTTTTTAAAAAACCGGTAAAGCTCCCGGTTCGTCTTAAGACGGTTCCAATCCAGCCAGGAAATTCCGTTATCCTGACAATAAGGGTTATTATTTCCAAAACGGGTATCTCCAAATTCATCCCCGGCAAGAAACATAGGCGTTCCCCGGCTGCACATCAAAGCCAGACATGCATTTTTCATCATTCTAAGACGAAGCTTTTGTATCTCCGGTTCCGATGTTTCTCCCTCTTCTCCACAGTTCCAGCTCCGGTTATCATCATGCCCGTCAGAGTTGTTCCAGCCATTGTCCTCGTTGTGTTTTCCGTTGTAGGAATAAAGATCCCAAAGTGAAAAGCCGTCATGACAGGTAATAAAATTAATAGAAGAATCGTAGCCCTTATACTGACCGGTATACAAATCCATAGATCCGGTCAACCGGTTTGCCGCAGCAGCCGCAAACCAGTAATCTCCTTTTAAAAAGCTTCTCATGTCATCCCTGTATTTTCCGTTCCACTCTGCCCAGCGGGTAAAGGCCGGAAAACTGCCCACCTGATAAAGTCCACCGGCATCCCATGCCTCTGCGATAAGCTTTACATTACGCAGAACCGGATCTCCTGCCAGATTTTTTAACAGCGGCGGCTGATTCATGGGCGAACCATCTTCATTCCGCCCCAGAATACTGGCCAGATCAAACCGGAAGCCGTCTACATGGTATTCTATCGTCCAGTACCTTAAGCATTCCAGAATCATCTGCTGCACAACCGGATGATTGCAGTTCAGCGTGTTGCCGCACCCACTGAAATTATAATACAGGCCCTCCGGGGTAAGCATGTAATAAACCCGGTTATCAAAGCCCTTAAACGAAAAGAAGGGTCCCTTTTCATTTCCTTCTGCGGTATGGTTAAAAACCACATCAAGAATCACTTCAATGCCATTGGCATTCAGCTCCCGAATCAGCCCCTTCAGTTCATCACCTTCCCGGTTAAATTCTTTTTGTGCAGTATAGCTGGTGTTCGGTGCAAAAAAGCTAACCGGATTATATCCCCAGTAATCCAGAAGCATCCGGCCGTTAACCTCACGCCTTCCCATCGTCTCATCAAACTCAAATACCGGCATAAGCTCCACAGCAGTGATTCCCAGATCCTTAAGGTATGGAATTTTTTCCCGGATCCCCGCAAAGGTTCCCGGATGTTCAACCCCTGAAGAGGCATCCTTCGTAAATCCCCGGACATGAAGCTCATAGATAATCAGATCCTGAATCGGTCTGACCGGATCCACATGATCCCCCCAGTCAAAATCATTGACCACTACTCTGGCCCGGTACCCATGATCCTGATTAGGCTGTTCTCCCCATACGCTCTGTCCGGTAACTGCTCTTGCATAGGGATCCAGAAGTGGCTGTGTTTTGTCATAAATAAGACCCTTTTCCGGAGTATAGGGACCATCCACCCGGTAAGCATACTCAAAATCATAAATATCCAGTCCAAAAACGATCATGGAATAGACACCACCGATCCGGTAATGCTTCGGAAACGGTAAAACTGCATAGGGTTCCTTTTCTCCTCTATGATACAAAAGGAGCTCCACCGCTGTTGCTTCCAGAGAGCACACCGTAAAATTCACACCCTCTCTTAGCGCCGTTGCTCCGTTAATTCCATAAAACCCGGGTCTTACGTCATATCCGTTAACCTTATCCAATGGTATAAGATGCTTTTCCTCTGTCGCAACCATTGATTTCCCATCCATTGCTCAGACTCCTTTGCCTGTATTCTTCGCTTCTGTCCTGATCTCCTCTGCCGCCTCCCCATGACCAATTCATTTACGGCTGCAGAGTTATGCTTAAAGTATACCACACCCCCTAATTGTTCCACAATGCTGCATTTCGCATTGGTCACATAGGTGTCATTTCAGAAACTTTTCTTTTTATACCCACAGTCACAGTAGGGGCCGCCGGAGGCAATGGTATACTGCCGAACAAAATCCGTCACACCTCCTGCCTCACTCATGGTATAATCCAGATGGCACAGGGCAGGAGTCAGGTCATACAGCCCCAGCTCTTTCATCAATACACAGATGCCGCATTGGGTAAAGCGTCCCTCGTAGCCACTGCCATCCGGATATTCGTAAAACTCCATGTTCCACGAGTAGGGGTTGCGGTCAGCTGCCTTCAGGGCAGCGGTAGCTTTCATTGCAGCAATATCCTTTGCAGTAAACTTACTTTTTCCGCTCTTACGGCAAAACCACTGCATGGGCGTTGTCATCATGGATTTTGCGTAGTAATCCGTCAGGCTGTCCATCTCCGGGCGCTGTGGCATGGAAAGGATGAACGCCCCGATCATTGCACAATTGACAAGATTCATTTTGAAGCGGTCACCTTTTTCAAATTCGGGCAGTTCGGAGATGATCTCTTTATATTTTGCTTTTGCCTTGTGGGTTATGTCCCTGGCGCTTTCATCATTGTAGCCGAATATCTCGGTAAGCTGAGTGCGAAACGATTTTGCCAACAGAGTCCACATGCCGAAAGGCATTCCGAAATAGTTCACTTTTTGTCCCTCCAATCACATATAACGCAGGTCATACTTTTTCATATTCTACCCTATCTTTTCCTTCAAATCCAATCTTCACGATCTGCATCTTCATCATTCCGTCGCCGACCTTGGCGAGGAAGCGGAAAAAGCCGTTAACAGAAGGGTCTTTCAAATCACTGTAACCCAGCATATAGCCCCGGCTGGACACCTGCAGACGGCTGTCCCATTGGGAAAGCTCTCTTTTCGCATCCGAAACAGCGAAATATGCCCCTACATCCTTGATCTTAGCAGTCTTGAGCCATGTTTTTGCGATCATCTTCACTGCCGTCCGGTTGGCTGCATCAAAGACCAGCACGCTGCCGGGAAAAGCATCCGCCATGGACTGCACCAGTTTCCGGACCTGCTGAGTCAAAAAGTAATAAAACACCCCGGAAGCAAAGAACACCGCCCCGCCGGTGGCATCGATCCTGTCAAACCATGCAGGATCTTTCAGGTCGCAGGGAATATTTTGTTCCCGTTCCCCGGCTTGAAGCAGTTTATTCCGTACAGCTATAACATCCGGAAAATCCAGATTGTAGATTTTGCAGCTGCCGCTGTCACAGGCTCGGCCGGTATTGTCCAGCCCGCAGCCCAGATTAACCACTGCTGCGCAGGGGTGAGTTTTCAGGTATGCCTGCACCTCCCATGCAAGATCGCACTGCCGCATGGCCACCTCCAGCGCACCAAACCGCTGCATCAGGCTGCGGGAATTTTTCTCTGCCTCTGAAAAGTCGTAGTCGATCTGGTCGATCAGACGAACCGCCGTCTCGTCCTGATAGAGGTTTGGGTACAATTCCGAGCACAGCTTTCGGGAATACAGCGGGAGAACCAATGTTTCCTGCACAGTGTTTTTTTCGATTTTGTATTTCATAAAGACAACTCCTTTCTGATAAAGGGCAGCTTCGGCATACATTCATGCAAAACAGTCATACTTTTTCGTATACATCCCTGTCTTTTCGCATAAAAGGTCATATATAACTGCATTTCTGTCCCGCAAATTCTTGTGTTCCCGCATTGCCGTCATCCCTTTTCAAGTTAGATATATCTAACTAAAGTGTACACATCCAGGTTAGCATTAGCTAACTCCCATATTTGGAAAAAGCCGCATTTCTGCGGCCTTTCGGCTTATTCAAATAACTTCCTGCACCGTTACAGTGACTTTTGTTTTCTTGGTCATATTATAGCGTGCTTACTTCTTTTTTGCAATAGTATCGTATGGGTATCTCCTAATTCTGTCTCATGCGGCATTCGAAAGACTTCACCTGTCAGCGGCTCCACAGCAAAGCTATCCAGGAAGTTATGCGATTATACTCTTTTTAAGCATATGCAACGATATTCTGATGGTGTTAAATGATAATGCTTTTTAAACAATCTGCAAAAATAATCAACGTTATGAAATCCGCTTTCATAGGCAATTGTTTTTACTTTTTTATTCGTATTTTTCAATAACCAGGAAGCTGCCTGAAGTCGATATCCTATCAGATAACTAACGGGTGTAGTATGTAAAAAACGGTGAAACAAATTAAGTGCAGTACTTTTGCTGATTCCGATATGTGAAGCAATTTCATCCAAAGACAAATTATGACTATAGTTTTCATGTATATATTGCATGATTAGCTGTACTCTTTTCTGTGCAGCTTCATCAACTGTCTGCACATCTACTTTACCAGATAACTTTACATTTTCATAAAAAGTCAGCCATAAATCCTGCACCAATGCCAAAGTAGCAAGTTCTTTTATTTTTTCATTCTCCTGTATTTCCATTATTTTTATCATAGTTTGTATAATCCTTGCCTGCCATGGCTCATCAATCTGAAAACGCTGGAAAGATATATTCGATGAAATGACTGGTAAGATATATTTTTTATAAATCAGACTGTTCTCCGGTACAATAAATTCCGGCATACATACAAAGTTAGGAATGATACCACCTGATGACGCGTAAAAACGGTGCAATATTTTAGAATTAATAAAAATTGCTTCTCCTTCTGACAATATAATCTGTTTTTCCCCTATCCCGCATATAATTTGTCCGGACTCAACATATAAAAACTCAAATTCTCTGTGCCAGTGCCATTCAATACAATGAAAATCAAACAATTCCAGATTATCATAGTAATACTGAAATGGATAATCACTGCTTCCATGCTGTTTGATTTCCATAAACTCTTCGTCTGTAAGTATTTTATTATATGTTTTGTTATAATCCATTTTCATGTCACATTCTTTCTTTTTTACGATATTATACAGTATTTCTACAATTTAATTCAATGTATATATCTGATATTTGCTATATAATCAAATCAAGCATCTTTCTATCGAACATAAAACTGTTAAAAATATCCGGAGAGGAAAATAACAAATGAATGTTGTAAAAAAAGCAGACTACCATAAGACAAAACTCGCCTGTTATATGGGATTTATCACACAGGCTATAGCGGCAAACTTCACACCGCTCCTTTTTTTGAAATTTCACAGTGATTACCATATTTCGCTCGGTAACATTGCTCTGATATCCACTTTCTTCTTTTTTACACAGCTTCTGGTTGACCTGTTCTGTGCCAAATTTGTCGATCATATCGGATATCGTGTGTGCATTGTTGCATCAGAAATATTTTCTGCATTGGGTCTGCTTGGGCTGGCATTTTTACCTGATTTGTTATCTGATCCTTTTATTGGAATTATATGCAGTGTTATTGTTTATGCCATCGGAAGCGGCTTAATAGAGGTACTTTGCAGCCCTATTATCGAAGCCTGCCCCTTTGAAAACAAAGAAGCGACTATGAGCCTGCTCCATTCGTTTTACTGCTGGGGAGCTGTTGGAACAATTTTAATTTCCAGTTTATTTTTCCTGATATTTGGAATAGACAACTGGAAATGGCTAGCCGTAATATGGGCAATCATTCCTGCAGTTAATGCCTATAACTTCTTGATCTGTCCGATTGAACCTCTGGTTGACAATGGTTCCGGAATGGGAATTAAGAATCTGTTTTCCCAACCATTTTTCTGGGTTGCAATATGCCTGATGATCTGTTCCGGAGCTTCTGAACTCTCAATGGCCCAATGGGCTTCTGCTTATGCAGAATCAGCACTGGGATTGTCAAAAACACTGGGGGATTTAGCAGGACCCTGTATGTTTGCGGTAACAATGGGAATCAGCCGTATGATTTTTGGGAAGTATGGCGAACAGTTAAATTTAATGAATTTTATGAGTGGTTCAGGCATATTATGTGTTATCTGCTATCTTCTTGCAACCTTGTCATCCAGCCCTGTTATCGGACTTTTCGGTTGTATTGCATGTGGATTTTCAGTTGGAATTATGTGGCCTGGAACAATCAGTATTTCCTCGAAAACTTTTCCAACAGGCGGAACGGCTATGTTCTCTCTTCTTGCCATGGCAGGAGATTTGGGTGGCAGCATTGGACCCGGAATTGTTGGTCATATCACCCAGAATGCTGAAAATAATATTCAGATTGGTATGGGATTCGGACTTGTTTTTCCAGTAATCCTCTTGTCTATGCTATTCCTGCTGTATCGAAAAAATCAACACAGCTAAAATAATGCAGTTCATAATATCTGTACAACTACCCAATAAAATTTATTTTTCAGGTTATTTCATTGGGTAGTTGTTCTGATTCAAAAGTATCAGGCAGGCGAGTTATTTCCCTGTTACGAATCTTCTTTGAATTCTTCCATATATCTGAAAACTTTATTATCATACCTTGTTTTTTTATACCAGCCAATTCCAATCATTACAAGTCCAATAATTATTACTACAGTTCGGCGTATGGAATCGGGTGAAAGCAGGCAGGATACAATAATTCCCGTTCCTGCACCCGTAAAAAAATCAATGATTGATTTTTCTTTTTTTATTTTTCCCAATACTCTTTCTTTATCTATTGTCTTTACCATCTTTTAACTCAAGCACTAAATAATCTATTGTCGCATTAAATAAATTGCTGATCTGAATAAAATTAGTAATCTCGGGATATACCTGTCCCGATTCCCATTTTGCCACAGCTTGCCTTGATACAGATAATTTTTCTGCCAGTTCTTCTTGCGTTAACCCTTTATTTTACCAATCAACTGTTGTTTTTCCGAAAAAATCCTTCTTGACCACCTCCAAAATCATCGTACACCAACGCAGAATCTAAGCCAATATATTGCAAGCTGCAATTATGCTACTTATATTATACATAAACACCATCTTAACGTCTTAATTTTCGAATATTCGGATTGACATTTCTTCTACCATATTGTATTATTTATTCATAAAAGAAATGGGTTTTGTGCCAAGTAAAGCCTTATGGCTCCAACGGGGTGCTCGTTTCTTTTTTTATATCTAGAATATCATACAAATACATTTTTCCATCGTTTGCATGCCTTATTATCAAAGATGCATGAAATACGTTATATCTTTCAATATCTTCATTATCACCATATACCGGTAATGCAAAATAAGTATCATATCTATACCAGCCATTCCTTGCACTCCAATTATGTTTCCCCTTATTATTTTCTCTAAAATATCTGCCTGTTGAAATTTCTATCATTTCAGGAATTCCCTGTGTTGCATTCGCTTTAGCCTTTGCAACTGCTCCATTCAGACTTTTGGTATATACTGATCCCGAATATTCACTTGGCAGATCAGATCCGATATATATAACATCGCCGGTAGACGCCACCTTATAAAAATCACCGACATATTCTTTCAAATATGCCTTCACTTCCTTCCAATCGATGGAACGTTTTCCTTTAAACCGGATATCATTAATCACCACAATACTATTCCCATCAATATCCTGAACGACCGAAACATTCCTCTGTTGTGACTGGTTACTATCGTTGATTTGTTTACAAACTTCAAAAAGTGCTAGATAACTGATGATTCTTCGTCTACTCTGTGTATCAGATTGCCGAAACAGTTCAATCATATAATTTTCTTCTGACGCATAATCGTTGGTTGCAGTCTGTTCTTCATTTTCTTCTACACAAAGCAATTCCACAAGCGTCATATCTAGTGCCTTGCATATAGACACCAGTTTATCCGCTTGTGGATTGATTTGTTTCTTTCGCCAGTCACTGATCGTACTGGTTGCGATACCTGTTCTTCTGGACAGTTCCGTCTGGCTCATATGTAATTCTTCAAGTCTTGCAAATATTTTCTCATATATTTTCATGGCGCAATACCCTTTTCTCAGCTTTCCCATTTCCGATTTTTCGGATATTGTATCATGAATAATCTCTTTTTTCAATGCTCTAACAGTACTATAGCTCCTGAGTTATTGTTCTATTTGCTCTCCAACAAATTGGAATTTTCAAATTAGTCTTTGCAAATAACCTTTGAACCTTCACCATCAATTACAATTCCCTGACGGTTGTT
>ERZ856578.888-NODE-888-length-60583-cov-12.382094_pt1 | contig 60583 bp, 46 predicted proteins | sample MGYA00514384_ERZ856578 | MGnify/ENA primary metagenome ERZ856578 (study PRJEB29103, sample SAMN06111958) | human gut metagenome | biome: human gut; feature: ankylosing spondylitis patient; material: healthy_person | host: Homo sapiens | place: China:Hangzhou...
CGCTCGGCTTTCACTATCTTTCCATAAGACAGGATGCGCCTCGGCATCGGCGCGGCGCGAAAACTTCGTTTTCCCCCTTCCCGCTGCGCTCGGCTTTCACTATCTTTCCATAAGATAGGATGCGCCTCGGCATCGTTCCGGGTGAAAACTTCGTTTTCCCCCTTCCCGCTGCGCTCGGCTTTCACTATCTTTGTACCCTCCGCAGGATGGGAGTCCTCGCGGGAGATAAAACCATCGACTTTATGTTATCGGCCAACAACATAGCTGTTTATTTTTCCGGGGAGCCGCTGTTCTCGGGCGTGAGCTTTCGCATCGACAAGGGCGACCGCATCGGTCTGGCAGGCAAAAACGGAGCCGGCAAGACCACCCTGCTGCGCGTACTCTCCGGCGATTTGCGCCCCGACGAAGGCGAACTCTCCTACGACGGTCCGGTGCGGGTGGGGATCCTGCGTCAGGATATCGATTTCCAGGACCGGCACACCCTGATGGGCGAGATCGAAAGTTCGTTCGTCGAACTGAAAGCCATCGAAAAACGCCTCGAGGAGGTAAACCATCTCCTGGCCGTGCGCACCGACTACCAGAGCGAGGCCTACATGAAGCTCATCGAAGAGCTCAACGACCTCACGCACCGGTACGATCTGGCCGGAGGATACACCTATGCCGGGGAGGTCGAACGCGTGTTGTTGGGACTGGGCTTCGAACGCTCGGATTTCGACAAGGACACCCGCCTGTTTTCCGGCGGTTGGCGCATGCGCATCGAACTGGCCAAACTGTTGCTCCAGCAGAACGATGTCCTGCTCTTGGACGAGCCGACCAACCACCTGGACATCGAGTCCATCCTCTGGCTCGAGGACTTCCTCACCCGCTTCCCCGGCGCGGTGGTGCTGGTGAGCCACGACCGTACTTTCCTGGACAATGTAACCAACCGCACCATCGAGATATCCGGCGGGCGCATTTACGACTACAAGCAGCCCTATTCCAAATACCTGGAACTCCGCGCCGAGATCCGGGAAAAGCAGCTCGCCACCCGCAAGAACCAGGAAAAGGAAATCCGCCAGACCGAACAGCTCATCGAGCGTTTCCGTTACAAGGCCACCAAGGCAGCCTTTGCCCAGAGCCTGATGAAACGGCTGGAGAAAAAGGAACTCATCGAGGTCGATACCGACGATGTAGCCGCCATGCACCTGCGTTTTCAGGTGGACAGCCCTTCCGGGAAGGTCGTTTTTCGGGCCGAGAACGTCCACAAGACCTTTACCGACACCACGCGGCGGATCGACCGCAACGGGGTGGAAACGACCGTCGAATACACGGCCAAGCAGGTGCTCAAGGGCATCGACTTTCAGGCGCAGCGCGGCGACAAGATCGCCTTCGTGGGCAAGAACGGGCAGGGCAAGACCACCTTCGTGCGCTGTCTGCTGGGCGAGATCGACTACCAGGGCACCATCGAACGCGGACACAACGTCCACGTGGGGTATTACGCTCAGAACCAGAAGGAGAGCCTCGACATGGAAAAGACCCTGATCCGCACCATCGAGGACGAAGCCACCGAAGCCATGCGTCCCAAGGCCCGCGACCTGCTGGGCAGTTTCCTCTTTTCGGGCGATGCGATCGAGAAAAAGGTGAAAGTCCTCTCGGGTGGGGAACGCGGCCGTCTGGCGCTGTGCAAACTGCTGGTGCGCCCCTTCAACGTACTGATCATGGACGAGCCGACCAACCACCTGGACATCCGCTCGAAAGCCATCCTCAAACAAGCCCTCGAATCCTTCGACGGGACGCTCATCCTGGTCTCGCACGACCGCGATTTCCTCTCCGGGCTCACCAACAAGACCTACGAATTCCGCGACGGGCACATCAAGGAGTACCTCGGCGACATCGGTTTTTACCTTTCCCAACGGCGGGTCGATTCGTTCCGCGAGATGGAATTGCAGCAAAGCGCCCCCGAGCCGCCGTCAACTTCCGCTTCCCGTCCCCCGGCCGACAAACCGGCCGCACCCGCCGCCCAAGCCGCACCTTCGGGAGGAGAATCCTCGCCGTCCTGGGCCGAGCGGAAAGAGGCGGAGAAGGCGTTGCGCCGGGCCCGCAACGAAGTGAAAAAATACGAACAGGAGATCGAACGGCTCGAAGGCGAGATAAAACAGATGGACCAGCAGTTTTCCACCGCCGGTTTTGTCCCTTCGCAGGACGATTTCGACCGCTATGCCCGCCTGAAACAGTCGCTCGAGCGGCAAATGGCCGCCTGGGAAAAGGCACAGGAAGCCCTCGACGCCCTGGAGGGGTAATCCACTCGGCACCAGTCCCTCTCATCGGCCGGCGACGGACGAGAAATTCCCCTTCGGAGGCTTTCTTTCCCGGACGCAAACCGGATTCCTCCCACCGGGCGGCAAACAGCGGATACCGAAAATGAACTTCGACAGCATACCTTCCCTTACGCCCCTGCCGCGGGAGTTTTTCTCCTCCCGCGACGCCTTGGCTCTCGCTCCGGCCCTGCTCGGATGCCTGTTGGTGCGTCCCCGGGACGGGATCGTAGCGCGCATTACGGAAACGGAAGCCTACATGGGACAGGGCGATCCCGCCTGCCATGCCAACCAGGGGCGCTGCACGCCGCGTACCCGCGTGATGTTTTTCCCCGGAGGGGTGTATTACGTGTATTTTACCTACGGGATGTACTACTGCCTGAACATCGTTTCCGGAGCGGAAGGCTCGGGAGAGGCGGTGCTCATCCGGGCCGTAGAGGTGTTGCAGGGACGCGACGTGGCCTCCCTGCGCCGTTTCTCCCTGCCTTATGAGGCGCTGTCGGCCGCCCGGCGAAAGGCCTTGGCCAACGGTCCGGGAAAGCTCTGCATCGCTCTGGGGGTGGACAAGTCGTTGTACGGGCTCCCGTGCGACGATCCTTCGCTGTTCGTAGCGCAAGGGGGAAGCATTCCTGCCGAAGCGATCCACACAGGGCCTCGCATCGGGGTGGACTATGCGGGGGAGGCAGCGATGTTTCCGTGGCGTTTTTTCCTTTGATTTTTTTCGCAGGACATTTGGCCTTTTCCCTTCGGTCTTTTTTGCCGGAGGGGGAAAATGTCCGAAAGAAAAAGAAGTGTTTTTTTCTGAAAAACCGTACCTTGCGCGGGTAGTACGAAAAAACGGCAACTATGGAAAAAGTAGCATTGGGCATCGACATCGGCGGGACGAACACCAAGTACGGGTTCGTGGACGCACAAGGCAAGATTTACGGGGAAACCTCCATCCCGACTATCATGAAAGCTGGAGAGGAACCGGAGAGTTTCGAGCAGTACATCGCCCGGCTTTGCGCTCAGGCGCAGCAGACCCTCCAGGACTGCGGGCAGGGCCTGCAACTCATCGGGGCGGGGATCGGCGCCCCGGACGGCAATTTCTTCAGCGGGGCGATCGAGTTTGCGGTCAACCTCCCCTGGAAAGGTGTTCTGCGCGCTGCCGCGCTCGTCTCCCAGCACATGGGCGTACCGACAGCTTTGACCAACGACGCCAATGCAGCCGCGATGGGCGAGATGCTCTTCGGTACGGCCAAAGGCATGAAGGACTTTATCGTCATCACCCTCGGCACGGGCGTGGGCAGCGGCATCGTCATCGGCGGGAAGCTGGTCTACGGGCACGACGGTTTTGCCGGAGAACTGGGACACGTGATCGTCAAGGAAGGCGGACGCATGTGCGGTTGCGGGCGCAGGGGCTGCCTGGAGACCTATTGTTCGGCCGGAGGGGTGCGCCGTACGGTGATGGACCTGCTGGCCGAGGAAACGACTCCGAGCGTGCTGCGCGATGTGTCGTTCGAGCAGATGACCTCGGCGCGTATTTACGAAGCGGCCATGGAGGGCGATCCGCTGGCGCGCGAGGCCTTCCGGCGCACTGCACGTATCCTGGGACGTGCCATGGCCGATTTCGTCACTTTTTCTTCGCCCGAGGCCATCATCCTTTTCGGCGGGGTGGCCCGCGCGGGCGAATTCCTGCGCAAACCTACCGAAGAAGCGATGGAGGAATCGATGCTGCATTGTTTCAAAAACAAGGTCAAGGTACTGCTTTCCGACCTGGGCGAAGGCAATGTGGCCATCCTCGGAGCGGCGGCGCTGGCGTGGGATGCCTACCGGGGACAGAGCGAAGAAAAGGCATAGGCCGCGCCCTCGGACTGTCAAATCCGAAAACCTTGTTTTCGATTTGCCGCTGCGCTCGCCTTTCCGTATATTTTCATAATACCAGGATGCGCCCTCGGCATCGTCAGATGCGAAAACCTTGTTTTCGATTTGCCGCTGCGCTCGCCTTTTGCTATATTTGTCGCAGAGTCCGCCGTATTGCGGACAAGGACTTACCGAAATAAAAAACGAAAAAAAGATTATGAAAAAAGTTACCCTGGGCATCGATATCGGCGGGACGAACACCAAGTACGGTTTTGTAGACAAGGAAGGGAAAATCTATTGCGAATCGTCCATCTCGACCACTACGCCGGGCGAGAATTTCGAAAACTATCTCGACAACCTGCATCGGGAGGTGATGAGTGCCTTGAAGAATTGTCCGGAAAATCTCGAACTCATCGGCATCGGCGTGGGCGCCCCGAACGGAAACTATTTCAATGGCTGTATCGAATTTGCGGTCAATCTTCCCTGGAAGGGCATTACCCGCATCGTTTCCCTGATGGAGGAAAAATTCGGCGTGCCGGCCGTATTGACCAACGATGCCAATGCCGCCGCAATGGGCGAGATGCTCTTCGGCACGGCCAAAGGCATGAAAGACTTTATCGTCATCACCCTCGGCACGGGCGTGGGCAGCGGTATCGTCATCGGCGGCAACATGGTGTACGGCCACGACGGTTTCGCCGGCGAATTGGGCCACGTGGTGATCAAGGAAGGCGGGCGCGAATGCGGCTGCGGACGCCATGGTTGCCTGGAAACCTATTGCTCGGCCAACGGCATCCGCCGCACGGTGTTCGAAATGCTGGCCAACCGCACCAATCCCAGCGTGTTGCGGGGGATTTCGTTCGACGACATTACTTCGGCACGTATCTACGAAGCAGCGATGGAGGGCGACCACATCGCGCGCGAGGCTTTCCGCTATACGGGACGTATCCTGGGGCGGGCGCTGGCCGATTTCGTTACCTTTTCTTCGCCCGAGGCCATCATCCTCTTCGGAGGTCTGGCCAAAGCCGGCGAACTGATCCGCAAGCCGACCGAGGAAGCAATGGAGGAATCGATGCTCCACTGCTTCAAAAACAAGGTCAAAGTGCTGCTTTCCTGCCTGGACGAAGGCAATGTGGCCATCCTCGGGGCAGCGGCCCTTTCGTGGAACGAACTGGAAAACGTTCGGAAAAAAGCCTGACGTTTTCTCGAAAACGTATTATCTTTGCCGCCTCGCTGTCTCTACCGGGGCGGTTTTTGCGGACGTGGTGGAATGGTAGACACGCCAGACTTAGGATCTGGTGCCGCGAGGTTTGTGGGTTCGAGTCCCTCCGTCCGCACCACAAGGGCAAAAAAGTCCCGGCCAAAAGGCCGGGACTTTTTTGCCCTTGTGGTGCGCCCGCCCGCCTTTTTGGAAGACAGGCTATAAATACAAACCCTCACTCCTGCCGCGTTTAGCAACGCGAACAAAAACTCTCCCCTGCCGGCGAAGCGCCAGCAGGGAGGAAAAAATCGTCAAAAGAGCCTTGTCAGGGTTTGACCGGCAGACCGTTCTTGTCGGTAAACGAGCCGATGATGATCATGATCAGATCGACCAGCACCCAGATACCGACGGCTGCCACCAGGAAGTAGCCCACCAGAATGAGGGACAGTACCACCCCGATGATGGTCATGAGCAGCTGTGCGATGGCCGTACCGGTTTTCCCTACATAGAAACGGTGGGCACCGAAACCGCCCAGGAAAAAGCACAGCAGCAACGCTCCCACAAAGGAACAGGGACTTTTGGCCGCTTGTTCGATCGGAACGACCGACACTCCGCATTTGACACAGATCACCGCATTGTCGGGGATCTCCGCACCGCAATTCTTGCAATACATAGCAGTAGAGGTTTTTAGTGTTGGAAAATAGGAATAAGTATCGGGATAAAGGTATCGAAAATCCCGGGATTTTTCCCATTTTTATCTGTTTTTTTCGAATGATTTTCGCCCCCGCCCTCTTCATGGCCGCTGCAGTTGCGATTTTCTTTTTCAAAAAAAGATGTCTACCCCCCATATCCTTGGGATAAAAAAACTCGGGGCTTGTACCTTTCGGTACAAGCCCCGAGCCTGTGAATACAGGTATGTTATCTCACCAGGGGGATTACATCATGCCGCCCATGCCGCCCATCGGAGCAGCGGGAGCCGGATTTTCCTCCTTGATGTCGACTACGGCAGCCTCCGTGGTCAGGATCATGCCCGCTACCGAAGCGGCATTCTCCAAAGCGACGCGGGTTACCTTCGTCGGGTCGATGATACCGGCCTGGAACATATTGACATATTCGTCGGTCTTGGCGTTGAACCCGAAGTCTCCCTTGCCGGCCTCGACTTTGGCTACCACGACGGAACCTTCCCCGCCCGCGTTGTTTACAATGGTGCGCAAGGGTTCCTCGATGGCGCGCAGGACGATTTCCACACCGGTCTGCTCGTCTTTGTTTTCAACTTTTACCGTCTGGATGGCTTCCTTGGCGCGCACCAGGGCCACACCGCCGCCCGGAACGATACCTTCCTCTACAGCCGCACGGGTAGCGTGCAGGGCGTCGTCTACGCGGTCCTTCTTCTCCTTCATTTCCACTTCGGAAGCAGCGCCCACGTACAATACGGCTACGCCACCGGCCAGTTTGGCCAAACGTTCCTGCAGTTTTTCGCGGTCGTAATCCGACGTGGTGGTTTCGATCTGAGTCCGGATCTGTTTTACGCGTTCTTCGATAGCCTCCGAGGAGCCTTTTCCGCCGACGATGGTCGTGTTGTCCTTGTCCACCGTAACGGTGCGGGCCGTACCCAGCATGTCGATGGTCGAGTTTTCGAGCGTATAACCGCGCTCTTCGCTGATCACCGTACCGCCGGTGAGGATCGCGATGTCCTCCAGCATGGCTTTACGACGGTCGCCGAAGCCCGGAGCTTTCACGGCGCAAACCTTGATCGTGCCGCGCAGACGGTTTACCACCAGGGTAGCCAAAGCCTCGCCGTCTACGTCCTCGGCAATGATCATCAGCGAACGGCCGGCCTGTACCACCGGTTCGAGGAGGGGCAGGAGTTCCTTCATCGAGGAAATCTTCTTGTCGTACAACAGCACGTAGGGGTCTTCCAGTACGGCGTTCATCTTTTCGGTGTTGGTTACGAAGTACGGAGAGATATAGCCGCGGTCGAACTGCATACCTTCCACCACGTCCACCGTTGTATCCATGCCTTTGGCCTCTTCGACCGTGATGACGCCTTCCTTGCCCACTTTCGAGAAAGCTTCGGCGATCAGTTCACCGATCGTTTCGTCGTTGTTGGCCGAGATAGCGGCTACCTGTTTGATCTTTTCGGGGTCGTTGCCCACCTTCTGCGCCTGTTTCTTGAGGTTTTCCACCGTAGCGGCCACCGCTTTGTCGATACCGCGTTTCAGGTCCAGCGGGTTGGCGCCGGCAGCCACGTTCTTCAAACCTTCCTTGACGATGGCCTGTGCCAGCACCGTAGCCGTGGTGGTACCGTCGCCGGCCAGGTCGTTGGTCTTCGAAGCCACCTGTTTGAGCATCTGGGCGCCCATGTTTTCCAGACGGTCGGACAGTTCGATCTCCTTGGCGACCGTTACGCCGTCCTTGGTGATCTGAGGACCACCGAATGCCTTGTCGATCACTACATTGCGGCCTTTCGGTCCCAGGGTTACCTTTACCGTGTTGGCCAACTGGTCTACGCCGCGGCGCAGACCGTCGCGTGCATCGAGATTGTATTTGATATCTTTAGCCATTTTGTTTTCTTCGTTTTTTTAAGGGTTGATGTTTTTTACTGTTTGGTGTGAAATCAGATGATGGCGAAAATGTCGGATTCGTGCATGATGAGGTATTTCTTGCCGTCCACCGAGATCTCGTTGCCGGAATATTTGCCGTAGAGCACCTTGTCGCCCACTTTGACCGTCATCGGTTCGTCCTTTTTGCCGGCGCCCACCGCCAGGACGACGCCCTGCTGCGGTTTTTCTTTTGCCGAATCGGGGATGATGATACCCGAAGCCGTTTTTGTCTCTGCCTCCAGGGGTTCTACCAGCACTCTGTCGGCCAATGGTTTGATGTTCAGATTTGCCATTTTACTTTTGGTATTTTAGTTGATTTTCCGATTTTTTTTCGTTTACCCACCTATCAGCACATAGCGTGCCAAACCGCTTTTGGCAGGAAATGGCAGACCGGGAATGACAAAATGACACCCAGGAACAGGGAAAAGCCGACGGAAGTTGCGGGCACAAGGGAGTATCGAAGGATGCGGGTGGGGAAGACGGGAGCCGATTATTCGCCCAGGATGCGTTTGCGCGCCGAGGCCAGGTAGTTCCGCCCGATGGGCAGGTCGCGCCCGGCCAGACGAAGGGTCGATCCCGAGAGCGATTCGATCCAGGCGATGGATACCGTGTACGAGCGGTGGATGCGCAGGAACCGGTCTTGCGGCAGCGCGGCGGTAAATCCGGACAAGGTCTGGTGGATGATGTACTGTCCGGAGACGGTGTGGATGCAGATATAGTCCTTGATGCTCTCCACGAACAGGATATCGCTGTAGTAGAGTTTTACCTGTTTCTTGTCCGCACGGATGAACAGGTGGTCGCCGCCTCCCTCGGGCCGGGACGACGATTCGGAGAGCGTAAGCGGGTGTTTTTTCCGTTCGGGCAGGATGCGTTCTATCTTGGACAGGGTCTTGAGCAGGCGCGCCGGTTCGACCGGCTTGATCAGGTAGTCGGTAATGTCCAGTTCGAAACATTCGACGGCGTACTCGCGGTACAGGGTGGTGATCACGGTGATCGGCGGGTTTTCCATCGTGCGGATATAGTCCAACCCGTTGCGCCCCGGGAGCGCCACTTCGATGAACAGCACGTCGGTGGTCAGGCGGCTTACGGCAAAGGGCACGTCCTGCGGAGAATCGTACATCCCGGCGATGCTGAACTGCTCGTGGCGGGACAGTTCGCGCGAGAGGGCTTTGCGTGCCGAGGGGTCGGGGTCGATGATCAGACAACGTATCATTCCGCTTGGCGCTGTTTCAGGTGGGACATGCTACGGACGATGGCGGCGTTGAGTTCGAAACCCACCAGCAGGAGAAACGCAATGATGAACAGCCAGAACATGAAGATGAGCACCGCCCCGATCGAACCGTACAGTTTGTTGTATTGCGAGAAATGGTTGATGTAAAAGGCAAAAACCGACGAGGATGCCAGCACGAGCAAGGTCGAGAGGATCGCCCCGGGAGAAAAGAACGGCAGGCCGCGCTGCCGCGGACCGAAATGGAAGATCAGTGACACGCAGACCAGCAGCGAAAATCCGATGAGCCCGTATTTGACGATCGCTCCCACATCGATCGTATCGAAAGCAAATCCTCCATTGGCTTCCAGGTATTCCATCAGCAGGCGCGAGGCGACGATCAGCGCCAGGGTCGTGATCAGGATCAGCAGCAACAGCAGCACCAGGCTGAGCGAGATCAGGTATTGGCTCAGGTAGGAGCGCATCGAGATCTTGTTGTACGAAGTCCGGAAGTTGGCGATCAGCCCGTTGATGCCGTTGGTGGTAAAGATCAGGATACCGAGCAGCGAGAAGGACAGCAGCCCGCCCCGTTTGATGTGGATGATGTCGTTGACCGTCGGCCCGACCGTCTCCCAGGTGTGGGGCGGCATCGCTTCCTCGATGGTCTGCATCAAGGTCTGTTGCAGCCCGTCGATGGGGATGTACGGGATGACCGAAAAGACGAACGCCACCGCCGGGAATACCGCCATGAAAAAACTGTACGCCACGCTTTCGGCCCGGGCCGCCAGCGCGCCGTTGGCCAGCCCCGCGGAGTAGAGTTTGAGGATGTAATACAGGGACAAGTCGCCCGCCGGGCGGATCTTCACCCGATAGGCCAGATGCCGCACCGCCCGGCGCAGGCGGGTGAAGCCTGCGGTGATCTTGCGCAGCAACTGCTCGAGGAGTCCCTTCATCGTATTCGTATCGGGTCAGAACAGGAAGTCGTATCCTTTGAGCGACATCTTTTCGTACTTGTCCTCGTCGAAACAGTACAGTTTGGATACTTTTCCGTACGAGGTCTCGATGGTTTTGCCCAGGTCGACCAACAGGGCCGAATTGAACACCTTCTTGCGGAAGTTCCGTTTGTCGAACTTCTTGTTCAGGGCATTCTCGTAGAGGATCTGCAGTTGGGTGAGGGTGAACTCCTTGGGCAGCAGGGAAAAGCCCACCGGACGGCGTTTGAAACGGCGTTTGAGCCGTTCCTTGGCATAGTCGATGATCTCGTTGTGGTCGAAAGCCAGATCCGGCACGTCGGAATACGAAGCCCACCGCATCCCTTTTTCCTCGGCCATGCGGCGTTCCTCCTCGGTCAGTTTGACGATGCAGTAAAATCCGATGTCGATCACCCGGCCCATCGGATTGCGGTACACCTTGGTGAAAGCGTTGAGCTGTTCGCTGTACGAGTCGATGGTGTTGGTCATCGGGATGGTCTCCTCCAGGAGTTTTTTGGCGTTGAGTTCGACGCTCTCCGAGGGCAGCACATACCGGGTAGGCAGTTGCCAGGCACCCTTGAAGGGTTCCTGGTCGCGTTTTTGTATCAGGATACGCAGGCGTTCCCCGTCGAAGGCGAAGATCACCATCGAGGTCGATATGCCTACGTTGAAATACTCTTTCATCTCGTCTTTGGTCATGGACTGGCGGGGTGTTGTGTGGTTAAGACAACAAATATACGGAAAGGCGAGCGCAGCGGCAAGGGGGAAAACGAAGTTTTCGGGCCGTGCCGATGCCGAGGGCGCATCCTAATATTATGAAAATATAGGGAAAGGCGAGCGGGAACCTTTCTGTATTGCCGGCGGGGGAAAAGCCTCCATTGGTTCGGAGTTTTTTTATTTTTTTTCAAAAAAACGTCCTGTTCTGTGTATTTGTGCAATGATTTTGTGGGAGATTTGTGCCGGTTACACCATGATTTTTCCCTACATTTGGAGAAATTTCGGCAAAACCAATACAAATCGAACATATGAAACGCTTTTTCCTTACCCTGGCGGCCTTGTTTTGTGCCGCATGGAGCTGGGCGGCTTCGGCGTCCGATACGCTGACCTTCGCCTACATCTCGGATACGCACGTCGGCTCGGGCAGCGGCGCGGACGACCTGGAAGCCTGCGTAGCCGACATGAACACCCTGCCCGAGATCCGTTTCGTCATCCACGCCGGCGATGTGACGGAATTCGGCGCGGACAGCGAACTGGAACTGACCAAATCCATTCTGGATCATCTGAAGATGCCGTACTACATCGTGCCCGGCAACCACGACACCAAGTGGAGCGAGAGCGGCGGCAATACTTTCAACCGGCTTTGGGGACGTTCGGTCTTCACCTTCGATGCCGGCGGCATCCGCTTTATCGGGACGGATTCCGGCCCGAACATGCGCATGGGCATGGCACAGGTGCCCCGCGAAAGCCTCGTGTGGATGGACTCGCTGGTGCGCGCCACCCCGAAGGACATGCCCATCGTGTACATCACCCACAATCCGGTGGAGAAGAGCCTCTCCAACTGGGACCACGTGTACGACATCCTCAAGCAGGGCAACCTCGTGCTGACCATGGGTGGGCATTGGCATTCGAACAATTTCAAGACCTACGACGGCATCCCGGCGGTGATCGGCCGCTCGTCGCTCGCCAGCACGCCGAAGTTCGGCGGAGCCGGCTACAACCTCGTGCGGATCGACACCCGCACAGGGGAAGTAGCCATCTACAACCGTCAGGCAGGCGGTCCCACGGCTGAAAAACCCTGGTGCACCTTCAACCTCTTCACCACGGCCGACCGCAGCGTGCCTCAGTCCCGTCCGGATTATTCCATCAACCAGCAGTACCCCAATGTCGAGGTGGTATGGCAATTCCAGGATAAGGCCGACATCGGCGCCGGTTTTGCCACCGACGGACGCCGGATCTTTTACGCGACGGCTCCCGGCGTGATCAAGGCGGTGGAGGCGAAAAACGGAAAGCCCGTGTGGGAATTCCCTACCGGCGGACGTATTTATTCCTTCCCCTACTATGCCGGCGGACGGGTAGTCTGCGCCTCGACCGATGGCAACGTCTATTGCCTGGATGCCAAGAAAGGAAAGGAAATCTGGCGTTACCGTACCGAGAAGGGCATCGTAGCTTGCCCCCTGGTGCATCAGGATGCGGTGTACATCGGCAGCTCCTGCGGGAAGTTCTACGCCATCGACCTGCGGACCGGCCGCGAAAAGTGGACTTACGAAGGCATCAAAGGCTTTATCGAAGCCCGTCCTTGTGCCGACGACCGCAAGGTGTACATCGGCTCGTGGGGCAACGAGTTCTATGCCTTCGACCTGAAGACCGGCGCACTGGTCTGGAAATGGCAGAACAGCGGCTCGCGGATGTATTCCGCTGCGGCCAATTTCCCGGTAGAGGCCTACGGCAAGATCTTTATCACGACTCCCGAACGGGCTACGCGTGCTTTGGACAAGGAGACAGGCCGCGAAATATGGTTCAGCAAAGCCCCCAACGGCCGGGAGAGCCAGGGACTTTCTCTGGACGGCAAGACCCTCTACGTCAAGACGATGCTGACCAACGAACTGGCTGGAGTCGATACCCAGGCCGATACGTGCCTTATCCGGTGGCGCTGCCCCCTGCCCAACGACGCGGACATGGACCTCGCTCCGGCGGAAATACTGAGCAACGGCAATGCCATTTTCGTACCGTCGAGTGTCGGTAAAGTCTATGCGGTAGCCGCCGACGGCAGCCGTGTCCTTTGGGCCCGCAAACTCTCCAATACGGTCATCAACCACATCCTGCCCCTGTCCGAGGATACCGTAGTGGTTTCCACGATGGACGGCATCGTGGCTTGCCTGAAATACACCGACCGTTAAAGCTAAAACGGTAAAAACGATCGCGCGATGAAAAAGTACCTTTTCGTCCTTTTCGCCGTTCTGACGGCCCTGTCGCTTTCGGCCCAGCAGAAAAAGATCTGTTTCGCCGTCTTGTCCGACACGCACCTGGGCTCGTTTGCCTATGCGCTCGACGACCTGAACAAGGCCATCGACGACATCAATGCCAATCCCGACATCCAGTTTGTCATCATCTCGGGCGACATCACCGAATTCGGCACCGACCAGGAGATCGAAGGCACGAGGCAGGTACTTTCCCGGCTCACCAAGAAGTACCTCTTCGTTCCCGGCAACCACGACACCAACTGGAGCGAGAGCGGTTGCACGACCTTCAATAAAGTGATGGGAGGCAGCCAGTTCCGCTACCTGCACGACGGCGTCCTGTTCCTGGGCATCGGCTCGGGCCCCTACATGCGGATGGGTCCCTGCCAGGCGCCTCGCGAGGACATCGAATGGCTTCGGGAAAACCTTCAGGCGACCGATCCCGACACGCCGGTGGTCTTCGTGATCCACAGCCCGCTCACCGAAGGCTCGATCGCCAATTTCGACCAGATCATCGATCTGCTCAAGACGCGCAACATCCAGTACGTCATTTGCGGACACCACCACGTGAACCGTCAGACCGATTTTGAAGGCATCCCGGGACTCATCGTCCGCTCCAACCTCCGCCGTTCGGACCCTTGCGGCGGCTATACCATCATTACGATGGAGCAGGGATGCGTCCGTGCGGCCGAGCGCCGCCCCTGCGAGGATACCCTCCGGGCACCTTGGGCCTGCTTTGCCTTGAAAAAGTACGACCCCACTCAGGATACCATTCGCCCTGCCCGGCAGGATTATACGGAAGAAAACGCCCTTCACTCCCGCGCGGAGGTCGTTTGGGAATACCAAGACCAGGCCGACATCGCCTCCGGAACGGCTTATCGCAAGGGGGCGGTCTATTTCACCAATACCCTGGGTCAGGTCAAGGCCCTGCGCGCCAAGGACGGGCGGATGCTCTGGACGTTCCGCACCGGGGAAAAGATCTTTTCCGAGCCGGTGCTGGACGGCGACCGTCTGTACGTGAGCTCGGCCGACGGCAGCGTGTATTGCCTGAATGCCAAAAACGGGCGGAAGATCTGGCAGTATGCCACCGATTATCCCATCCTGTCCACCCCGCTCGTTACCGACGACGGGTATCTGTACGTAGGAGGTGCGAAAGGAAAATTCTATGCGCTGGACGCCCGTACGGGTGCCGAGCGCTGGGTATACGACGGAATCGTCGGTTATACCGAGGCGCGCCCGATGGTCTGGGGCGACAAGGTGTTCATCGGTTCGTGGGGTGCGGAATTCTATGCGTTCGACCGCTTCCGGGGGACCCTCGCCTGGAAATTCGCTCCGGGCAAGATCCGCTATTTCTCCCCGGGAGCCTGCTGGCCGGTGGTGTACGACGGGAAAGTGTTTTTCCATTCCTCGGACAATTTCCTCTACTGCTTCGATGCGGATACCGGAGAGATGCTCTGGAGTACGAAGGAGGCGGGCGGACGCGAGTCGATCGGCATCAGCGGCGACGGGCGGACGCTTTACGTCAAATCGACCAAGGACAAGGTCGTGGCGGTAGATACCCGGGCGGATGTCTATGTGCCGATGTGGGTGTCGGATTGCGGCTTCGGGGCGGAATACGGTCCTACGCGCATTACTTCGACGGATCGTTGCCTCTTCGTGTCCACCGCTACCGGCAAGGTCTATTGCCTGGATAGGGCGACGGGGGAGGTGCTGTGGTACCACCGTTTCTCTTCGTCGCTCATCACTTCCGCGTTGCCGGTGGGCGACCACGATCTGGTCGTTACCACGATGGGGGGCAAGGTCTTTTACCTGAAGTACTGATTTGTTCCCCCCACTCCCCAAGCGGGCAGGCGGTCGGCGCCGGAGGCGCCGACCGCCTGCCCGCTTGGGGAGTGGGGGTGTTCACTCAACACGACCGATCGTTGCGTGCAAGCAAAAGGCCGGGGGCTATGCCCCCGGCCTTTTGCTTGCACGCAACGCAGGCAGAGCGATTATTTGAAAATATGGTGCATCAAGCGCTTGCGGTCGGAGATGCACTCCTCGAGCGAAATCATCGTTTCGGTACGGGTTACCCCCTCGATGTCGTCCATCATGAAGATGATCTCTTTGGCGTGGTGCGTATCGCGCGCCTTGATCTCGCAGAAGATATTGTACTGCCCGGTCGTCTGGTGCGCCACCACCACGTAGGGGATCTTGCGCAACTCGTCGATCACATGCTGGGTCAGTTTGGTCTTGGACAGGTAGATGCCCACGTAGGCCGTAAAGGAAAAACCCATCTTGGAGTAGTCGATGTTCAAGGTCGAACCCGTGATGATCCCCGCCTCCTCCATCTTGCGCACGCGCACGTGTACCGTACCGGCGGAAATGATGAGTTTCTTGGCGATCTCGGTATAGGGCATCCGGGTATTTTCTATCAGCAATTCCAGGATCTGGTTGTCTATCTCGTCCAATTGGTATCCGGAAACGGTTTTGAGGTGGGTTTTATTTTCCATAGCCGTCGATGTTTTTTTTGTTTTTAGCATATTTTTACCAAAAATAGGAACTGTTTCGAATAATGCAAAATATTTCTTTGAAAAAATTCAAATATGCAATACCGAACGCTTTTTTGACAAAAAACCGTCCCTACCTCCTTTCCCGGATGCCAACCGTCGAACGGATACACACGCAGGGATCGCCCGGATTAAAAAAAGCGTTTGGCCGGGGATTCCCCCGGCCAAACGGATACAAGGCATAGACTTTTTGCCTTTTTTGCTTAAAAATCTTTCATCCGCACCATTGCCACGATCGGATTGTCGCCCTCGCGGTACGAAGTCTTCAGGGCGCGCAATTCTTCGCTCATCCCCTCTTCGGGCAAGGTCTCCAGGGCATACGGATGAACCATCAGATACAGATGGTGTTGGTCTGCTCCGTAAGGCACAAAGAGCGTCGCACCGTCCATATCGCTGGTCAAAACCTCCAGACCGCTTACCTGCAACGTTTTTATCGCTCCGGAAGCCCGGTTGCGCACCGCCAGGAACGTATCCTTCCCTTTCCGGTAGGAGAACACCGTATTGACCTCCGTCGGGACCACGCCGATCAGTTGGGCCACTCCCATCTCCACCGCCTTCTTCGGCCCGGAGAGGGCATCCGGACGGTTGGCTATCACGAAATCCAAGTACTGATCCCTCAGGACCCTCTGGTCGTCTCCGAAGTCTATCGAGTAGTCCGCCGTAATCCCCTCTCCGGACACGGCATACACCGTATCGTTCAGCGGAGCGATCAACTGCACGCGTTCACCGTCGCAGACCAGGTTGGCGCTATTGCCCAGGATACTCCCGCTGCGCAGGTTTTTGTCGGTGTAAAGATAAAACCCGGCCGGTTTCCCCTCGTTCAGGTCGTAAAGCATCACTGCCGGGATCCGACCCTCTTTTTCCAGGTCGGGATTGGCCCCGTAATCCAGAAATCCCGCCAGGAGTCCACCGCCCAAGCACTCGATGTCGTAGACCCGGCAGTCCAGCGGCACGCTCTGCACGAATGTCCCGTCGAGACCATACACCAGGAGGCGTTCGGAACCCGAATCGAGGATCACCACCTGTCCCCGTTCCCGGTCTATCGCCACGTCTTCGATCGACGCGTACTCCTGCGGCCCCTCGCCGCGCTGTCCGATCTGACGGAGAAAATGCCCGTCCCGCCCGAACAAATAGACCGACCGCGCGATCTCTTTGTCCACCACGACCAAAGCCGTATCCAAGGGGATCAACAGATCGATTTGCCCCACCAGACAAGCCGGAGTCGTCTCCAACGGGATGTACTGGATCGAGTCCGCCACTTCGGACATCTTCCATCCGGAGTTTTCGAAAGACAGTTGCACTGCGGAAAGCTCGCCCGCATCGTTTTTCTTTCCTGCACAGGCCACCGCCAGCAAGGCAGCAACCAGGCTCAAAATAGTAGCTTTTTTCATCGTCGTATTTTTTACGTGTTTACTTGCGGCGAAAGTTCGCATGAACAAATGTAGTGAAAGGCGAGGGCATCGTCAAAACGAAAACAAGGTTTTCGAATTTGACAGTGCCGAGCCGCCTCCTACATTATGGAAATGTAGTGAAAGGCGAGGGCATCGTCAAATCGAGAACAAGGTTTTCGGATTTGACAGTGCCGAGCCGCATCCTATATTATGGAAATGTAGTGAAAGGCAAGCGCAGCGGCAAATCGAAAACAGAGTTTTCGGATTTGACAGTGCCGAGGGCGCATCCTGGTATTATGAAAATGTAGTGAAAGGCGGACGCAGCGGACGTGGGGAGAGAACGAAGTTTTCGCCCGTGCGGAGCCGGGTGTGCCTCTCTGTTGAGAAGAAACGGCAGTCCCCCACCGGGCAAAATGCCGGAAAAGTATCATTCCTTCCCATGCGCAGGTGTTGAAAATATGACTACATTTGTCAGCATAGGAAAATACTTGTATCAAGTCATGAAATACGCCATTACCCTCCTGTTGCTCTCGGCCGGATTGTGCCTTTCGGCCTCGAACGGGAAAATCCCCCGCAAGATCGTCCGCGACAGCCTCCCGGTACTCACCGAACGCTGCGAAAAAGTCCTCAAGGCCGCTTACATGGCCCAGACCTACTTGGGCGAGGATCGGAATCTCCCCGGATGGGAAGGCTACCCGGTCAAACTCTACGAATACAAGACCGGTTACGACAGCACCGCCTGCGCCCGCAAGACCGGCAAGGTGTATCTGTTGAACCCCACGCCCGAGCAACTGGCCCGGTGGATCATGACCGCCGTATGGGAAGTCAAGGGCAACCTCGATTTCGCCTCTACCGAAAAGCTCCGCAAACAAGTCCTCTACCAGTCCGGAGCGCAATTCCCGGTATCCGGCGTGGTTTACGAAGCCATGTACAAACCGGGCGACTACTACCCCTACCTGTTCAAGGACGGAGTAACCGTCTGGCTGGCCGACAGCACGTATTTCTCCAAAGACCACAACCCGAATGCCGAGCAGCTGGATTTTTACCTGCACATGAAGACCACCGACCTCAAGCCCCGGGTAGGCAGCTACGCCCGCATCTGCAGCACCACCCCCGAACAGTACACCGCAGCCGGGGGGAAAGAGCCGGTAGGCACCAACAAACAAGCCGCCCAGCATTGGCTCTATGTCGTGCGGAAACTCTACCAACAGGCATGGGACAGCGACCGGAACGAATTGATGGTCATCTGGGCCAAAGCCAATCTGTAAGCCCTGTCCAACCCCTCCTGCCGGCCGAGGACTGTTTCCGGCAGTCAGGTGAGAGACGCAAAAAGTTGAAAACAACCTCCTGCCGCGTGCAGGCCTGAAAAAACACGAAAAGATATGTCAGAGGGAAGATTTGCCGTCATCGGAATGGGACGCTTCGGTTCGGCCATCGCACAGCGTTTGGCCGAGAAAGGAGCGGAAGTCATCGCCATCGACACCGACCAGGAGCAGGTGGAGTCGATCCGCGACCGGGTAACCTACGCCGTAGCCTTGGATTCCACCGACAAGGACGCCCTGCTCTCCCAAGGCATCCGCGACATGGACGCCGTGGTGGTAACCATCGGGGAAAACTTCCAGGCCGTGCTCCTGACCACCTTTGTCCTGCAGGAGATCGGCGTGCGGCGCATCATCGTGCGCGCCAACGGGGAGACCCAGATCAAGATTCTGGAAAAGATGGGGGTCAAGGAGATCCTCTCGCCCGAACAGGAAGTGAGCAACGCCGTAGCCGAAAACCTGGTCAATCCGCACGTGCTCATGTCCGTGCGCCTGCCGGACGATTACGGCATCATCGAAGTAAAAGCGCCGGTCGGGATCGCCGGGCGCACCCTGGCCGAGATCGGCCTGCGGGAAAAATACAAACTCAACCTGGTAACCCTCCTTCGCTGGGATGGCACGGAGGACAATGCCGCAGAAATGCTCTCGGACAGCTCCTCGCATTCCAACCACCACATCCTCGGCGTGCCTACCGGAGAGACCCGCATCGAAGCCTCGGACATCCTGCTGCTCTTCGGCACCTCGAAAAGCATCCAACGCTTTATCGAGATCAACTCTTGATGCACAGTGGGCAGGCTGGAAACGGCGCCCCACCACACAAAGAACACGAAGCAAGAGGGGGAAGGACAGCGATATTCTTCCCCTTTCTTTTGTCTTTATTCCGGAAAAATCGCTGTAAAAAATGATCCGCCCCATCCGTATCGCCGCTGCCGTGGCCGGCAGCTACAACCCTTGCATCGGACCCTCCACGGCCACCTTCGATACCGAGCCCCTGTCCGCCGGTCAGATGCTTTCGCGCCAGGGAAGCGATCGTCGGGCGCTATCCCGGGCATGTATCCCTCTCGGAGGCAGGCGAGCTTCAAGGCTACGCCTATGCCCATCCCTGGAAAGAGAAAGCAGCCTATCGCTATACCCTCGAAACGACGATCTACCTCGCACCCCGGTTCGTAGGACAAGGCGTCGGCCGAGCCTTATTGTCGCACCTGGTCGACGGTTGCCGCAGGGAAGGCTACCGCTCGCTCATCGCTTGTATCACCCAAAGCAATGTGGCCAGCGAAACGCTTCACCGCAAGGTGGGTTTCCGCCCTGTCTCCCGGTTTGTCCAGGTGGGGACCAAGTTCGGCCGGTGGATCGATGTGGCGGATTACCAGTTGTTGTTGGTTGAGTAGTTTTTCGGGGAGGCTGTTTCGCGGGTGCGGGCAAGCAAAAGGCCGGAGGCTCTGCCTCCGGCCTTTTGCTTGCCCGCACCCACGTGCTTGGGGATATTTTTCGGGATCAGTTCTCGCCCGCGTAGAGGAACTTCCCGCTGCGGATATCGAAGTAGAGGAACTCCCCGTCCATCACCACCTGGAGGATGTTCGGAGCGTATTCGCGCAGACGGTCGTATTCGATCGGGAGGATCACCGCCCCTTCCAGGTTTACGATACCGCTCTTCCCGTCCCGGGATACGATGTACAGATCGTCCCCCAGCGGCTCGATGTTCGAGTACTCGAGCGGGATCAGGATCTCGCCTTTGGGATTGATCACCCCCCAAAGCCCCTTGCGCACCACGATCGCCCGCCCGTCCTTGAACGGTTGGACCGCATCGTACACGCAGCGGATCGTAATGTTCATGTTCTTTCCTGCATAACCCCACAGCCCGTCGCGCTGTACCGGCACCGGCCATTGGTGCGAAGGAATGATGTCGTCGAACAGGTTGGGCAGCAGGCGTTTTCCCGTACGGTCGATCATGCCGTATTTCCCCCGGTAGGTCGTCTTGGCCAGTCCGTCGGAAAAGCGCGCGCGCGCCATATCGTCGAACGCCGTCAGGTTGACCGCGATCGTTTCCTTGCCCTGCGGATCGACATAGCCGTATTTCTGTCCCACCCGCACGGCCGCCAGGCTGTCCGACATCTCCCCCACCTCGTCGTAACGCTTGGTGGAGAGCGGGGTAGCCCGATAGTCGGTCAAGGACCATTTCCCGGTCGAATCCTTTACCGCCAGCATGCTTTCCCCCAGCGGTTTTAGTTCGGTGAAATCTCCCGGCAGCAGCGAACGCCCTTCCCGGTCGATCAGCCGCGCCTTCCCATCGGCAACTACTATCGCCACGGAATCTCCCCGGAACAGTTCCGCCTTTTCAAACGGTTCGAACAGCGGCTCTCCCCGCCGGGAATAATAGCGGTAAAGCCCCCCTTTCTCCGTGAGGACAGGGCCGGTTTCCCGTAAGAGGATCCGGTCGAACTCCGCGGGAAGCACCTCGCCGCCCGCCTTGTTGATCACCCCTTCCAGTCCGTCCTGGATCACCACCGCCAGTTCTCCCTGGAACGGGAAGCCGTCCTCCCAGCGGAAATCGTCCAGCAGGCTGCCCCGCGTGTCGATGTACGACACCCGGTCGCCTTTTCCTACCAGCGCCGCCCGGCTGGAAAAATCGTCCACGAAGTCGTATTGCGGATCGACCGTTACCTGCCCCAGCGAATTGACAAAGCCGTAGAGTTTGTCCTTGGAAAGGATCGGGAAGTAAGCCACATCCCGCAGTTTTACATCCTCCTCCAGGATGGCCGGCATCGGGAATTGAGGATAGACCTGCCGGAACGCCTCCACCCGCTCGGGCGAAAGGTCCGAGAACCACAGGCGATAGATTGCCTCCCAAGCTTGTCGGGCATACGGATTGTCCGGGTACAGGCGTACGAAGTCGGAATACTCTTCCAGCGTCCGATCGGCCGTAGTGAGTTCAAAAATGCGCTTTTGAGCCTGCGGCACATAGGCGTTGTCCGGATAGGCGCGCACGAAAGCCAGGTATTGCTCCGGCGTATCTCCCCGGGTAGTCTGCTCGAAGAGCAGTTTTTCGTACAGTTCCAGCGCACGGCCCGCTTGAGCGGACTGGGGGTAGGTGTCGGCAAAGGTCTTGTACGCGCTCCAGGTGTTTTGTGCCTGCGCCAGGGAAAATGCCAGGGCGTCGCGGTGCTCTACCGCTTCCTCGGTGCGCAGGGAAAAGGGATACTTGCGGATCACGTACTCCAGGGCCGGCACGGTATTCTTCTCGATGGCCGCATCCAGCGCCAGGGAAGCGATCCGCTGGCGTTGGGCGTAGAGCGTGTCCTTGTTCAGGGCCTGTTCCTCGAAGATCTTGCGCAGATCCTTGTCTTTCATCTGGTCGTAGGCCGAGAGGCTGCGTTCGATGCAGGCGTAGGCCGAATCCAGCTGGTAGAACGGATTGTTGTTGCGGGAAAAGATGACGCTCAACCCGTAGTTGGACAGCATCGGATCGCTCTTGAGCGATTTTTCGAACAGTTCGCGGGCTTTGAAGTAGTCGTGCACGCTCAGCGCCTCGAACGCCTTGTCGAGCCTTCCGGCCGAGAGCGGCAGGGTGCATACCACCCATCCCGCAAAGACCCATATCGCTTTTCTGACAGATAATCTCATGGTTCGATGTCGTTAAAAAGAATGCCGGTCGATTCCCCCGTTTTTTTCAGCGGAAACCCTCTTGCGGCGAAAAGGGGATTTCCCTTGCGTTTGCGGCAAGAGACCGGACACGGACAATGGCTCCCGCGCCGCACTTCCCGTTCGGGATTTTCTGGAAATCCACGAACCCTCGCGCCCCTTGCGGATACAAGCCTTGCGCCCGGCAACTCCTCCCGGAGGGATCAGGCCTTTTCTCCCACCAGTTTTTCCAACTTGGCCGAGAGGGCTTCCACCGTAGCGTCGAATTCCTTGCGGGCGGCTTTGGCACGGGCGGCGGCGTTCTTCTCCTGCTGGCGGGAGAGTTTGTCCAGCGAAGCGGAATAGGCGTTTTCTATCTCCTGGCACAGCGCCTGGGCCGCCTCGGGATCGACTTTGGGGAAGACCATCTGGATCAGATAGCACTGGTCCAGCAGCGCACCGTAGGTATACAGGATCTCTTTCTTCAGATTTTTGATGCTTGCCATGGCAACGATCGGTTTTGTTAAGGTATTATTTGCAGCACAAAGATAGTTTTTTATTCCGTCGGATGCCAGCGGAATGCGTAATTTTGCATTTGTTTAATACCCGCAAGGGGTTTTTTGTCCAAAGAAACCATATCGCACGCAATGAATACCCGCAAGAAAAGGGTGGTGGTCGGGCTTTCCGGCGGAGTGGATTCCTCGGTGGCGGCGTACCTGCTCAAGGAGCAAGGCTACGAAGTCATCGGGCTGTTCATGAAAAACTGGCACGACACCTCGGTCACCATCTCCAAGGAATGCCCCTGGCTGGAGGACAGCAACGACGCCATGCTCGTGGCCCGTGCCCTGGACATCCCGTTTTCGGTAGTCGATCTGAGCCAGGTGTACCGCCAGCGGGTGGTCGATTACATGTTCGAGGAGTACCGCCATGGCCGTACCCCCAACCCCGACGTGCTGTGCAACCGGGAGATCAAGTTCGACGTCTTTCTCCGGGCCGCCCTGGACCTGGGGGCCGATTGCGTAGCCACCGGGCACTATGCCCGCATCGGGACCTTGCAACAGGGCGGGAAGACCGTGTACCGTCTGTTGGCCGGCAGCGATCCCAACAAGGATCAGAGTTACTTCCTGTGCCAGTTGTCCCAGGAGCAGCTCTCCCGGGCCATGTTCCCCATCGGCGGGTTGCTCAAACCCCAGGTGCGCCGCATCGCTGCCCAGGCCGGGCTGGTCACGGCCGACAAGAAGGATTCGCAGGGCATCTGCTTTGTGGGAAAGGTGAAATTGCCCGAGTTTCTCCGCCAGCGCCTTGCCGCCCGCGAGGGGGACATCGTCGAGATCCCGGCCGACAGCCCGGTGTACCGAGCCCGGGAGGAAGCCTTGGCCGCTGCGCCGGACGAAGCAACCCGCCGGGCGATCCGCGCCCAGCCCTATGTCTATACGCCTTCCGACGGGAAAGTCATCGGCCGGCATCACGGGGCTCATTTTTTCACCGTCGGTCAGCGCAAAGGGCTCGATGTGGGCGGCCGTCCCGAGCCGCTTTTTGTCATCGCGACCGATACCCAGGCCAACATTCTGTACGTGGGACAGGGGAAGTCGCATCCCGGACTCTACCGGGGTGCGCTTTGGATACCGTCCCGGGACGAGCATTGGGTGCGGGGGGACCTGCGCCCGGCTTCGGGAGAGGGAATACGGGTGCTCTCCCGGATCCGTTACCGCCAGCCGCTCGAACAGGCCACCCTCTGGCGTACCGAGCAAGGGGTTTACCTGGATTTCGACCGGCCGCAGAGCGCGGTAACGGCCGGACAGTTTGCTACGGCTTACCTGGGCGAGGAACTGTTTTTCAGCGGCCCGATTGCTTAAAAAACACATAAAACCCTCAAGGTCGGGGCGGCCAACCGCTTAAAATTCGTATCTTTGCACATCTGCCCGGTTTTGTTCCGGGGAGGGGTTTGCGGGCGTTCCGGAAGCGGAGGGCGCGCAACGGTCGGGTTAAAGTTTTATTAAAAATAGCATAATGAAAAACAAGAGGATATTGTACGTTTCTTCGGAGCTGGTGCCGTATATGCCTTCCAGCCGCAGAGCCGACGTATCGCTTGAAATTCCTCGCCTGATGCAGGAAGCGGGAAGCGAGGTGCGTATCTTCATGCCGCGTCACGGCACCATCAACGAACGCCGGCATCAGTTGCACGAGGTGATCCGCCTTTCGGGGATGAACCTGGTGGTCAATGACATCGACCAGCCGCTGATCATCAAGGTCGCATCGGTGCCCCGGGAGAGGCTTCAGGTGTATTTCATCGACAACGAGGAGTATTTCCGCGGCCATGAGCGGGAAAAAGCGCAGGGCGGGGTGTTCCGCGACAGCGACGAGCGCAGCATATTCTTTGCCAAAGGCGTATTGGAAACGGTCAAGAAACTCAACTGGAGTCCGGATATCGTCCATGTGAACGGGCCGTTGTGTTTTATGCTGCCTCTGTACATCAAAACCTTGTACAAGGACGATCCGGCTTTTGCCGATACGCGGGTGGTGGCCTCGGTTTTCGGCGAAGGTTTTTCGGGGTCGCTCGGCGGTCGTTTGAGTGAAAAACTTTCCTTCGACAATATCGACGAACCGCTTTTGGCCGATCCGACCTACGAGAATTTAACAAAAACTTGTCTTAAATACTCCGACGCGGTGGTGGTCGATTCGTCGGAGCGTGCGAAATGGGTGGAGGGAATGGTAAAAAGTCGTAAATTGCCGTCCTTAATCGATCCGGAGCAGCAGCCGGCCGGGTATGACCAATACGCGGGGCTGTATGCCGGAATATTGAACGAAGAATAACCTTTTTTCCTAGATGAAAACATCTGTAAGCAAGGATCTTTTTGCGTCGGCCAAGATGATTGCGGCTCGTTTTCTCATTGTAGCGGCATTGCTTTCGCTGTCTTCCTGTTTGAACGATGAATTCCGCACGGGGACCGATATCGTCAACGGAGAAGATATGGTGGTCGGGGAAACATCGTTCCCCGTCAAGGCGTGGACGGTGCCGGACCCCGTTCGCGATACGCTCTCGGCCCGTGTGGAATCCGATATCGTGTATCAGATCGGCGACCCGGTCAATAACAACAAGAAAGGCTATAACTTCTGCATGTTGGGCAATTATTCCTACGGCGGGGTATGCCAGGTGGAAGCCGGTTTTGCCGTCCAGTTGCAGGTAAGTTCCATTCTTCCGAACTTCGGGGACATCGAGATCGATTCGGTCAAGATGTACGTTTCTTACACTCCTGTTCAGGATTTTTCGGGGGATGCCGCCACGGATGCGTTTACCGGTTTTTCTACCGGGGAGAGCATTTACAAAGGACTCTATCCTTCCGGATATACCTTTTTCGGGATTCCTCTGAAGAACAACAATGTCCAGTTTCGGATTTATCGTCTGGCCGAGGACATTCCTCTCCCGGTGGTGGAAGACGGAGTGGTGATGACGGCCAAGAATTACATTCCTTTGGCCAAGAAGTGGCAGACGGCCGAACTGCTCCAGAGCGAAAGTTTCGAGATCAAACTCGATACCATCTTTTCCACCACGGAGATTGTGGATACCTCCTATACCACCGACGAGGAAGGGAATGTCCTGGATACCACTTACAAGTATGCCGACTCGATCTATCCCCGGATGGAACTCAAGCTCAACCGGGATTACTGGCAGAGCCTTTTCGATGAGTTCAAAGGGCAGATCATTACCTTCGAGTCTTTCCGCGAGCGTTTCAAAGGACTCTATTTCAAATCTCCGGAGGGAGTCCGGATGCCTTTCATGATGCTCAATATGGGGCAGGAAACAGGTTTGACAGGCCGCTCATGTGCAGTTACCATATATTATCATACCGCCACCTCTACCGAGATGACGACGGACCTTGTGTTCTATCAGAGCGATTACTCGGGAGCGGTAGCTGCCAACTCCATCCAGGTAACGCTCGATCCGCGCATCGAAGCGATGATCCAGAATCCCGATACGCTCAACGGTGAAAAAACCCTTTACATCCTTCCTTTCGGCCAAACGGAGGTCGTGGTCGACCTGATCGACCAGCAGACCATCGAAACGATCCGGAAAAACGGTTGGACGATCAACGACGCCTACATCGACTTTACGACCAAGAACGACGATTCGTACAGTGGTGTTACGCCTGCTGCCGAACTGTGGATGTACGTGTATCCCTACGCCGACCAGTTCGTGTTCTGGGATCCGGAAACGGGAATCCCGACCAAGAAAGTCGATTTCTACCTCCCGGACGAAGCGACCTTCTCGGAAGAAGAGGGTGAGTGGTACTATTCGCCGCGTTCCATCTACGGGCTCAACGGGGTGATCAACGAAAACTCGACCGCCTCCGAATTTGCCAATCCCGGCAAGTACCGCATGCGGGTAACCCGAACCCTGATCGACGCCGTGTACGGAGAGAACAGCGGGCCGGTGCGTGTAGGGCTTCGCCTGCCGATGGGCGCCGCACAGAAAGCGCCCAACATGTCCGTGCTCAGTGGCGAAAACCTGCGGCTTGTCGTCAAGTACACCAAGAAGAAAGACCTCGACGGGGCTCAACCCCTGTAAGCGGTCTTGAGGGAAAGATATTTTATCCGGAAAAAGGGCGCCTGGAGAAGAAAGGCGCTCTTTTTTGCATAAATTTGCAAGAAACGGGATTCTTTTCGATCCATTAAACACCGAGAAAGGATGGAACTCTCCGACGAAAGCATTCTCGAGATCCTTCACGCCGATACCGGGATGGCATTGGGCTGTACCGAACCCATCGCCGTGGCATTGGCCGTGGTCAAGGCTCGGGAAATCCTGGGGAAAACACCGATCCATGTGCACCTGCGCGTGAGCGGCAACATTTATAAAAACGCCCGGGGCGTAGGCATCCCCGGCACGGATCAACGCGGGCTGGAAGTGGCGGCCGCCATGGGCTGTCTGACCGGTTCGTCGGATCGCGCCCTGGAAGTGTTGGAGGGCGTAACCGCTGAGGTCGCTTCCCGGGCGGTCGATTTTGCCGCGCAGGGAGGGGTGGATATTTCCATCGCCGAGGATGTAGACAAGCTCTTCATTGAAGCCACTGTTCGTTCCGAGGACGGACATGCCGCCTCGGCTACCGTCGAAAAACACCATACCGGCATCACCCGCGCCACCCGCGACGGAGAGGTAGTTTGGGAAAAAGCAGAAGCCCCTGCCTATCGGCAGGACGAGCAAGGGAATATCGAAGGGATGTCCGTCGCCCGTCTGTACGAGTTTGCCCGCAGCGTCGACGTGGAGCGCCTTTCCGATCTGGCTCGCGGGGCCGAAGCCAACTGGCGCATTGCCGATGCCGGTTTGAAGAAACGCTACGGCTATTGCCTGGGCAAGATCCTTTCGGCCAAGTCCATGTCCGATTCCGACCTGATGCGCCGCTCGATGGCCAAGGTCGCCGCCGGGATCGATGCCCGGATGTCCGGTTCGATGTTGCCGGTGATGACCAACAGCGGCAGCGGCAACCAAGGGATCACCATTTACGTGCCGGTGATCGAAGCAGCCCTGGCCGCCGGAGCCGATACCGAGTTGCTCCTGCGCGCGTTGGCTTTTGCCAATCTCATTCCCATCCACATCAAACACCGCATCGGCCCTCTGTCCGCCCTGTGCGGGATCGTTCCGGCATCCATCGGGGCCGCCTGCGGGATCGCCTTCTTGCGGGGCGCAACCCTCGAACAGATCGAGAACGTCATCCAACTGATCATCGCCAACATCTCCGGCCTTTTCTGCGACGGAGCCAAGGCTTCCTGCTCGATGAAAGCCTCGGTGGGCATTGCCGCAGCTTACGAAGCGGTGTACATGGCGGTAGAAGGCGGGGAAAAGGCCCAGTGCGAAGGCATCCTCGATCCCGATGTCGAACATTCCATCGGCAACTTGTCGCGGATCGCGATTTCGGCGATGGATTCCACCGACCGGGAGATCATCGACATCATGACCTGCAAGTAAATCGTTCCATCCCGCTTATCCGTGTCGGCCGTATGCGAAAAGTCCTCATCCTGATCAACCCCCACTCCGGTGTTCACGCTCTCGACCGGGTGAATGCTCCCTTGTCGCAGATATTCCGTGCCGCTCAAGGGGTAGAGGTCCATACGCACCTGATCGACGGGTATGAGGATTCCCACCGGGCGACGCTCGACGCCATCCAAGGGGGCTATTATGCGGTCGTGGTGGTAGGGGGCGACGGTACGGCCAACAGCATCGGGTCCTTGCTGCGGGGTACGGATACGGCCCTGGGCTTGATCCCTGCCGGCAGTGGCAACGGAGTGGCGCGCCACATCGGCATGGATACGGATATTTCAAAGGCCTTTTCCCAGCTCTTGACTTGTCATAGCGTGGCGGTGGACACCCTTGAGGTCAATGGCCGTTTCTGTTTGGGCTTTGCCGGAATGGGATTCGAGGCGGCGGTAGCGCACAATTTCGCCCAGAGCCGTTATCGGGGCTTGATGTCCTATACCACTTCGGCACTTTCCGAGATATTGCGTTACGAACCGTCTGAAGTCGAGATCGATCGGGACGGGGAGCATTTGGAACGGCGGCCCTTCACCATGACTTTTGCCAATTCCTCGCAGTGGGGGTTCGATTTCCGCATCGCGCCCACAGCATCGATGGCTTCAGGAACCATGAAGCTGGTCATCCTCTCCGACATCACCCAGATCAACGCCGTGCAGGCGGCTTACAGCCTGTACAAAGGGAAAATCCATCAATTCCCCGGTTGCGAAACCCTCGATGCCCGTCGGGTGGTGGTCTCGGGGAAAAACCTGCTCTACCACATCGACGGCGAACCGTATCCGGCTGTCGGACGGATCGAGGTCGAAGTGCATCCGGCGTCCTTGCGCATCCTCTCGCCCCGGCGGAAGATATGAGCGTTTTTCGTAAGGGGTAATCCTTCCGGGTCAAGAAAGAAAAACGAACGTGTAAAAAATATCGGGAAAGCCATGAATCTGTTGTTGTCCTTGCTTTTCAAACTCCAAGTCCAGTTGCCTTCCGTCCCCCAGGCGGTCGATTCCCTGGAGCGGCACGATGTGCGGTCGTTTTTTGCCCAGCTCAAGACCATGACCCTCGACCAGGTCGTCGATGTAGCTATCCGGGGCTTGGTCGGAGCCGTGATCCGCGTGGCGCTGGCCGTTCTGATCTTTTACATCGGGCGCTGGATCATCCGCCATGTGATCCGCTTCTTCCAACGGATTTTTACCCGGCGGAATGTGGAGGTGTCCCTGGCTACTTTCCTTTTGTCGATGCTGCGCGTAGCGATGATGTTTCTCCTGTTCATCGTCGTGATCAGTTTTCTGGGCATCGACACCACGTCGTTCATCGCCCTGTTCGCCTCGGCCGGCTTGGCGGTCGGCATGGCTCTCTCGGGCACTTTGCAAAACTTTGCCGGGGGAGTGCTGGTGTTGTTGCTCAAGCCGTATCGGGTGGGGGACTACATCGAAGCGCAGGGACAGGCCGGCACGGTACGGGCCATTACCCTGTTTACCACCCAACTCGCCACCCCGGACAACAAGATCATCCTGCTGCCCAACGGCGGAATGTCCACCGGCATCATCAACAACTATTCGCACCAGACCCTCCGAAGGGTGGATTGGACCTTCGGCATAGCCTACGGCGACGATTACGACCGGGCCAAGGAAGTGCTTACCCGCCTGCTGGAGGACGACCCGAGGGTGCTCAAAGACCCTCCTCACCTTATTGCGCTGGCTTCCTTGGGCGACTCCTCGGTCAATATTACGGTGCGGGCCTGGGTGAAGACGGAAGAGTATTGGAACGTGTTTTTCGACATGAACGAAAAAGTCTACAAAACCTTCCCTTCGGAGGGACTCAACATACCCTTCCCGCAAATGGACGTGCATGTGCACGAGGTAAACCATCCTGCTGGATCGTGAGAAGAGGATAAGTTATGATCAAGACACTTTTATTCGTCGGTTTGGGGAGTTTCCTGGGAGGAATCTCCCGTTTCGGGCTTACCCGTTGGGTGCAGTCGCATGGCACGGGGGACTTCCCTTACGGAACCCTGGCGGTAAACCTGCTGGGGTGCCTGCTCATCGGGGTGTTTTACGGATGGTTCGACCGGGCCCGGATCTTCGATCCCGATCTCAGACTGTTGCTCACGGTGGGGTTCTGCGGAGGGTTTACCACCTTTTCCACCTTTGCCAACGAAGGCTTGTCGCTGTTTCAGTCCGGAAATTTCTTCGCGGCAGTGGCCTATGCAGTAGTCAGTGTGGTCGTCGGTTTGGCCATGGTATATCTGGGGCAACTCTTGGTGCGGATTCTTTAAGGGAAGCGTCGTGCTGCGTGCAAGCGAAAGGCCGGCGGGCATTGCCCGCCGGCCTTTCGCTTGCACGCAGCGCTGAAGAGAACTTATTGCGCCGGAGAAATCTCCGCATCGACAATCCCCTCTTTGGGGAACAGCCGGGGCAGCAGCTGCCCGCTGAGCTGCAGCAGGGAAATCTCGCAGATCTTGATCGAATACTCCGCGATCGAGAGGCGTTCCTCGGCCTCCAGCAGGCTGTTTTGCGCCTCGCGCAACTCGATGCCCGAAAGTTCGTGGATCTTGTAACGGTAGATAGCGATCGAATAGTAGTCCTGCGCCGCCACAACGTTCTGTTTTTCCAGCTCCCAGAGGTTGAGGTTGTTCTGGTATGCCATCCAGAGGTTGCTCATGTCGGATTGCAACGCCAGGCGGGTATCCTCTATCTGCAGTTGCTGGTTGTCGATATCGATGCGCGCATTGCGCTGCTCGCGGCGCCGGTTCATCCCGTCGAAGAGGTTCAACCCCACCGTTACTCCGTAGTTGAGCCCCAGGCGCTGTCCCAGGTCGATCGTCCCCGAACCGTTCCAGGTGGCATTGTAGCCGTATCCGGCGTTCAGTTTGACATAAGGATAGTTGCGGCTGCGGGCCTTCTTGAGGTCCAGCTGCGAAATCTGCAGGTTTTTCTGTGCCATCAGCAGCGAAACGTTCGAGGAGAGCGTGCTGCTCCACAGATCGGCCCTGTCCAGCGACGGATCGGGGTAGATGGTCGTGTCGCGGATCGGAAGCGGGCTTTCGACATCCTCGGCCGCCATCAGTTGGTTGAGCCGGATGTGCGAGGCATGCACCACCTCCAGTTGGTTGATCACCGTGGAGGAATCGGCGTTGAAGTCCACCTGGGCCTGTTGCAGGTCCAGGCGCGACATCGACCCGATGTTGTATTCCGCCTCGACGATGCGCAGCCGCTCGCGCGAAAGGTCGAGCGTGGCACGCAGGTTGCGCAGGCGCGTTTTCTGCCGGATCAAGTTGTAGTATTCGCTGGCTATCTCTGCCGCCAGGTCTTCGACCGCCAGACGGGTGTTCAGTTCGCCCATCATCCGGAGTTCTTTCAACCGGGCGTATTCCGCCTGGATGTTCAGCCCGTCGAATATCGTCCAGTTGAGGGTTACTCCCGCGTCGAGACTTTGCGAGGAAACGCCGTTGGTCTTTTCGATCGCTCCGTCGGCAGCCATCCGGTTTCGGTTGTCATTGACATTGCCGGAGTATCCGCCGCTCAAGTCCAGGGTGGGCAGGTAGCCGGCGTTGCCTATCGTCGCGTTGTTTCGCGCCTTCTGCTCTTCGCCCCGGACGATGCGCACCGAGTAGTTGTTCTTCAGTCCGCGTTCGATGCAATCCTGCAGACCGACGGTTTGTCCCGCCGCCGGTGCGGCTGCTGCGCCGCAGAGCAGGACGATCAGCCATCGTTTTTTCATACCCGTTGAGTTTTTTATGCTTTAGCGGCTTGAGCCGAATAGTTTTTCAATCGTTTTTTCTTCCGGTCTGTCGAAATAAAGCTGTACATCGCCGGAACGATAAACAGCGTGAGCAAGGTCGAAACCAGCATACCGCCGATCACCGCCACACCCATTGCCACGCGTCCGTTGGCCCCTTCCCCCGAGGCCAAAGCCAAGGGAACCAGGCCCAGGATCGTCGAAGCGCTGGTCATCAGGATCGGTCGCAGACGTTGTACGGCGGCCACCCGGACGGCTTCGTCCATCGTCAGACCGGCCTGCTGCCGCTGGTTGGCAAATTCCACGATCAGAATACCGTTCTTGGCCACCAGACCGATGAGCATGATGATACCGATCTGGCTGAAGATGTTCATGGTAACGTCTCCGAAGTACATGAATATCAAGGCTCCCGCGATGGCCAGCGGCACGGTGAACATCACCACCAGCGGATCTTTGAAGCTCTCGAACTGAGCGGCCAGAATCAGGTAGATCATGATAAGGGCCAGCACCATGACGAACATCAGGCTGGAGGAACTCTCCCGGTATTCCTTCGATTCGCCCGAGAGCGCCGTACGAAAGGTGTCGCCCAGCGTTTCGGCCGCGATGCGGTCCATCTCGTCCAGTCCGTCCCCAATGGTGTACCCCTTGGCCAGGCCGCTGGAAACGGTAGCCGAAACGAACCGGTTGTAGCGGTAGAGTTGCGGCGGGGCGGTGGTCTCGCGCAGGGTAACCAGGTTGTCCAGCTGGATCATCTGCCCGTTGTCGCTGCGCACGTAGATGGATTTCAGGTCCACCGGCGTGTTCCGCTGCTGGCGGTTGATCTCGCCCAGGATCTGGTACTGTTTCCCGCCCATGTAGTAGTAACCGATGCGCTGTCCGGAGAGGGCGTATTGCAGCGTCTGGGCGATGGTCTGGGTGGAAACCCCCAGCGAAGTAGCTTTGTCGCGGTTGATCTCGATGTGCGCCTCGGGTTTGGTAAATTTCAGGTTGACGTCGGCCATCTGGAATACCGGACTGGCATTGACCTTGTCCATAAACAGCGGCAGGTATTTTTGCAGGCTGTCCAGGCTGGTGGCCTGCAGCACGTACTGGATGGGCATCCCTCCCCGCCGTCCGCCGAAGGTGGACTGCTGCTGGACGAAGGCCCGCGCCTTGGTCTCGCCCCGCACGGCTGCCGAAAGTTCGTCGGCGATTTCCATCTGGGAGCGCTCGCGGTCGGCAATGTCCGGCAGGATGACGTTGATCGAACCGCTCGAACTCGATGAACGCGCCATCAATGCATCGCGCTCCGGAGCCAGCGAGTCCGCGATCTCGGCGATGCGGTCGGTGTAGTCCCGGATAAATTCGAATGTGCTGCCTTCCGGAGCTTTCGTATTGATCGAGATCATCGAACGGTCTTCCAGCGGAGCCAACTCCGAGGGGATCGCCATCCACAGCACGACGATCAGCACCAGCAGGACGCCCACGATGGGCAGCGCCCACACCCGCCTGCGCAGGAAAGCGTCCAACCACCGGGCGTACCATTTGTTCATCCCGAGGAAGAAAGGCTCGGTCTTGCGGTAGAACCAGTTCTTTTTCTCCTGCTTTTTCAGCAGCTTGGTGGCCAGCATCGGGGTGAAGGTCAGGGCGGCGAAGGCCGAAATAGCCACCGCACCGGCGATCACGATGCTGAATTCCTTGAACAAACGCCCGGTCATACCCTCCATGAAGACAATCGGCAGGAAGACCGAGATCAGCGTAATGGTGGTCGAGATCACCGCAAAGAAAATCTCCCGCGAACCTTCGATCCCCGCCGTGCGCGGATCCATCCCTTGTTCGATCTTCACGTAGATGTTTTCCGTCATCACGATCGCATCGTCCACCACCAGCCCCACGGCCAGTACCACGGCCAGCATCGTGAGCACATTGACCGAAAATCCCGCCACGTACATCACGAAGAAGGACCCGATAAGTGAAATGGGAATCACCACGCAGGGGATGAGCGTTACCCGCCAGTCGCGCAGGAACAGGAAGATGATCAGGATCACCAGGATCAGCGCCTCGTACAGCGTATCCTTCACCTCGTTGATCGACGCCCGGATAAACCGGGTGTTGTCGTACATGATCTCTACCGTCACGTCGTCCGGGAGGTCCTTTTGGATTTCCTCCAGACGTCGGTAGGCTTCCTCGGCGATCTCGATATGGTTGGCACCCGGCTGGGGAACGATCACGTCGATGACCATCGGTTCGCCGTTCTTGCGCAGGATACTTTTGAGATCTTGCGGCGATACCTCGGCATAGCCGATGTCGCTGAAGCGGACGATATTGCCGTTTTCTTCCTTGATGATCAGATCGTTGAACTCCTGGGCGGTCGTCATCAGCCCCATTGTGCGGATGGACAGTTCCTTGGTGTCGCCCTCGATACTACCCGAAGGCAGTTCCACGTTTTCCCGGTCCACCGCATTGCGCACATCGAGCGGAGTAACCCCATACCCGGCCATCTTTACCGGATCGAGCCACAGGCGCATCGAATAGCGTTTTTCTCCCCAGATATCCACCGAGCTCACGTCCGGGATGGTCTGCAGGCGTTCCTTGACGGTCAGTTCCGCGATTTCCGACAGCTCCATCAGCGAGCGGTTGGCGCTGCGCACCGCGATCTGCATGATCGGGGTCGCATCGGCATCGGCCTTGGAGATGGTCGGCGGGTCGCAGTCGCGCGGCAGGTTGCGCTGGGCGCGAGAAACCTTGTCGCGCACGTCGTTGGCCGCCGTTTCCATATCGACCGACAGTTCGAATTCGACCGTGATACGGCTCTGTCCCTGGCTCGAAGTACTGCTGAGCGAACGGATACCCGGGATACCGTTGATGTTCTGTTCCAGCGGTTCGGTGATCTGGTTCATGATCACTTCCGCATTGGCTCCGGGGTAGGACGCGCTCACCGAGATGATAGGCTGGTCCACGCTCGGGTATTCCCGCACGCCCAGGAACGTGTATCCGATCACTCCGAACAGGATGACTACGAGCATCATCACGGTCGAGAGCACCGGACGCCGGATGCTGATTTCGGATATGTTGGCCATCAGTGGTTCCCTCCCGTTTTCAGGTTCTCGATCCGTACGTCCATCCCGGTGCGCAACTGCATCACCCCGGTGGTGAGCAGGGTATCGCCCTTTTCAAGTCCTTGGACCGCCTGCACCTTGTCTTCGGTGCGCAGTCCCAGGACGATCTCCTGCGGTTGCGCCTTCCCGTTGCGGTACAGGTAGACGATCTGGCGGCCCATCTCGGGAACGACCGCCTCGCTCGGCACGGCGATCGCATTGCTTATTTCCTCGCGGACCACCTCTACCGAGACGAAACGTCCCGGCACGATCCGATCGTCGGCATTGGGGTAGAGGGCGCGCACTTTCAGGGAACGCGTCTCGGCATCCACCACGCTCTCCACGGCAAATACCGACGCGTTATAGTCCTTCATCAGACCGTCCTGTTCCATGCTGAAGACGATCTTCGAACCTTTCCGCACCTGGGTGGCGTAGCTCTCGGGGATGGAAAATTCGATCTTGATGGGCGCCACCTTCGTCAGTTTGGCGATCACGGTAGAAGGCGTCGCGTAGGCCCCTTCGCTGACCATCCGCAGGCCGATCACCCCGTCGAACGGAGCGCGGAGTTCCGTCTGGGCGATGTTGGCCTTGACCAGTTCGATGTCGGCCATCAGCTGTTCGTATTCGGTCTGCACCTGTTCGAAAGCCTCCTGGCTCACGGCATCCTTTTCGAGCAGCGTCCGCTGGCGGTACACCCGGTCGGTGGCCAGTTGCACCTGGGCCTGGAGTTTTTTCAGTTGGGCTTGCAAGGGGGCATCGTTGATCTTGGCCAGCAGTTCGCCGGCTTTTACGTGCGACCCCTCCTGGAAGTAAATATCCACGATCTTGCCCGAGGATTCGAACGAGAGGTCGACCTCCTCGTCGGGCATCGTGCTGCCCGTGCGGATGATCTTGTCGGTCAGCGTGCAATAGTCCAGTACTTCGGCTTCCACGTTAAGGCCTTTGGCCGCCGAGGAGGATTTCGCCGGCCCTTGCGCCGTCTTGTCGATCGTGCCGGCCGATCTTTTCATTTTGGGATAGACCACCATCCCGATCACCAACAAGGCAATGGCCGCCAGAACGGCCCATTTGGCTTTTTTTGTCATAGCTGTACGTTTTCGTCAAACGAAGGGTTGGAAAAAAATAAAAAAACACCCGCAACCGTCTTTTAGAGAACAGCCGCAGTTTGTCTTTTATTAAAGACGGTCCGAGAAGGCAAAAGGTTTAATGAAAAAGGTGTATTTGTCGCGATAGTTTTTCTGTTTTTCCTGCGGAAAAACAATTTTTCGAGGGGGAATCTTGAAAATAAAGCAAAAAGGAACGTCGCCTTCGGTAGCGTACCGGGGAAATTTTTGTAAAAAAAGCGGGAGGGGGCAAGCCGCCCCGGAGCTAACCCAACAGTTTTTTCCGCAGCGCAGGGAACCGGGCCAACAGCCGGGCAATGCGCGCCCGGTTTTCCGGGCGGTACCAGAAGAAGAACACGTTCTGGTCCTTTTTCTCTTCCGGTTTTTTGGCCGTGAAGACCGGACGGAGCGTGTAAGGATGGTATCCGGAGTAGTAGATGTCGGTCGAGACGGTCATCGGGGTGGGGGTAAAGTCCTGCACCTGTTCCAGGCGGAAGTCCATCGCCCGCGTCTCCACGGCCAGCGCCGCCATGTCCTCCACCGAACTGCCCGGATGGGAAGAAATGAAGTAAGGAATGATCTGCTGCCGTTTCCCGGCCCGGGCGTTCAGCCGGTCGAAGAGCTGCTTGAACAGGTGGAAATACCGGAACGAAGGCTTGCGCATCACCTCCAGCACGCGGTCGCTCACATGCTCCGGTGCCACCTTCAACCGTCCCGAGACATGGTAGCGCACCACCTGGTCCAGGTATTCCTCCATGTCCCGGGCATCGCCCCGGGTGTTGAACTCCTTGACCAGCAGATCGTACCGGATCCCCGACCCGATAAAGATGTGCTTGACGCCTTTGACCTCCCGCGCCCGCCGGTAGAGTTCGCGCAGCCGCGCATGCGAAGTATCCAGATTGGCACACACCGCCGGGCTGATGCACGAAGGGCGGGTGCATTTCTCGCACAGGGAGCGGTCTCTTCCCGCCATCCCGTACATGTTGGCCGAGGGCCCGCCCAGGTCCGTGATCGTGCCCCGGAAATCCGGCATGGCCGCTACCCGCTCCACTTCGCGCAGCACAGAGGCTTCCGAACGGGGGGTAACGAACTTGCCCTGGTGCGCCGAGATGGTGCAGAAGGCACAGCCTCCGAAACACCCCCGGTGTATCGTGATCGAGTGGCGGATCATCCGGTAGGCCGGGATCTCTCCTTTCCCTGCATACCGGGGGTGGGGCAGGCGGGTGAAAGGCAACTCGTACACGGCGTCCAGTTCCGCCGTGCTCATGGGCGGGTAGGGAGGATTGACCACGACGGTCTGCTCCCCGGTGCGTTGGGCGAGCCGGGCGGCATGCAGGCGGTTGGACTGTACCTCGATGATTCGGGAAGCCTGGGCAAAGGCCTGTTTGTCCTCCCGGCAGGTTTCGTAGCTGGGCAGTTCCAGGTCTTCCCAGTGTTTGTTTTTCGGCAGGGGAGCATCGCTTTTCCACAGGAAGGCCGTCTGGGGGATGGTTTTGAGCGAGGCGAAGGGGACCCCCCGCCCCAGCAGCGACAGGATATCCCGGAAAGGCTTCTCGCCCATGCCGTACACCAGCAGGTCGGCACCGCTTTGGGTCAGGATGCTCGGCAGAAGCTTGTCCTGCCAGTAGTCGTAGTGTGCCAGCCGCCGCATCGAAGCCTCGATCCCCCCGATGACCACCGGAACGTCCGGATACAGCCGCTTGAGGGTTTGCGTGTACACCGAGGTCGCGTAGTCGGGACGGGCGCCGGATTTTCCCCCCGGGGTGAACGCATCGTCCGAGCGGCGGCGTCGCGCCGCCGTGTAGTGATTGACCATCGGGTCCATGTTGCCACCCGATACCCCGAAGAACAAGCGGGGACGTCCCAGCCGGCACAACTCGTGCGCGTCGCCCCTCCAGTCGGGCTGGGGGATGATACCCACGCGGAAACCTTCCGCCTGGATCACCCTTCCGATGACGGAGGCGGCAAACGAAGGATGGTCCACGTACGCATCGCCGGAGACGAGGATCACGTCCAGGCAGTCCCAGCCCAGCCGGTCCATCTCCTTTCGGGAGGTCGGCAGGAAGAGTCGCGTATCGGGTTGCGGGCGAGGGTCCATTTCGGGTTTATTTCTGTGCGCGGAAAGTTTCGAGGGCCTCGTTGAGCCAGGTTAGGTAGGCCTCCACATCGGTGTCGTAAGCCCGGGTGGGCGCGATCACCCGGTCGTCCGGGTCGGTGATCACGTAGTACGGCTGGGAATTGCTCCCGAAACGGCGGATCTGGTAGTCCGTCCATTTTTGCCCCACGGTGCGGATGGCTTTCCCTTCGGGGGTGGTGTATTGCTGGCTCTCGGGGAGTTTTTCCCGGAAATCGACGTAGAGTTCCACCACGACGAACTCATCGGAGAGCAGCTCCTTCACGCGCGCATCGGACCAGACGTCGGCTTCCATCTTGCGGCAGTTCACGCACGCTTTCCCGGTGAAATCCAGCAGGATCGGGCGGTTCATCGCCTTGGCGAAGGTCGTGGCCTGCTCCAGGTCGGTGAACACCGGAATGCCTTGCGGGCCGGTTTCCCGGTAGGGAAGTCCTATCGGTTCGCGCCGCACGGACATCGGCTCTATCTGGAGGATTTCGAGCGTCTCCTTGCTTCCGCCCGCCGAAGCCGCTTCGGAATAGGTCGTCGGAGGGGCAAAGGCCGAGATGATCTTTACCGGAGCGCCCCAGATGCCCGGCACCAGGTACAGAGCGAAAGACAGGGTGATCAGCGCCAGGAACAGGCGCGTTACCGAGATACTTTCCAACGGGCTGTCGTGCGGCAGGCGGATTTTTCCCAGCAGGTAAAAGCCCATCATCGCAAAGATCACCACCCAGAGAGCGATGAACACCTCGCGTTCCAGCAGGTGCCAGTCCAGCACCATGTCCGCATTGGAGAGGAATTTGAGCGCAAAGGCCAGTTCGATAAAGCCCAGCACCACTTTGACCGAGTTGAGCCAACCGCCGGATTTGGGCAGCCCCGAAAGCCAACCCGGGAACAGGGCAAAGAGCGTAAACGGCAAGGCCAGAGCGACGGCAAACCCCGCCATGCCCACCACCGGGCCCCAGAAATTGCCTTTGGCGGCGGCTTCCACCAGGATCGTCCCTACGAAGGGACCTGTGCACGAAAACGACACCAAAGCCAGGGTAAAGGCCATGAAGAAGATCCCTACCAGCCCGGCCCGGTCGGACTTGCGGTCCATCTTGTTCACCCACGAGGAAGGAAGGGTCAGTTCGAACGCCCCGAAGAACGAAGCCGCAAAGACCACCAACAGTACGAAGAAGAAAATGTTGAACCACGGGTCGGTCGACATCGCATTGAGCGCCGCCGCTCCGAAGATGGCCGATACCCCTACCCCCAGGATCAGGTAGATCGCTATGATGGACAGCCCGTAAAGCATCGCATCGCGGACGCCCTTTCTCCGGTCGGAATACCGTTTCATGAAGAAACTGACCGTCATCGGGATCATCGGAAAGACACAAGGGGTAGCCAGCGCCAGCAGCCCTGCGACAAAGGCAAAGAGGAACGTCCCGAGCAGTCCCGAGGAAGTCCCTTCCGGCCGGCCGTTTGCCTCTTGGGTGGTATTGAGCGCTTCGGCCTCCTCGACCTGCGTTCCTGAATCCTCCCCGAGCGAATCCGCCACCCGGATCTCCGTCGGGCCGTCTTGTCCGCCGATCACCGTCTCTGCCGCCGCTGTCTCGGAAGAGGTCCGGGCAGGGGTTTTGGCATCGGCCGCTGTATTTTTATCCGGGGCAACTTGCGAGCCGTCAGAGGTCTTCTTGGCCGGGGTGAGCGGAGTCATGGGCACCTGCCGGGCAGCAGGAGTTTTTTGCGCGGGGGAGAACTGCTCTCCGCCCGGCAGCCGGAACGTCAGCGTCCGGGTCTCCGGCGGCAGGCACTGCTGGTCGTTGCAAGCCATGTAGGTAACTTCGGCCTGGATTTGTGCCAACGGCTCGCCCGTGATCTCGATCTGCTGCGAGAAAACCGGCTGGCCGTCGTGCCAGAGGATGTCCATGCGGAAATTTTCATCGTAGGATTTCAGGGGCGTTGGTTCCTGCATTTTCCCTTGGAGGGAGTAGCCCTGTTGCGGGAAAACGAATTCCGTCGGGATGGGCCCGTCCGCCGGCAGGGTCAAGGCGTAGATGTGCCACGAAGGCAGCATGTCCGCCCGGGCATCGAGCCGATAGACGCCGTCCGAGACCTTTTCGGCCGAAGTGTTCCAGGAAACAGGATCCAGTATTTGCGCCCGAACGCCCAAGGTCGATAGCGTCAGGGCGAGGAATACGAACCATTTTTTCATCTTCGTTCAGTCAGTCTGTTTTATGTTTTTCCTTCTTTTTTTGTTTACACCCTGTCGGGCCGTTCCGTTTGCGGCCTTGCGGCCGCAGCGCCGCTTGCGCGGCGCATGCCTGGGGGCATCACTCGCCCGACTTGTCGGCCAAAGGCACCCAGCGCACCGTCAGCACCCGGCGGGTATCGTCGGTTACGCGGAAAGCCTCGCTGGAGCGCAAGCCCACCGCCCAAGCCACCTGCCCGTCGGCCGAACACAGCAGCCAGGCATCCCGCTTGTCGAACAAGGACAGCTTGCAATCCTTGAACAGTTTGGCCACTTTTTTCTTCCGCCCACCCATTCCCAAGGGCTGCATCGTATCGCCCGGCCGGGGACGCCGCAGCCGCAAAGGGAACGCCAAGCGGTCCGCATCGAAACACGCCGTGGAAGCCCCCCGGTCGAACGTCTCGCCCGCGCTCCGTTCCGACCACTCCAGGTGCAAGCGCAAAGGGAAGTCCACCCCTTGCACCCCCGCCTCGATGTCGAATACCTCATCCTCCTGGCCGGAAGCACCCGTTTTTTCGACGAACAGGAAATCCCGATCGCGCAGCAAACGGAAGTCCTCCCCCGCGAATACCGCCCCGCTATGCCCCCGTACGACGCTGCGCATCACATCGCCCGTACGCGACTCCAGCCCGTAGCCTTTGAGGATCTCGTAAAGCGCCGCCCCCGCCTCGCGCCCCAGCGATCGCAGCGCCGGAATGCTTATCCGGTCCCGCGACCCGCGCCGGGAAACCATCCAGGCCGTTTTTTCCTGCACCAGATGCGCGTAAAGCCCCGCCGCCTCCTGCAGGTAAGCCGTGTTCTCTCCCACCGAATGCACCAGGGAAGGGTTGATGCGCTTCAGGAGAGGGATCACCTCGATCCGCAGCAGGTTTCGCACATAGTCGGTCGAAGCATTGGTCGAATCCTCCACCCATTCCCAGCCGTTCTGCCGGGCAAACCGCTCGATCTCCTCGCGCGAGAAAGGCAGCATCGGCCGCAGGACCATCCCGTTGCGGGGGCGCATCCCCGCCAGACCCTCCCACGAGGAACCCCGTGTGAAGTTGAGCAGCACCGTCTCCACCTGGTCGTCGCCATGATGGGCCGTGATCACTCCCGCCAGACGGAATTCCCGCACCAAGCGGGCAAACCACCCGTAACGCAAATCCCGCGCCGCCATCTCGACCGAGCACTTTTCCCGCAGGGCGTATTCCCGGGTATCGAAGGACTCCCGAAGCAGTTCCACCCCCCACCGTTCGGCCTGCTGCACCGCAAAGCGCTCATCCCGCAGGGATTCCTCCCCCCGCAGGTGAAAGTTGCAATGCGCCGCCATGAAGGGCACCTTTGTCTTTTTGAGCAAGTATCCCAATACGGTCGAGTCCACCCCGCCGCTGAAAGCCAAAAGAAAACGCCCCCCGGAGAAAAACTCCGGGAAATGCTCCCTCACGTGTTCCAAAAACCGTCTGTCCAGGCTGTTTTCCATCCGTTGGCTCTTATGGATGCAAAGATACGAAAAGCCGCCGTTTCCGACGGCTTGAAGTCTCGAACCCTCTTATGAGCCACCGCAAGTCAATGTGCCTCGAGCCAGTTGGCACCCGTACCCACTTCGACCACCAGCGGCACCCTCCCCTGCCAGGCAGCCTCCATCTTTTCTTTTACCAGCGCCCCCACTTCCTCCAGTTCGGCCACAGGAACATCCAATACCAACTCGTCGTGTACCTGCAGGAGCATCTTTGTCGCGTAGCCCCCGGAGTTGAGCGCCGCGAATACCTCGATCATCGCGCGTTTGACGATGTCGGCCGCCGAACCCTGGATCGGGGCGTTGATCGCGTTGCGTTCGGCCGCTGCGCGGACATTGGCATTGCGGGAGAGGATGTCCGGCAAGTAACGCCGACGGCCCAGAATGGTCTCCACATAGCCATGCGTGCGGGCGAACTCCTTGACCGATTCGATGTAGTCCCGCAGTTTGGGATACGTCCGGTAGTACGAATCGATCACTGCCGCTGCCTCGGCCCGCGAGAGGGTCGTCTGGCGGGAAAGACCGTGCGGCGACACCCCGTAGATGATGCCGAAATTCACGCTTTTGGCGTGGCTGCGCTGCTCCCGGGTTACCTCCTCCAACGGCACGCCGAATACCCGCGAAGCAGTCGAACGGTGGATGTCCTGCCCTTGGGCGAAGGCTTCGATCATCGCATCTTCCCCCGCCAGGGAAGCAATGATGCGCAGTTCGATCTGCGAATAGTCCGCCGAAAGGATCCGATGATTGTCCGACGAAGCGACGAAAGCCCGCCGGATCATCTGCCCCCGGGGGGTGCGCACCGGAATGTTCTGCAGGTTGGGATTGGACGAGGACAGACGTCCGGTAGCCGTAAGGGTCTGGTTGAACGAAGTATGGATGCGTCCCGTGTGGGGATTGATCTCCTGGGGCAGCGCTTCGATGTAGGTGGAGAGCAGTTTTCCGATGGAACGGTATTCCAGGATGTCCGCCACGATGGGATGTTCGGGGGCCAGGTCGGAAAGCACCTCCTCCGAAGTGGACCATTGTCCCGTTTTGGTCTTTTTCGGCTTGTCGATCAGCGCGAGGCGGCCGAAGAGCACCTCGCCCAGTTGTTTGGGCGAGTTGAGGTTGAACCGCTCGCCCGCCTGTTCGAAGATCCGGGCCTCCACCCCCTCGAGCTCCGTTTGGAATTCCTGCCGCAGTCGCGCCAGTTCAGCCGTGTCGATGCGCACCCCGGTGCGTTCCATGTCGGCCAGCACAGGGATCAGCGGCGTCTCCAGACGAAGGAACAACTCCCGGGCGCCTTTTTCGTCCAGCATCGGGTCGAGCACCTGGCGCAGTTGCCCGGTGATGTCCGCATCTTCGCACGCGTATTCCTTGAGCCGCTCCGGATCGACCCTCCGGATGTCTTTCTCGCGCCCCATCATTTCCGTGTAGCTCATCGGACGGTAGCGGAGGTATTGCTCGGAAAGGATGTCCATCCCGTGGCGGGATTCGGGGTTGATCAGGTAATGCGCCACCATCGTGTCGAACAGCGGCCCCTGTACCCGGATGCCGTACCCGGCCAGTACCTCGATGTCGAATTTGAGGTTTTGTCCGGTTTTCCCGATCGAGGGGTCTTCGAACACCTCCCGAAAGCGTTCCAAGGTTTCTTTCGTCTGCTGCGGCTCGCCGTCCAGACGTACCCAGTAGCCCTCCCCCTTTTCCAGCGAGAAGGACATCCCGACGATCCGGGTGTCGAAAGCCTTGAGCGAAGTAGTTTCCGTATCGAAAGTAAACTCTTTCGCCTTCTTGAGCCGTCCGATCAGTGCCTCGAGTTCGGCCGGATCGCGGACCTCCACGTATCGGTGCGGCGTCTCGGCCAGCCCGGGAAGAGTAGCGAACAAGTCTCCGGTTGCCCCTTGCGGATCGGCGAACATGTCGAGCTGTCCGGCGGGCGAAGTCCCCGGGTCGGACGGGGAGTTTTCCTTCGCTGCCGATGAGGTCTGCGGGGCTTCTTCCGGCACGTTTCCGCCGAAATCCCGATAGACGGTCTCCATCATCCGCCGGAGTTCCAACCGCTGGAAAATGTCCCGAACGGCCGACAAATCGGGACGGTCCAAATGGAAGGCCTTGGGGTCGAAAGCGACCGGAACGTCCGTTTCGATGGTGGCCAGCCGTTTGGACAGCAGGCCGAGTTCCTTGTTTTCCTCGATCTTTTTGCCCAAGGCTCCGCCGATCTCTCCCGCGTGCGCCAGCAGGTTTTCCATCGTGCCGTACTCGGCGAGGAATTTCTTGGCCGTTTTTTCCCCTACTCCCGGCAGCCCGGGAATGTTGTCCGAAGCATCGCCCATCATACCCAGGTAATCCCGCACCTGCGAGGGGTCCTGCACCCCGAAACGCTCCTGCACCCGGGGAATGTCCCATATCTCGATGCCGTTGCCCATCCGCGCCGGACGGTACATGAAGGTTCGGGCGGTAACCAGCTGGGCGTAGTCCTTGTCGGGGGTAACCATGTAGGTGGTAAAACCCTGTTGTTCGGCTTTGCGGGCCAGGGTGCCGATCACGTCGTCCGCTTCGAAGCCTTCGCAGGCGAGCTGGGGGATGTGAAAAGCCTCCAGGATGTCCTTGATCACCGGCACGGCAAACTGTATCGCTTCGGGCGTCGCCTCCCGTTGGGCTTTGTAGGCTTCGAACAGCTCGTGGCGGAAGGTGGGTTTGGCGGTGTCGAATACGGCCGCAATATGGCTGGGACGCTCCTTGCGCAACAGGTCGAGCAGGGTATTGACAAACCCCATTACGGCCGAGGTGTCTTCGCCGTGGCTGTTGGGGCGCACGGTCTTCATGAAGGCGAAGTAACCCCGGTAGATCAGTGCGTAGGAGTCGAGCAGGAAAAGTCGTTTGTCTTCTTCGGTTTCCATGGGTAAAAATATGGTCTTTATAGGTATGGGCTGCACGTCCGGCCTTGCGTTGGTTGAAAACTTCGTTTTCCCCCACGTCCGCTGCGCTCGCCTTTCCCTGTATTTTCATAATACAGGATGCGCCCTCGGCCTCGGCACGGGGCGAAAACTTCGTTTTCCCCCACGTCCGCTGCGCTCGCCTTTCCCTGTATTTTCATAATACAGGATGCGCCCTCGGCCTCGGCACGGGGCGAAAACTTCGTTTTCCCCCTTGCCGCTGCGCTCGCCTTTCACTATATTTGTGCGGTCTTTGTCGTCTTTTTCGAGCGGCGATCGGGGCGGGATGCACTCCGGTGGGTAAAGGTACTAATTTTGCGCCTCTCCTGCTTTGGCCGGAAAAGAAAACAAGGAAAAGAATCGCTTGGGTAGCTCAGTTGGATAGAGCAGCAGTTTCCTAAACTGTTGGTCGCGGGTTCGACTCCCGCCTCGAGCACGGAAAAGCCTCTGCACGGGTAGTGTGGAGGTTTTTTTATTTGCCGGTGTTCAATGCAAAGATAGGGCAATAGATGTAACTCGAAAGGGAAAGGACAGGAAAAAGGAAAGTTGGCGGTAGGGGTTTGGGTTCGCTTGGCATGATGTGAAGCTCCCCAGAGGAGAAAACTTCGTTTCCTCCTTGCCGCTGCGCATGTCTTTGCCTATCTTTGGCTTTTCCAAACAGGATGCGATCCCGTGTGTCCTTGAGAAAAAGACGAGTCCCTTCGAGGGGAGATATTACGGATCGCTGCAGTGTCTTTAATTTCAAAAGCAGTTCAATGGAAAAAGCGCCCATTACCCCCGGAGCTTGTCGCCCGGGAAAATACCTGTCTCGATTGAAGGGGAAAAGAGTGGCTTTCGTAGGCAATCAGACTTCGTCCGTAAATGGGCGTCATACGCTCGACTTCCTGTTGGAAAACGGCGTGGAGGTCGTCCGGATCTTCGGCCCCGAACACGGGTTCCGCGAGATGGCCGACGATGCCACCCCGGTAAAAGACCGGATGGACACCGTTACGGGCTTGCCCGTGGTGTCGCTTTTCGGCGATATCGAAAAACCGACTCCGGAACATCTGAAAGACATCGAGGTGTTCGTGTACGACATTCAGGATGTGGGCGTACGGTTTTACACCTACATTTCGACCTTGAGTTTTATCATGGAAGCGGCCGGGGAAGCCGGGATCCCGGTGATGGTGCTCGACCGGCCGAATCCCAACGGGCACTATGTGGACGGGAATATCCTCGACCCGGCGTTTTCCTCGTTCGTGGGGCGGCATTGCGTGCCGATCGTCTATGGGATGACGGTGGGCGAATATGCCCGGATGATGAACCGGGAAGGTTGGCTGGGAGGCGGGGTGCAGTGCGAGCTCGAAGTGGTGCCGGTGGAGCATTACGACCACAGTATGCCGTACAGTCTGCCCATCAAGCCTTCGCCCAACATGCCGGACGACAAGGCGATCAACCTTTACCCCAGTACTTGTTTCTTTGAAGGGACGGCGCTGAACGAAGGTCGGGGGACGGACCGTCCGTTTAAGGTTTTCGGGTCGCCGTTGTTGCCCGAAACGGGATTTTCGTACATTCCGATGCCGACACCGGGGGCGTCCGAGCCGCGTTTCAAGGGACAGGTGTGCCATGGAATGAACCTTTCGGACTATCCGGAGCGTCTCTCGCGGGTGAATTTCGAGTGGATCATCTGGGCCTATGACCGGTATCCGGACAAGCGGAGATTCTTTATCCCGTTCTTCAACAACCTGGCGGGGGGCACGACGATCAAAAGTCAGATCGTCTCGGGCTGGTCCGCCGGGCAGATCCGCGATTCGTGGCGCGAGGGGATACTGCGCTTCAAGGAGATAAGGTCCCGGTATTTGCTGTACCCCGATTTCGAATAAATGTCTCCCGATAGCGGAAAAGCATAGAAGAAGTAAAAGAAGAAAAGAAGGCCGGAGGGAAAAATGGGCGTGATCATCCGTCAGTCGTTTTGGAACATGGTCGTTACCTATGCCGGGTTTGTCCTGGGGGCGGTAAATACCTTGTTTTTGTACACCCATTTTTTTTCCACCGAGAATTATGGCCTGGTCATGTCGCTGGTGTCCGTTTCGGTCATTGTGATGCCCTTTATTGCGATGGGGATGAACAATGCCCTGGTGCGTTTTCTGCCGCGGGAGGCGGACAAAGACCGCTTGCTGTCGTTTACTTTGCTGGTGCCCACGGTCATTTTCCTGGTGCTGGGAGCGGTGGTGTACGGGAAAGGAGATGTCTTGGCCGAGTTTTTCCCCCAAGGGGAGCTGATCCGCGACTTTGTCTCGCTGGCCTTCTGGATCGCGGTCTTTTCGGCCTTTTTCGAAGTGTTTTTCGGCTACGCGCAGGCGCACATGCACTCTACGGAAGGGGTTTTCCTGCGGGAGATGTTCTACCGCATCGCTACCACCGTCCTGTTGTTCGCCGTTCATTTCGGGTGGATCGGAGAGATCCAGTTTTGCTATTGGATCACGGCTTCGTTTGCCTTGCGGATGCTGCTGATGGCATGGGTGGCCTACCGCTGCCGGCCGTTCCGCCTGCGCTGGCCTTCGGTGAGGAAATACCGGAAGATCGTTTCCTACGGTTTGTTCTCGTCGATGGGGATGGCTATTTGGGCGGCTTTGCTGGAGTTCGACAAGTCCATCCTGCCGTTTTATGAGAGCCTGACGACCGAGGCGTACTATACCATTGCGGTGTTCATCGGCATGACGGTGGCGGTTCCCTACCGTTCGTTGTACCAGATAGCCAATCCGGTATTGGCCAAGGCGATCGCCGAAAAGGATACGGCGCGTCAGGAAGACTTGTCCTGCAAGTCGTCGATGAATTCGCTCATCCTTTGCGGGGGGCTGTTCCTGCTGATCAACTGCAACATTCACGATATTTACCGTTTGTTGCCCTCGGGGTACGAGGCTGGAGTGAGCGTAGTGTTGATCATCAGCCTGGCCAAGCTGTTCGATTCGATCTCGGGTTTGGCGGGTTCGTTCATCGTCTATTCCCGGTATTTCCGTTGGGACCTGGTCTTTTCCTTTTGCCTGATGGCTTCGGTGATCGGTTCCAACCTTTATTTTATCCCTCGCTGGGGGATGAACGGGGCGGCGGTGTCGACCTTGATCTCGCTGTTGGTGGTCAATTCGCTGCGGGTGGGGTTCGTCTACCTGAAAACGGGGCATTTCCCTTTCCGGTGGAATTCCCTTGTGCTGGCCGGTGTGCTGGCGGTCTTTTACGGGGTGTTTTCCTGGTGGGATTTCTCCTTCGGGCCAGGGGCGGTGGCGACGGTCGGGGTGATCGTGGTCAAGTCTTTGCTGATCGTGCTGTCGTTCGGTGCGGTGGTGCTCAAGGGAGGTTTTTCGCCCGAACTGGCTTCGCTGTGGCGTTCGGTGCTCGGGAAGTTTTTCCCGGGTAGGGGGCGTGCATAAAGCAAGCGGTGCGTTCAAGCGGGAGCGGGCGGGCCGAAAGGCCCGCCCGCTCCCGCTTGAACGCACCGCAGGATGAGGTTAGTCGGCCAGTACGTTGTCGTAGAGGTAAGTCAATTCTTTTCGCAGCAGGGTCTTTTTTGCAGAAGACAAGGGGAGGTTGTCCAACAAGTGGGGGGTTTTGTAAATCGTCCGGCAGGATACCAGCCCTTTGGCCACCAGGAGATTTTTGTCGGCTCGTGAGAGACACGAAAGGCAAGTGATGGGATACGCACCGTAGAGTTGGATCCAGTCCCGCAGGCTTTCCCCCTTCGGGTAGTCCCAACTGAGAATGCGCAGACCATAGACTTCGGCGAAGGCGATCGCGTCGTCCGTAAAGCGGGTGTTGGTGGCCACCCACTGCTGGTAATGCCGATCTTTGAAATCGTCGCGGCCTTCCCAGCGATTCCGAATGTCGGTATATCGGGAAAGGATGTACATCGGGACTTTTACGTCGCTCTTGGAGGAAGGGTTGACGTGGTATTTGCATTCGATGGTGAATATCCGGTCGGGGTTCATGGCCAGGACATCCACTTCGTGCGAGATGGCATGTCCGGGCAGGACGATGCCCACCTTTACTTGATAGCCTTTCTCGACAAACAGGTCGCCTACGAAACGCTCGAACGGATAGCCCGTGTTCCCCAATTGGCTGATGGCGTCTTTCAGGCGATACCGTACGCTGGCTCCCCGGGAGTATTTGCGCAGCAGGGCGAAAGTCTTGTTGTAGATTTCCTTGGTAGGAATCCCCTCGTAAGCCTCCAAGGCGACTGCCCGAATGATGATCTCGGCCGTTTCGTCGTTTACGCCCACGTTCTGGAGCGAGCGGTATATCTTCATCGGGTCGAACGGGACGCTGTCTCCCGATTTTTTGACCACGTTGAGCCGGTATGCGGTAGGTTGCAGCAGCATGGCGTTCGTTTTTTAGATACAGGTTTTGCTTATTCCACTTCTTCGTAGTCCACGGTTTCTCCCACTCCGTCGCGGATGATGGGGCGGGTGTTCCTCTGGGTTCGATCCACCGTTACTTCGCCTTCGCGTCGCTCTGTCCGGGAAGCGTTCCCGGAAGAACCTTGCCGGGAAAACAGATCCCTTTGTGCCTTGTTCAAGGCGCGTACCTGGCGGATGACCGGCCAAAGCATCTGGAAAAAGAACCGCAGGAAGGCCAGCAGTAACAGAAGACCGATGACGGTGAAAAATATTCCGAGAAAGTCCATTTGTTTCCTTCTTTTTCTGCAAAGCTAAACTATTTGAATGGCTTTGAACGGTTTTTTATAACAAAATTAACGGCCGGGGATGCCGGGTTGTAATCCCTTGAGGGGAAGGATTCCTTGCGCAATGCACATTTTGGGGGGTAAGACAGGATCAGGGCTCTATTTTTCCGAAAAATAAGGACGATATCTACACACAAGGTGGAATAGGAGGAAGCGATCTGCGAACGGATGTCCCGTCTGCCCCTCCAAAGAGGAAGGGCACGGTTTCTACAAAAAAGTCTCCACGGAGTACGCGGAGACATAGGTCGTAAAACCTTCGGCATATAGCCTTATTGTGGTAAGATGTAGAAATTTTTACCAAGACAAATATAATGCCGAAGAATGTCATTTCCAAATAAATTTTTATTAATTTTATCCGGGAACATTTTCAACAACTATCAACTATGAAAAAGGTATTGGGCTTGGACCTGGGCACCAACTCCATCGGGTGGGCCTTGGTAAAACAGGACGAAGAGGGATTTGCGCTGCTCGAAAAAGGCGTCGATATTTTTCAGGAAGGCGTTGCCCGCGAAAAGAACAACGAAAAACCGGCTGTGGAGGACCGTACGGCGGCTCGTGCAGCCAGGCGCCACTATTTTCGCCGGAGATTGCGCAAGATCGAGTTGCTCAAAGTACTGATCCGTTATGGCTTGTGCCCGCCCTTGAGCTGTGAACAACTCGACGAATGGCGTCGGAAGAAGGTCTATCCCCTCGATGCCAGTTTCCTGCAGTGGCAGCGCACGAATGATGCCCTGAACAAAAATCCTTACTACGATCGGTATCGGGCGTTGAACCAGACACTGGATTTGAGGGAACAAGCGGATCGCTACACACTTGGCCGCGCGCTCTATCATTTGGTGCAACGCCGCGGTTTTATCAGCAACCGAAAGGACGCCGAGAAGCAAAGCGAGGAAGGAAAAGTCAAGAGCAGTATCAAGGAACTGAACCAGGAGATGGAACAGTGCGGTTGCCGTTACTTGGGCGAGTATTTCTACCGCCTCTACGAGCAGAAGAAGCCCATCCGCAAGAAGTACACTTCGCGCAACGAACACTGTCTGGCAGAACTGAAAGCCATTTGTCGGCAACAGCATCTGCCCCAGGAGTGGGAAAAAGACCTGGAACGCGCCATTTTCTACCAGCGTCCCTTGAAATCGCAAAAAGGGCTGGTAGGCAAGTGCACTTTTGAAAAGTCGAAAAACCGTTGTCCGGCTTCGCATCCCCTGTTCGAGGAGTTCCGGATGCTTGCTTTTATCCGCAACATCCGTATGGCCGCTCCGGGCGAAACGGATCTCCATCCGCTCTCCTGTGAACAGGTGGAGGCTATTCGCCCGCTTTTTTTGCGGAAAAGCAAGCCCTATTTCAACTTCGAAGACATTGCAAAAAAACTCGCCGGAAAAGCACCTTTCGCCTGCAAGGGAGAAGAAGGGACGGGAGAGTCCTTTCGGTTCAATTATCCCCGCACGACCAATGTAAGCGGCTGTCCAACGAGTGCTGGGTTGGTCTATGCCTTTGGGGATCAGTGGCTCTCCGACCTGTGCAGCCTGTACACTTTGGGCGAGGGAAAAGACCAGGAGCAGATACTCGACGACATTTGGCATGCGCTGTTCTGGTTTCCGGATGAAGACCACCTGCGCAAATGGGCGAAAGAAAGGTTCCAACTCTCCGACGAACAAGCCGAACGCTTTGCTGCGATCCGCCTGTCTTCGGAATATGCGGCTTTGAGCCTGAAGGCGATCCGGAAAATACTCCCGTACCTTCGGAAAGGTTTCCGATACGATCAGGCGGTGTTCCTGGCCAATCTGAAAACCGCACTGCCTTCCTGCAGCGAGCAGCAATATGAAAAGATCGAAAACGATATTGCAGCCTTATTGGAAGATTTCCACCGCAATCCGCTCAACGAAGGGAAGACACAATCCGATTGCATCCGCGAATACCTCTTGGACGAGTGTCCGGAAGCCAGCCCCGAACAATTGGATCGCTTGTACCATCCTTCGATGATCGAGACCTTCCCGCAGGCTCGTCCGGATCGGGCCGGACTTTTCCTGTTGGGCTCGCCTCGCACCTCGTCGCTGCGCAATCCGATGGCCATGCGTGCATTGTTTCGGTTGCGCATCTTGATAAATACGCTGTTGCGAAAAGGATGGATCGATCCGCAAACCATCATCCGGATCGAATACGCCCGGGAATTGAACACGGCCAACATGCGCAAGGCCATCGAGTTCTACCAACGCGAAAGAGAGAAAGAAAACAACGAATACAGAAAGGAAATATCAGACCTCTACCGCAAGGAAACCGGTCGAGAGATCGAACCTACGGAAGACGAATTGCTGAAATACCGTTTGTGGAAAGAACAAAAAGGCCAATGTCTGTACACGGGAAAGAGGATAGGCTTGTGCGATTTTATCGGAGGGGCGCCTCAATTCGATACCGAACACACTGTTCCTCGTTCGCGGGGAGGAGAAGATGAACAGGCGAACAAGACTTTGTGCGAGAGTGAGTTCAATCGGAAGGTAAAGCAATCCAAACTCCCTTCGGAATTGGACAATCATTCGGAAATCCTGGCCCGGATCGATGCTTTGGGTTGGAAAAAGGAGATCGACGAACTCAGGAAGCAGATCGGACGGCTCAAAAACCACGGAGACGCCAAGGAAGAGCGGGATCGTGCGGTGATCCGTCGCCACTATCTGACGATGAAAAAGAACTATTTGGAAAAAAAATACAATAGTTTTGTCCGTTCGGCTCCCCCGGCCGACTTTGCCAATCGCCAGAAAGTCGATGTCGGTATCATCAGCCGGTACGCCTCGCAATATCTCAAAACCGTCTTTCCGAAAGTATTTTCGGTCAAGGGAGCAACCACGGCCGATTTCCGCCTGTTGTGGGGCTTGCAGGAGGAGGGCTTGAGTCCCAAGAATCGGGACAACCATGTACATCATTGTATCGATGCCATCACCATCGCCTGTATCGATCCGACCATGTACAAACTTTGGGCACAGTATCAACAACAATGGGAGTACTACCAAAAAGGCAAAGGAGAACGCCCGCAGGTTAAAAAGCCTTGGCCCACCTTTACCGAGGATGTCAAATCCATTGCCGAAGCACTGCTGGTGTCTCACCACACCCCCGACAATATGTCCAAGAATAGTCGGAAGAAATTGCGCAAACGGGGCCGTATCCTGCGCAACAAAGCCGGAGAGATCCTTTACGCCCAGGGGGATACGGCGCGGGGAGCACTGCATCTGCAGACTTTTTACGGAGCCATCTGCCACCAGGACGAGATCAAATACGTGGTGCGCAAACCGGTCGAACAACTAAAGCAGGAGGAAGTCGGTAAGATCGTCGATCCGGCGGTGCGGGAAAAAGTGGAGAGTGCCATCCGGGAGGTGGGTTTCAAAAAAGCCGTCAATCCGCAGGAATACACCATCTGGATGAACTGCGAAAAGAATATCCCGATTCGCAAGGTGCGCGTCTTTGTTCCTTCCGTCACCCAGCCTATTCGCCTGAAGAAACACCGCGACCTCTCGGACAAGGAGTACAAACAAGACTACTACGTGACCAACGACAATAACTATTGCATGGCTCTTTATCGCGGGAAGGATAACAAAGGCAAGACAAAACAGACGTTCCGTCTGGTGAGTGCCCTGGAGGCGGCTCAGTATTTCAAGTCGAAAGCCGGAAAGGCTGCCCGAGGTCAATTGCTTCCTCCGTTCGACGAAAATGGTTACGCTCTGGCCTGTCTGCTCAGGAAAGGGACGATGGTCCTGTTTTACGAAAACTCTCCGGAAGAGTTGTACACTTGTTCGCAGAAGGAACTGGCAAGGCGTTTGTACAAGGTAACCGGCTTGAGTTCCATGATCCTGCAACAAAAATACACCTATGGGACGGTCGTTCTCAAACACCACCAGGAAGCCCGTCCTTCCGGAGAGTTAAAAGCAAAAAATGGTGCGTGGAAAATAAATGAAGGATACCGCCCGATTATTACACTTCTTCACACCCAATTCAAAGCCTACGTACAAGGCTACGACTTCGACCTGTCCGTTACGGGAGAAATCACTTTCAAACACGAACCGCCATGTTGAAACGCATCCTGTTTTTTGCCAATCCGTATCATCTGACCCTGCGCAACGAACAGGTGATCCTTCAGGAACGGGGGACGACCGATGCGCCGAAAAGCGTGCCGATCGAAGACCTGGGGGTGTTGATCCTGGAGCACCCTCAAAGTACCATTACCCTGCCGTTGCTCAGCGCTCTTTCTGCACACAATGTCGCGGTGATATTCTGTGCCGGCAATCGGATGCCCCAAGCGATGCTGATGAACCTGGACTCCAACCAAACTCAGGCAGAAAGTTACCGTGCCCAAATCGAGGCGAGCGAACCGTTGAAGAAAAACCTCTGGAAACAAATCGTCGAAGCGAAAATCCGCAACCAAGCTGCCCTGCTGCAAAAAATAGGCCGGAACGGGGACAAACTCAAACCGTACTACACGAATGTGAAAAGCGGCGATGCGGACAATCGGGAAGGCCTCGCGGCCAAGGTCTATTGGGGGGAGTTGTTCGGACCTGGCTTTGTCCGCGCGCGAGAGGGACCCTCTCCGAATACTCTGTTGAATTACGGTTACTCGATCCTCCGAGCGGCTGTCGCCCGGGCGGTGATGGGATCGGGATTGTTCCCCGCCTTCGGCATTTTCCATCGCAACCGCTACAATGCCTTCCCACTGGCCGACGATGTCATGGAACCTTATCGTCCGTATGTGGATCAGACCGTGTACCGGATATGCCAGGAAGGGGGCGAAGCCTTGTTGACCAAGGAAGTGAAAGGAGAATTGCTGCGAGTTCTATTTACGGACACCCGGTTCGGGAAAATCCTTCGCCCGTTGGGGACGGGATTGAGTTTTACTACCGCTTCGCTGTCGAAGTGTTTTGCCGGTGAGCGGAAAAAGATCGCCTATCCTCTCTTGGAATGAGCTATGGAGGAAATACGACTAAATGCCTATCGAGTAATGTGGCTGTTTGTTTTCTTCGACCTTCCGACCGAAACCAAGTTGCAACGGCGTCATGCCGCCCAATTCCGTAAAGCGTTGGAGAAGGACGGCTTTTCGATGATGCAATATTCGGTTTACATCCGGCATTGTCCTTCGAAAGAAAACTTGCAGGTGCACATTCAAAGGGTGCGCCGATCGATGCCTCCCGAAGGATTCACGTGCCTGTTGAGCATCACGGACAAACAGTATAGCAACATCCTGAACTTTTGGGGGAAAATAGAGCATGCCAAACGCGAGCCCCCTCAACAATTGGAACTTTTTTAGTACCTTCGTTCTTTGACATACGAAAAAGGCATCATACCCACTTCGTCAGCATGTGGACGGCGGTTTTTTCTTGCGGCAAAAACGCTGTAATCCGCAGAGAATCAAAGATTGTCGCTACTGACGTTGTGGTTTGATGTAGAATTTCTATGAGATACAACAACAAGCCTCTGAACCGGCAGGGCAAAGAGTTGTGGTTTGATGTAGAATTTCTATGAGATACAACCCTGATACATCGTTATTGCCTGGGCGGCCAGTTGTGGTTTGATGTAGAATTTCTATGAGATACAACATACCTCCACCGATCGCAGCGGTTCTGCGAGTTGTGGTTTGATGTAGAATTTCTATGAGATACAACCGGAACCAAGTCCAGGGCGCCGAGACATGGTTGTGGTTTGATGTAGAATTTCTATGAGATACAACAAACCGAGACATAAAGGTTTCTCGCTCCGCGTTGTGGTTTGATGTAGAATTTCTATGAGATACAACTTCGACCAGATGTTTGGCCAGATATTTCAGTTGTGGTTTGATGTAGAATTTCTATGAGATACAACGATGAAATCAGTGAACCATTAACCAAAATGTTGTGGTTTGATGTAGAATTTCTATGAGATACAACGGAACAGAGTAACACCTCTGTGTTCAGTAGTTGTGGTTTGATGTAGAATTTCTATGAGATACAACCTCGGGGTTTAATGTATGAGCTAATGATGGTTGTGGTTTGATGTAGAATTTCTATGAGATACAACAATAAAGTATGTTAATAATGTTCATGTGCTGTTGTGGTTTGATGTAGAATTTCTATGAGATACAACGATCTGCTTGATGACCTTGGCAAAGGCATCGTTGTGGTTTGATGTAGAATTTCTATGAGATACAACTCTAATATGCAAAATAATTAACGTTATTAAGTTGTGGTTTGATGTAGAATTTCTATGAGATACAACTTCAAAGAAGTAGAAGAAACGCCAGAATCAGTTGTGGTTTGATGTAGAATTTCTATGAGATACAACCGACATCCGACGAAGGCTCTGCATCCTGAAGTTGTGGTTTGATGTAGAATTTCTATGAGATACAACAGTACCTGCACGAAGTCTCGCGAAAAGGATGTTGTGGTTTGATGTAGAATTTCTATGAGATACAACACCAAGAAAAAAACATTAAAGCAAGGCCCGGTTGTGGTTTGATGTAGAATTTCTATGAGATACAACCCGAATTGGAAAATGTTTTGGCAGATACTGTTGTGGTTTGATGTAGAATTTCTATGAGATACAACAAATTCGGGCTGGAAATGATCCAACACATCGTTGTGGTTTGATGTAGAATTTCTATGAGATACAACGCATTATGCCTCAAAAGTAAGGAAAAAAACGTTGTGGTTTGATGTAGAATTTCTATGAGATACAACAAAAGGCATTGATTATATTTTCTATTATGGTTGTGGTTTGATGTAGAATTTCTATGAGATACAACATGTGTTTGTGTATGATTTTGAACTGATTGTTGTGGTTTGATGTAGAATTTCTATGAGATACAACTCATCCGTGCCGAAGGCGAATACCTCCAGGTTGTGGTTTGATGTAGAATTTCTATGAGATACAACCAAGCCAACAAACAGGACACCCAGGAGTACGTTGTGGTTTGATGTAGAATTTCTATGAGATAGATGGTTTAAGGTTGCACATGCAATCAAATAAAACACAATCGTGTAGTTTTGTTTGTGCGGCCATCGTGCGAGTGTTTCGGATGCTTTGTGAAAACGGGAGGAGGCTACCAACCCATCGTCGGGAAGCCCCCCCAGGATGGAACCCCGATGGGGGTAAAACCGTTGTAGTATCCGTATCCGAACGGGTAAGGATAGCCGCCATCGATGTACGAAGCGTGGAAACTGATCATGGTCCGGCGCGAGAGGCGGTAATCGGCTCCGAACGAGAAGCCTTTGCGGGGAACAAACGGATTGCCGCTGTCGGTCAGGTTGACAAAACCGGCTGCATGGAGCGTAAGGCGGGAGGTGGGGTAGTACGACCCGGCTACGTAAACGATCGCGTCGGTCGTGCGGCCGCTGCGCGAAGGCAGTCCGTTGGTGATGATGCTCCAAGGGATAAAGTCGGCGCCGTTGTAGTAGGACTGCATCACGGTTACCCCGGCGGTGATGTCCGCTTTCTTCCCTACGGGGGCGGTTACTTCGGCATTGGCGTTGAATCCCCAGGCGGTGTTGTTTTTCCGTCCTCCGACGTATCCTTCCATGTTTACCCGGGTGGTGGCGGCGCGGCGGGACATCTTTTCGTAATGCTCGGCTGCTTTTCCGGTATCGGGGTCGAAATAGGCTGTGGTGTCGGCGTCGGATGTTTGTGCGGCGAGGACGCCCGGGCATAGGCCGAGCAGCACCATCGCAAGGGCGCAAAGCATTCGAGAACTCGATGAAGCGTTCGGTTTCATGGCCTGTGTCGGGAGGGAAGAAGCCCCGGTCTGTGCAAAAATAGCATTTTGCGGCGGAAATATCCCCGTGTGGTGTATTAAAGTATTCTAAAAACGAGCGCTTTTGTGCGTGCGGAGTGTTTGCCGGGGAGGAATGTCCTGTTGGAGGGCGGTGTTTCCCGTTAGGGGATCAACCTTTTATATATAGGTGCGATGTGTCGTGGAAAGGTTCGGCGGAGGCGGGAGTGTGGGTATTCTCTTTGAGAGAGGGCAAACTTGCCTCTGGAATCCGGGCGGGAAAGGAGGGACGATGTGAAAGGGGTGAAGGGGCGGTCAGAGTTCGCTGACCAATTCGTCCACTACCTGGGGGTAGTATTTGTATTCGAGGGCATGGACCCTTTCGGCCAATTCCTCCGGGGTGTCGTCTTCGAGGACTTCAGTGCGGGCCTGGAAGATGATCTGGCCGCTGTCGTACTGCTCGTTTACGTAGTGGATGGTGATGCCCGATTCCTGTTCGCCGGCTTCGATCACGGCGCGGTGTACGTTCATGCCGTACATGCCTTTCCCCCCGTAGGATGGCAGCAGGGCGGGGTGGATGTTGACGATACGGTTTTCGTACCGGCGGGTGATCTCTGCCGGGACCAGGCCGAGAAATCCGGCCAGGACGATGAAATCGATCTTGTTTTTCACCAGTTTGTCCAGCACTTTCCCGCTGCGCAGTTCTTCCCGGGAGAAGACCGCGGTCGGCACGGAATATTTGGCGGCGCGTTCCAGCACGCGGGCGCGGGGGTTGTCCGAAAGGACCAGGGCGATGTCTGCCGAGTCGGATTGGCGGAAATACTGGATGAGGTTTTCTGCGTTGGTGCCCGAACCCGAGGCGAAAACGGCGATACGTTTCATTTTTCTTGTGGAATCGACAAATTGACGGGACAAAAAAACAGAAAAAGCGCGGGATTAACAAGCGGTGGGTTAAGATTTTTTAGAAAATATTTTTTCGTATAATATGCTAATGTACAGAAGATTGGCGATGTGATAAATCGAAAAGGCGTTAAATTTTGTACGCATTGTTGCATGGATAGCAAAAGTTTTGAGTAAATTTGCCTGCTGAAACATTAAAACATTTAACCACCATGTCTGACATTGCATCAAGAGTAAAAGCTATTATCGTGGACAAACTCGGCGTTGATGAAAACGAAGTAACCCCTGAGGCCAGCTTCACGAACGACCTGGGAGCAGATTCGCTCGACACGGTTGAACTCATCATGGAGTTTGAAAAGGAATTCGACATTCAGATTCCTGATGATCAGGCCGAAAACATCACGACCGTAGGTCAGGTAATCACTTATATCGAAGAGCAGCAGAAGAAATAATCCCTCGTCGAGAGTAGATTATGGAGCTTAAAAGAGTTGTTGTAACGGGTCTTGGTGCGCTTACACCGCTTGGAAACGATGTCTCCCAGACATGGAAGGGACTCGTGGATGGCGTGAGCGGAGCAGGACCCATTACGCATTTCGATGCGTCGAATTTCAAGACCCATTTTGCGTGCGAATTGAAGGACTTCGATGTAACGCGTTACATCGACCGCAAGGAAGCTCGCAAGATGGACCCTTATGCCCAGTATGCTTTGATAGCGAGCGAGGAGGGTGTAAAGGATTCCGGATTGGATCTTGAAAAGGAAGACCTTTCCCGTATCGGTGTGATATGGGGTTCGGGGATCGGCGGTCTTCTCACTTTCCATCAGGAAGTGATGGGCTTTGCCAATGGCGGAGGCAATCCGCGTTTCAACCCGTTCTTTATCCCGAAAATGATCGCCGATATGGCATCGGGACATATTTCCATCAAATACGGTTTCAGAGGGCCAAACTTCACTACCGTAGCGGCTTGCGCTTCTTCGGCAGTCGCTTTGGTCGATGCGTTCAACTACATCCGTTTGGGTAAGTCGGACGTGATCGTAACGGGCGGATCGGAGGCTCCTATCGCCGAACCCGGTGTGGGCGGATTCAACTCCTTGCAGGCTATTTCCACGCGCAACGACGATCCCAAAACGGCTTCCCGTCCTTTCGACAAGGATCGCGACGGCTTCGTGATGGGCGAAGGTGCAGGCTGCATCGTCCTGGAGGAGTTGGAGCATGCCAAAGCGCGCGGAGCCAAGATCTATGCCGAATTCATCGGCGGCGGTCTTTCGGCCGATGCGTATCACATGACGGCTCCCCACCCGGAAGGAATAGGTGCGGCCTTGGTGATGAACCATTGCCTGGAAGATGCCGGAGTGCGTCCCGAGGAGGTCGATGCGATCAATACGCACGGTACGTCGACCCATTTGGGCGATTTGGCCGAACTCAAGGCCATCAAGGAAGTCTTCGGCGAACATGCCTATGACATGAATATCAACTCGACCAAATCCATGACCGGTCACCTGCTCGGTGCGGCCGGTGCGGTGGAGGCCTTGTCGGTGATATTGTCTATCAAGGAAGGTATCGTTCCTCCGACCATCAACCACTTCACCGATGACCCGGAGATCGACAACCGCTTGAACTTTACTTTCTGGAAAGCGCAGAAACGCGATGTGAAGATCGCCATGTCGAATACGTTCGGGTTTGGCGGCCACAACGCTTGCGTGCTGTTCAAGAAGTACGAAGGCTAATCCGGGAATCCGTAAAAGACGGTTCGATGGATCTTTTATCGAAAATATTTCATTCCCGCGGGCAATCTGCCCGCGGGAATTTTGTTTATAAAAACATCCTGGGATTCGTTCCGAAAAACCCGGAACATTTCGACGCCGCCTTTACGCATCGTTCCTTGGGCCGGAAGGACAAGTTTGGCCACAAGGTAAACTATGAACGTTTGGAATACCTCGGCGACGCGATCCTGGGAGCTGTGATCGCCGATTATCTTTATCGGCATGCTCCACAGGGCGACGAGGGTTACCTCACTCAGATGCGCTCCAAGATCGTCAGCCGCGCGCAACTCAATGCCATCGGCAAGAACCTGCATCTGGAGCAGGTGATCCGTTGTGCCTTTCCGAAAGGCAAGATGCCGGATATGGTTTTCGGCGATACGATGGAGGCGCTCATCGGGGCGATTTATTTGGACCGGGGTTACGCTCGCTGCCAGAAGTTCATCGAGCGTCGGATCATCCAACCCTATGTCGATATCGAATCGCTCGAACACAAGGTATCCAGCTACAAGGGTTTGCTGATCGAATGGGCGCAAAAGACCAGACGCAAACTTCGCTTCGAAGTGTGCGATACACGGGAGTCCGACTTGCAGCATCAATTCGGGGTGAAACTGTACATCGGCGAGAAGTGCGTAGCCAAAGGGCGGGCGAACTCCAAAAAGAAGGCCGAGGAGCAGGCGTGCAAACGTGCTTATTATCAGCTTCGTTGGAAAATCGACAAAAAAAAGTAAATTTTTTTGTCGATTTTTTTTGGAAACGCGGAGAAAAAGTCCGTATCTTTGCCCCCGCAAACGGAGCGGGACCCGCGAGAGAGGAGAGATGAGGAGAGAGGGGTCGTCCGGGAGCAAGAGAGT